>ERZ1026856.462-NODE-462-length-25544-cov-12.737612_pt1 | contig 25544 bp, 30 predicted proteins | sample MGYA00380158_ERZ1026856 | MGnify/ENA primary metagenome ERZ1026856 (study PRJEB33269, sample SAMEA4719794) | human gut metagenome | biome: human-associated habitat; feature: organic feature; material: feces | place: Cameroon | collected 2013-10 ...
GTACTTGTCCCACGGCAAACATACGACCAAGGAAAGAGTAGCCTGCATTATATCCCTTTGTCTCGTCGCCAAGCATGGTCATACCATGATCTACACGCATAGGAAGTTTAGGATTAGTACTCTCGAAGATGCGAGCCAGTTCGATAATGTCAGCACGTCCGCCAAGATGACTTGCTTCGGTAAAGTCGCCATTAGGGAAGATATGGCATGAACGTAGATGTACGAACCATGTGCGACTTGCGTATTTGCGAGCAAGAGCAACAACATCGTTGTGTTTGCCAGCTGAAAGTGAGCCTGCACAGAATGTCAGACCATTATGAGGGTTGTCAACAGCATTGAGGAACCATTCTATGTCTTCATCGCATGTCACGATACGTGGCAAACCAAGGATAGGGAATGGAGGGTCGTCAGGATGCACGCACATATACATATCACACTCTTCGCAAACAGGCATGATGGCATTGAGGAAATAGCGCATGTTTTCACGGAGTTGCTCCTTAGTGATGCCTTTGTATAGATTCAATAATTGACGGAACAATTCAACTGGATGCTCGTCGTCTTCCTTAATATTACCACTTACAAATCCCTGAGTCTTCACGATAATATTATCAACCAATTTGTGGTCGTCAGCAGAAGTCATCTTAGCTTTCAATCCTTCCACTTCGCTAAGGATGTCGCGATTAATCTTTTCGCCCATAATCTTCCAGTCTTCTGCAGCATTCTCACGCTTCAAGATATGAATATCGAAGTATGCAAATTCAGAATAACTGAAATAAAGGTTTGTTGTGCCATTAGGGTTTGGATGAGCCAGGTCTGTACGTGCCCAGTCCAATACAGGCATAAAGTTATAGCAGATTGTATGTATACCTTCTGCTGAAAGATTGCGCAAACTCTGTTTGTAGTTTTCTATTAGTTGGTCGCGGTCGGCGCCAGCATATTTGATGCTCTCAGAAACAGGCAAGCTTTCAACAACACTCCATCTCATACCGTAGCTTTCGATGTAAGACTTTAGGTCGTTAATCTTTTCGCGAGTCCAAATCTCGCCATTTGGTACATCGTGGAGGGCTGTAACAATTCCCTCTACACCAATCTCGCGTAGCATGGCAAGTGTAATCTTATCATTCTTGCCAAACCATCTCCAGGTTCTTTCCATATTTTGCTTTTTACAGTTTGTTTAAATGTTAGTGCAAAGATAACGGTATTATTTATATATAAGGTGCGATATCGTACATATTACTGCAAAATAGAACGAATATCGTCTATATTTCCATCGTTTTTAGACTCCTTGATGCCTAAAAGGTGGCAGATAAGGGAATAAACATTGACGTTGGCAAAGTGAGGGAATTTTATATGTTTGAAGTCTGGACCAACAGCTCGAAACAAAGCATGAACATCGCTATATTCAGGATCAAAGCCATGAGCTCCTCCTTCATTTGCTTCCCTATCTTGTATAAGCCATCCTAAATCTGGGTCTACAATGACATCGCCTATGCGACTATTTGTACCATAGTGAAGACGATCGGGTATATTATTTCTCTTCCATACTCTTGCATGCTCAATACCATGCAAAGCATTATATACAGAATCCTGACATCCTGGTTTCACATAGATGTTAGCCGGAATATTACCCTCAATCTTTACCAACCATTCGTCTTTCAACAAATGACGTATTGGCACATTATTACCTTTTGCTACCCATGCCATACCATGGTCTGAGAGGATAATTAGGTTTATATCATTGGCAATAGGTAGAGCTTGCATACGTTTATAAAAGTTTGTTAGCATAGAGTCAACCTTTTGTACCATTGCTCTAGTCTGTTTTCCTTGTGGTCCAAAGTTGTGACCATTGCCATCGGGTTCTTCTAAATATCCCATTATAAGGTCTGGACGCTTTTTTTCTGGCAATGCTAATTGCTCAATTATTCCATCCAAACGTTGTTGCATAGTGAGTCTTGGTTGCTTATCATATATATAATATGTGTTAGGGTAGCTGCCACCTACACATACATCAGAACCTGGCCAATAGAAAACAGCAGTCTTAAGTCCTTGTCGCTTAGCAGTATTCCATATAGGGTCGCCACCATAATATACAGGGTTAGTTTTCTGTTCTGCATTGCCTAAAGAGAATGATTCCCCAGTCTTAACATCGTAGAAATTATTAGCCACTATGCCATGATGGTCTGGATACAATCCTGTAGCCAAGGTGTAATGATTTGGAAATGTTTTAGAAGGGTAGGAGGGGATAAGTCCTGATTCTACGCCTTTTTCTGCCATCATATCCATAAATGGAGTATTATACCATTGTGTATAATCCCATCTGTAGCCATCAAGCGATAAAACTACGGTATAATGTTTCTTTGCAGAAATGCTGATAGCTACAAAAGCCAATAAAATGGTAGTTAAGAATAGTTTTTTCATAATTTCTTGCGTTAATCTATATTGTGTAAAGATAATGCAAAGTTAGACAAATCCTGTGGATTAACAAAAAGATATCAAGCTTTTCTAACGACATTTTATAATATGTATACCATAAAGTTAGCCTTAATCTGCATGCAGTTTAATGGTATGTTGAACACATAATGTGAATGTAATAAATGTGATGTCATACTTTTTGCTTTTTTAACCATAAAAAACTATAAAAACTTTTTATGTTAAAGAATTAATGTATAAATTTGCAGAAAGAAATATAAATATTAAAAGGTAAAGATCATGGCAAAGTATAACATTACTGAACGCAAAGAGAAAGAGGCTGCCTATCGTACCTTGGTAAGCCCAAAGTTAATGGATGAGCTTAAGGAGAAAATCCTAGAAATTATTCTTATACAAAAGAAGTATAAAGATAAGGATTATTCTGCCAAACAGCTTGCAGAAGATTTGCATACTAATACTCGTTACATTTCAGCAGTTGTCAATGTTCGTTTCCACATGAACTACACTTCTTTCGTCAATAAATATCGTATTGACGAGGCGATGACTTTGCTGGTCGACAAACGTTACCAAGACCTAAACATGGAGGATATTTCTGATATGGTGGGTTTTGCAAACCGTCAGTCATTCTATGCATCCTTCTACAAGTTTAAAGGTATGACTCCTCGTGAATACAAAATGACACATCTGGCTCAACATCCTCAATTAGCTGAAAAGCCAAAGAAAAGAGGAAGAAAGCCAGGTTCTAAGAATAAAGTAAAAAATGCAACAGCAGAATAAAAATTCAGAGTTTGAAGGTTTTTGCTATTCTGGCGAGCGCTTTGCTGACTTACAGATGCTACGTTATCGCCTCAATGGTTTCGAATCTTTGTCTTTAAGACAAAAGCTCTATGTTTATTATTTGAGTAAAGCAACATTGGCCGGTAGAGATATCACTACCGACCAATTTGGTTTTTATAACCTCGACATCCGAAAGGTGTTAGAGACCGTATATGTTAATTATCAGGGTAGCAAAGAGTGTGAAGACTTCATAGCTATGACTATATATCTTAAGCGTATATGGTTTAGCAATGGTATCTACCATCATTATGGTTCTGAGAAGTTTGCTCCCGACTTCTCTCCAGCATTCCTTCTTGATGCTATGAAAAGCATCGAACCTTCTTTGTTGCCATTGGCAAAAGGTGAAACAGTAGATGGTTTATTTGATAGACTTAAGTCTGCAATCTTCGACCCTAGCTTCTTGCCAAAGAAGGTTAATAAAGCTGATGGATGCGATCTTGTGGCAACTTCGGCTTGCAATTTCTATCATGACGTTTCGCAACATGAAGTAGAAGACTATTATTCTTCGCTTAAAGCTACAGTCGACAAGAATCCTCCTTCGTTTGGTCTCAACTCTCGTTTGGTAAAACAGAATGGAGAATTGATAGAGCAAGTATGGAAAATAGACGGCATGTATAGCAAGGCTATAGAAATAATAGTGTCTTACCTGCGTCAAGCTGCCGAATATGCAGAAAACGAGCAGCAGCAAAAGATTATATCTCTACTTATAAGTTATTATCAGACAGGCGACTTGCGAGTATTTGATAAATATTCTATCGAATGGCTTAAAGAACAAGATGGTCGAATAGATTTTATTAATGGCTTTATCGAAGTCTATAACGATCCGCTTGGCTTAAAAGCTTCATGGGAAGGCATCGTAGAATATAAAGATCTAATAGCAACTTGTCGCACACGTACTATTAGTGATAATGCGCAATGGTTTGAAGACAACTCGCCGGTAGATTCTCGCTTTAAGAAGAAGATCGTGAAAGGTGTAACAGCCAACGTTGTTTGTGCGGCAATGCTTGGCGGTGATGAATATCCTTCAACAGCAATCGGCATTAATCTCCCTAATGCCGACTGGATAAGAGCAGAACATGGTTCGAAGAGTGTTACTATAGGTAATCTAACAGACGCTTATAATAAGGCTGCAAGAGGCAATGGTTTTGATAAAGAGTTTGTTATAGACGAGCCAACTCGTTCTTTTATTGACAAATATGGTGATCTCTGCGATGATTTACATACAGATTTGCACGAATGTCTTGGTCATGGTAGTGGTCAACTTCTTCCAGGAGTAGACCCTGATGCACTAAAGGCATATTCCAATACCATAGAGGAAGCTCGAGCAGACTTGTTCGGATTATATTATATTGCCGATCAAAAGCTTGTCGACCTTGGACTTGTTCCAAATCCCGAGGCTTATAAATCACAATATTATACCTATATGATGAATGGTTTGATGACTCAGCTAGTTAGAATCAAACCAGGACATCAGATAGAGGAAGCCCATATGCGTAATCGTGCATTGATAGCTCGTTGGGCTCTTGATAATGGCGATGGCGCTGTAGAACTAAAGAAAATTGATGGCAAAACTTATGTTATTGTAAACGACTATCAGAAGCTTCGTCAAGTCTTTGCTCATCTACTTGCTGAAGTGCAGCGAATAAAGAGCGAAGGTGATTTCTTGGCAGCAAGAGAATTAGTAGAAACCTATGGCGTGAAGGTTGATGCTGAACTTCATTGCGAGATTCTTAAGCGATATAAGACTCTTAATATAGCGCCTTATAAAGGTTTCTTAAACCCTTGGCTTAAAATCATTTATACTGACAATGGTGAAGTGAAGGATGTGGTTGCTGACTATACAGAAACCTACGAGCAGCAGATGCTTAGATATAGCCACGAATACGGCTTACTATAAATGAATTATCAGACGTATGCTATCGTTATCACGACGTATGGCATACGTCTTAATTATGTCAATACATAATTTATATATTATGACTGAAGAGAAAAACGAAATACTGAAAGAGATAAAGCGTTCATTCCGTTCTATGATGAATGGAGTTGCGAGCCACTCTATGAGAGAGAAAGGTGTAGAATATAAAATTAACTGGGGAGTAAACCTCGTTAATCTAAGAACACTTGCTTCGAAATATGATAAAGATTTCGAATTGGCTATTGCACTTTGGAAAGAGAATATCCGTGAGTGCAAGATACTAGCAACAATGCTTATGCCTGCAGACAAAATGGATGCAGAGATTGCTGATATATGGATGGAGCAAGTAGTGTCTCAAGAAATGGCAGAGATGCTTGCTCTCAATCTTTTGCAGTATGTAGATTACGCTCCTGAGATTGCCTACAAATGGATAGCTTCTGATAAACCATTATATCAGCTATGTGGTTTCTGTATTATTGGCAGACTCTTTAGTAATGGACAGGAACCTAACGAGCGTGGTATTAATGAATATGTAGATCAAGCAATAACAGCACTACAAGGAAATAATGTCGGTGTTGCACATGCTGCCATGAACTCATTAGTTAGATTTGCAGACTTAGGCATAGTATATGAAAGAATTGCCAAGCATGCGACTAAAGCCGCAGGACTGGATATTTTATAGTTTTTTGTTCTTCGATGCTACTTTTTGTTTAGCTTTGCATGGTTTTGAATAAAATTTGTTACCTTTGCAATCAAGTTTATAAATAATAGTCAACGTCTGCAAAAAGAACAATGGCTAAACATCAATATTTTATCATAAATATAACATGAGAAGCAGAACATCAGATTGGTACGAAACCAAGATACGCTACGAAAAGACAATGGAAGACGGCATGCAAAAGAAAGTTTCTGAGCAGTATGTTGTCGACGCTCTTAGCTTTACTGAGGCTGAGAACAAGATTATTGAAGAAATGTCTTCATATATTAGTGGCGAATTCACTATAACAGACATCAAGCACGCTTCGTATAAAGAGATTTTCTTTAGCGAGAATGTCAACGATGATCGCTGGTATAAGGCAAAACTTCAATTCATCACTATTGATGAAAAGACAGAGAAAGAGAAGCGTACAGCTGTTTACTATCTCGTTCAGGCAAGTTCTTTCCCTGGTGCTGTAAAGCATATTGAGGAAGTGATGGGTACAACCCAAATTGACTATGTCATCTCTAATCTTGCAGAAACAATGATTATGGATGTATACGAGCATGTGACAACAAAGAAACCTGCTGAGCGCAATGATGTGCCAGAATATGAACAGGCAGAACAACAAAAGGAAGGAGAACAGGTATGATAAATGTTGATGTCGCACATAATCTTCACGAAGTGCTAGGCAATTTGCCTGATGGCGTGAGATTGGTTGCCATCAGCAAATATCACCCTTCGGAGTATATCATGGCAGCCTATAATGCTGGACAAAGAGTCTTTGGCGAAAGTCATGAGCAAGAGCTAAAGCAGAAAGTGGCAGAATTGCCTTCTGATATCGAATGGCATTTCATAGGTCATCTGCAGACTAATAAGGTGAAATACATTGCACCTTATATCTCGATGATAGACGCAGTTGACTCATTGAAGCTCCTTCGAGAAATTGAAAAGCAGGCCGCTAAGCACGATAGGGTTATTAACGTACTTCTCGAACTACATATAGCGCAAGAAGCTACAAAATACGGACTCTCACTCGACGACTGCAGAAAGCTACTTGCCGATGGTGAATGGCGCAGTATGAAGCATGTTCATATCTCAGGACTGATGATGATGGCATCAAACACTGACGATGAAAACCAGATAAGAAGCGAGATGAATACCGCTGCTGACTTTTTTGATGAAGTAAAGGCTGCATATTTTGCCGATGATGATTCTTTCTGCGAAAGATCATGGGGCATGAGCAACGACTATAAGATAGCTGTCACTTGTCGTTCTACAGAAGTTAGAGTGGGTACTTTCATCTTTGGTCCGAGAGTTTATTAATAAGCTATACATATATTAATATGAACAACGATATCAAGAAACGAATGAAAGCTATCCTGGATAGCTACATTGAAACAAACCATTTCAGGCATACTCCTGAAAGGTACGCCATTCTTGATACTGTATGTGATATACGTGGACATTTCACAATTGAGCAGCTTAGCAACAATTTGGCTGATGTAAACTTCATAGTTAGCAGAGCCACATTATACAATACTCTTAAACTGTTTATCAAGTTGAGGATTATCGTTAGGCATAAGTTGCCCACGGGTACTAGATACGAACTTTGCGATGTTGCAAACAATCATTGCCATCAAATCTGCACAGTATGTGGCAAGGTGACAGAACTTAAATCGCAAATCGTAATAGATGCCGTCAACAATACCAAGTTATCGCGATTCCGCAAAGAGGGATTTGCATTGTATATATATGGTATATGTTCGTCGTGCATGGCAAAGAATACAAGAAACAAAACATTGATGGAACATCATAAATCAAATACGAAGAAATGAATACAGGTAAAGTTGATGTCCTGCTCGGATTGCAGTGGGGCGACGAAGGCAAAGGTAAGGTTGTCGACGTGTTGACACCTAACTACGATGTTATTGCACGTTTTCAGGGTGGGCCTAATGCTGGTCATACCCTTGAGTTTGAAGGCGAGAAGTATGTCTTGCGTAGCATCCCTTCAGGAATCTTCCAGGGAGGCAAGGTAAACATCATCGGTAATGGTGTCGTATTGGCTCCAGACCTTTTCATGGATGAAGCCAAGGATTTAGAGAAGAGTGGTCACGACCTCAAGAGTCGTCTCTATATCTCTAAGAAGGCTCATCTTATTATGCCAACCCACCGTGTACTTGATGCAGCTATCGAGGCTTCAAAGGGTAAAAACAAGGTTGGTACTACAGGTAAGGGCATAGGTCCTACTTATACCGACAAAGTAAGCCGTACAGGTCTTCGCGTAGGCGATATCCTCGACAACTTCGAGGAGAAGTATGCAGCACACAAGGCTGCTCACCTCAAAACTATCGCTAGCCTTGGTTATACAGACTTCGATATCACAGAGGTTGAGAAAAAATGGATGGAGGGTATTGAATACTTGAAGCAGTTCCAGCTTATCGATAGCGAAGTTGAAATCAACAAGGTGCTCCGCTCTGGCAAGAATATTCTTTGCGAGGGTGCTCAAGGTACAATGCTTGATGTTGACTTCGGGTCATATCCTTTCGTAACTTCTTCTAACACCATTTGTGCAGGTGCTTGCATCGGTCTTGGCATTGGACCTAACCGCATCGGCAGTGTATATGGTATCATGAAGGCTTATTGCACACGCGTTGGAGCAGGTCCTTTCCCAACAGAGCTCTTCGATGAGACTGGTGCTAAGATCCGCGAACTTGGCCATGAGTATGGTGCTGTTACTGGTCGTGAGCGTCGTTGTGGTTGGTGTGACCTCGTTCAGCTCAAATATTCTGTCATGGTTGATGGAGTTACCGAACTTATCATGATGAAGAGCGACGTCCTCGATGGTTTCGACATTATCAAGGCTTGTGTAGCTTACAAACTTAAGGATGGTTCTGTAACAACAGATTTCCCTTACGAGATCGATGACGTAGAACCTGTATACAAGGAGTTCAAGGGATGGAAGACTGATATGACACAGTTTACTTCTGAGGATCAGTTCCCACAGGAATTCAAGGATTATATTGCCTTTGTCGAGGAATTCCTTGAAACAAGAATCGGCATCATCTCTATCGGTCCTGACCGTGCTCAGACTATCGTACGTAAATAAATTCATAGTGTGTAATGTTTAATGTTTAGTGTTTACTTTGAAGGTAAATATAGCTCTGACATTAAGCATTACACATTAAACTTTACACATTAAATATTAATAAATGGCGCAGAAACCAAGCATACCAAAGGGTACGAGAGATTTCGGACCTTTGGAAATGGCTAAACGAAATTATATCTTTAACACCATAAAGAGTGTTTACGCTCTTTATGGTTTCCTACAGATAGAAACTCCAGCCATGGAAACCCTGCAGACTCTTATGGGTAAATATGGCGAAGAGGGAGACAAACTACTCTTCAAGATTCTTAACTCTGGCGACTTCTTGTCAAAGGTAAGTGAGGAAGAGCTTCAGGAGCATAACCCACTACGCCTTGCTGCACGATTGTGTGAGAAGGGATTACGTTACGACCTCACCGTACCTTTTGCACGTTATGTCGTTATGCATCGCGACGAACTTCAGTTGCCTTTCAAGCGTTATCAGATTCAGCCAGTATGGCGTGCTGATCGTCCTCAGAAGGGTCGCTATCGTGAGTTCTATCAGTGTGATGCCGATGTTGTAGGTTCAGATTCTCTTATTAATGAGGTTGAGCTTATGCAGATTGTTGATACTGTGTTCACACGCTTTGGTGTTCGCGTATGTATCAAGATCAATAACCGAAAGATTCTTTCAGGTATTGCAGAAACTATTGGAGAAGCAGACAAAATTGTAGACATCACAGTAGCTATTGACAAGCTTGATAAGATTGGTCTCGATAATGTTAACGAAGAATTGCGCAACGATGGCATCAGCGAAGAGGCTATAGCAAAGCTTCAGCCTATCATCTCGCTCTTTGGCACTAACGATGAAAAGCTAAACGTTATTGCAGAGGTGTTGAAAGACAGCGAAATCGGACTCAAGGGAGTTGAGGAAACACGCTTCATTCTTGATACATTGAAATCTTGCGGCTTGAATAATGAGATAGAATTAGATCTCACTTTGGCTCGCGGTCTTAACTATTATACAGGTGCAATCTTCGAGGTTAAAGCTCTTGATGTTCAGATAGGCTCTATCACAGGTGGTGGCCGCTACGATAATCTTACAGGTATCTTTGGTATGCCAGGATTGAGTGGAGTAGGTATCTCATTTGGAGCTGATCGCATCTACGATGTTCTCAACACTCTCGACCTTTATCCAAAAGATGCTGTTAATGCAACTCAGTTGTTGTTCATTAACTTTGGTGACAAGGAGACTGCTTATTGTATGCCAGCAGTTTCCAAGGCTCGTGTTGCAGGCATACGTACAGAGATGTATCCTGATTCTGCAAAGATGAAAAAACAGATGAGCTATGCTAATGCTAAGCATATTCCTTTTGTTGCACTTGCTGGAGAGAACGAGATGAATGAAGGAAAGTTTACCTTGAAGAACATGGAGACTGGCCAACAAAAGCTTGTTTCTGCAGACGAGCTCATTGCCGAAGTTTTGGCTTAATTCAATTATATATATAATATGGTGGAGACATAAAAAGCTCCACCATATTTACATTTTTGGCAAAGCCTTTACTATATATTGTATTTAAATAAAACAAACAACAAAAAAACTATTATGAAACTATCGACTATTATCAATTCCTTGCTTCTTTGCGTAGCTGCTATTTTATTTGCTTCAAGCAATAAGCATACTACCGTATTTATTGTTGGCGATTCAACAGCAGCCAATAAGTCTCATCCAGAAACTAATCCTGAGCGTGGTTGGGGAATGGCATTACAAGGATTCTTTGATTCTAAGATTCGAGTAGACAATCATGCCTTGAATGGTCGCTCATCAAAGAGCTTTATAGGTGAAGGTCATTGGGCAAAAGTGCTAGACCTCATCAAACCTGGCGACTATGTAATAATACAGTTTGGTCACAACGATGAAAAGAAGAAGGCTGATAGATATACCGAGCCAGGCACTACATTTGATGCCACACTTACTCGTTACGTAAACGAAACTCGCGAAAAGGGAGGTATTCCTGTATTGATGAACTCAGTTGTTCGACGAAATTTCTTCCGCAAATCTGACAATGGCATTGATGATGAATCTCTACGCAACACTGTGTATACAGACGAAAAAATCAATTCCGACACACTTATAGATACTCATGGAGCATATCTATTGTCGCCACGTAACGTTGCTAAGAAGATGAATGTACCTTTTGTTGATGCTAACAAAATTACTCACGACTATGAGCAGTCGCTTGGCATTATAGGTTCACGTAAACTTCATATGTGGTTCAAACCAGGCGAAATTGCTTCCATTCCTAAGGGACGTCAAGACAATACACATTATAATATATATGGTGCTCACAATGTTGCTTCACTCCTTGTTGATGCTTTAGCTAAAGAAGTACCAGCATTTAAGAAGCATGTGCGCCATTATGATTTTGTTGTTTCTAAGCGAGGCTTTGGTAACTATATGTCATTGCAAAAAGCTATCGACGAAGCTCCTGTAGGTAAAACCACTCGCATCTATATTCTTGATGGTAAATGGGATAAATCGAAGATTGATACCAAAGGAAAGAAGATTCGTTTTGATTTATATCCTGGTGCTGAACTTAAAAAGAGTAAATAGTAGTTTGCTCACAAATGCAAACGATGTCTAATATCTCTGCAAGTCTTAACTAAATGTTGTTAAAGACTTGCAGAAATATCAAGTTTTTCTTCTTTTTCTCATTAAAAGTAGGTATTTTTGTAAATGGTAAATACATCAAGATGTATAATATCAATATAATAATACAATAACATAACATAAATTTTTATAAACTATGAAGAAGAAATTCATTTGTACCGTTTGCGGATATGTTTATGAAGGAACCGAAGCTCCTGAAGTATGTCCTTTGTGTAAAGCTCCACGTAGCAAATTCAAAGAGATAACAGATCCTTCTGATGCTCCTGAGTTTGCAACTGTTCACACTCTTGGAGCTGCTCGCAATGAGGATGCTAGTCCAGAGATGATAAAGGATCTTGAGGCTCACTTCAATGGCGAATGTTGTGAGGTTGGTATGTATCTTGCAATGTCTCGTCAAGCAGATCGCGAAGGATATCCAGAAGTTGCGGAGGCTTTCAAGCGTTATGCTTTTGAAGAGGCAGAACACGCAAGTAAGTTTGCAGAGTTGCTTGGTGACGTATTGAAAGATACTAAGAGTAATCTTGCTGCACGTATCGAGGCAGAGCGTGGTGCTTGTGAAGACAAGTTCCGTATTGCCAAGAATGCTAAGGCTGCAGGCATGGATGCAACTCATGATACAGTTCATGAAATGGCTAAAGACGAAGCTCGCCATTGTGCAGGCTTTATCGGTCTTTACAAAAGATATTTTGGTGAGTAATTTATTCGAACCAAAACACATTCCAGCATAATAAAGCGACCAGTTGTAGTGATACAATTGGTCGCTGTCTTTTTTATTCCTCAATAATACCTGCTTCCATCCATTGTCTTGCAAGTGTTGTTGCATCTTCAAGGGCTGTGGCATTATCGATATCGTATTCTTCGGTAAGCATTGTTGCCATAGACTCAGGAGTGAAAGAATCTTCACCAATTTTCTCCCAAAGATAAGCAGAACTCTCGTTCATAGCTATGATACTGCTAAAGTCGATATTCTCTTTGCCTTCTGCAACTATTATATTCTCTCCACATACTTGTCTAAGTACGAAACCTGATTTCTTTTTCATGTTCAATATGGTTTAGTTTTGATATTTCTATTTAGTATTACAAGTTTGTTATCTCTAAACAAACACCTTACGATATATGAATAGCAGATAGCGACGAATAGGGTAGAGTCTGGTCCAAATAGCCGAATAAATCTTCCACTTTCTGCTGTCTATGCTATCTAGAGTTTTTCGTCCTTTGCGATAGAAACCTACAGCTAATGCTTTCACATCTTCCTGTCGGCAAGTTTCGTTATTGACATTACCATCACCACGCAACGTAACGATGTTGTTCTTAGTATCTATATCAATAATTCTGTGCAATACATAAAAGTCTTTTCTAACTTCTGCTAATACAGGGTCGCCAACTCTCAGAGCTTTTGGTTTTGCAAGCAATGCTTTGTCGCGATTATCTTCCAAGAATGGGCGCATAGAGAAACCACGAAGTTGAATTGTGCAGGTATGTCCCTCATCTACAAGCTTCACTACCTCTGGCAGAAAATCAGCATTAGTAAACTGAAGTTCTTTTATTTTGATATTGCTTTGTTGCATATTATAGCCGCTTCTTTATTAGGCAGGCAATGAAGGGTGTATATGCCTGTTGTTTCTACTATTTTAGTTACTATGTTACAAAGGTTGTTGAAGATAGTACTATCCCATTTCATTGTTGAGCATGCTGGTAATACATTACCAAAAGCTTCGATAGGTGAATTCTTTTCAACACTATTCTCCAACGCTCTGTTTATATGAACAATAGCACCAAGATCTGCTTTTACATCCCTATAGCAAGGAGTTTTTCCACTCCATGGTCCACCATATATATATGGTTTACCATCAATGATTCTTATAATAGGGTTATCATCATTCATTAGATCACAACCAGACAGATGCTTTAGCCACAAACCCACATGCGTACTCTTACCGGTTCCGCTCTTAGCTGTAAAAGCATATCCTTTGCCATTCTGTCTTACCAACGATGCGTGTATCAGTGCTGTATCTTTAAAACTTCCGGCAAAAGCATAAGCCAACATCAATGCATTGTTCAGTCCAAACTGTCGCATGCTATTATTACCATTCAACGCACATCTACATTTATCGAAGGTGCTATTTGTGATAAGCAAGCAACATGAATAGCCGTCTATATTCTTGATGATAAACTGATAGCCACCATCGTCGATCTTGTCAACGATAGTATCACCATTACCAGTATCGAAAACCCTTATACGCTCACGTCTTGTTTTATCAACAGGTCGAATAGTGTCATCTACCAGCATATCGATAAACAAGTCATCACCCATGCCATCTTCCTTTTCTATCAAAAAAGGCTTCATCGATGGCAACAACTCCATACTGTTGATATCCAACTTTGCAAACGTGAGTCGAAGATAATGTTCTGCTATACGGTAAATGAAAGTTGCTGTATCCGTCTTAGGTGTCATTATTCTCCCTGTACTTTCTGTCCCTTCTTTGTTGCTTTCTGCTCTTGTTTTGCAGATTTCTTCTCTGCTTTTTTAACTTGCCTTGGTGTAAGATTCTTCGACTTAGAAGAGTCTACATATACAGTTTCTTCGTCAAATTCAACTGGAGCATACTTAAAGTCACTAACGCTCAAGTATTTGATATCAAATTTTCCTTTAGCAAGATATTTGTTTCTTAGCTTCAAGAATTTCTCTTCTGCTTTCTTCTTTGTATTGGCAAATCCAGTTACGCATGTAGGAGCATTCAATCCTTTAGCCTTCAGATAGTCACGTAACTGGTACGAATAAGAATCACGACCATACAAGAATTTAGTCTTTGAATCTACCCAAGCATCATCAAGTAGTTGAATTTCAGCAAAATATACAGTAGAATCGTTGAATGAAGTGGCAAAGCCATACAAGTAAGTAGGCTGTTTCTCATTCTTTGCTTCCATTGACATGATGCCGAGAAACAGCATAGCCAACAACATTAGATTTTTCTTCATATTTATATATATGTGTTTATAAGTGCATTTTATCTTGCAAAATTAGTAATTAATTCTTAGGCTCCCAAATATTTCGCCTTGCATCTTGTGAAACTTTATTAAATAAATATTTTGTTGGTTAAAATAATGGTTGTACCTTTGCATACACTTTAACACAAATCTTTTTTTTTATTACGCAAGTATAAATGGTATAAGCGTAAAAGAGTAAAGGGTAAAAAGTAAAAGATTACAAGGATAAAATAACAAAAAGAATATTTGTTCAATAGTAATTAGTTATGGTACAAACATTTGATTTCAAGCCAAGATTGTTGCAGTGCTTGAAGAACTACAATCGTAAAACATTTGTTGCCGACCTTATGGCCGGAACTATCGTGGGCATCGTTGCTCTGCCTTTAGCTATTGCCTTTGGTATTGCTTCTGGTGTTACCCCCGAGAAGGGTATCATCACAGCCATCGTTGCAGGCTTCGTGATCTCAGCGCTTGGAGGCAGCAAAGTTCAGATAGGTGGTCCTACTGGTGCTTTCATTATCATCATCTATGGCATTATCCAGCAATATGGCATGGAGGGTCTTACAATTGCAACTCTTATGGCAGGTGTATTCCTCATTCTTTTTGGATTCTTGCATCTTGGCACCATCATTAAGTTCATACCATATCCTATAGTAGTAGGCTTCACAAGCGGTATTGCTGTTACCATTTTTACTACTCAGGTAAAAGATCTCTTTGGCTTGAATATAGCCTCTGTACCATCTGACTTCATCGAAAAGTGGATATGTTATTTTAATAATTTCTCTACAGTCGATCTTTGGAGTTCTGTTATAGGTATCGTGAGTGTAGTAATCATTATGCTAACACCAAAGGTAAGCAAGAAGATTCCCGGTTCGCTTGTAGCAATCATCGTAATGACTGTAGCAGCATTACTTCTTAAGCAATTTGCTGGAGTTGAGAGCATTGAAACTATTGGCGACCGATTTGCTATCAGCAATTCACTTCCAGAGGCCACAGTTCCAGCACTCTCATGGGAAATAATCAAGAACCTTGTATCTCCTGCTATCACAATTGCCATCTTGGGAGCTATTGAAAGCTTGCTTTCTGCTGCCGTAGCAGATGGTGTCATAGGAGACCATCATAATTCTAACACAGAGCTTATTGCTCAGGGTGTTGCCAACCTTGCTTCACCTATCTTTGGTGGTATCCCTGCTACAGGAGCAATAGCCCGCACAATGACAAACATCAACAATGGTGGTCGCACACCTATCGCTGGTATTGTGCATGCTGTTGTGTTGTTGCTTATATTCCTCTTCCTCATGCCTTTAGCCAAGTATATTCCAATGGCATGTTTGGCAGGTGTGCTCGTTGTAGTTAGCTATGGTATGTCGGGTTGGCGTTCGTTCCTTGCTTTGATGAAGAATCCAAAGAGCGATGTCACAGTATTGCTCATCACATTCTTCTTAACCATAATTTTCGACCTTACTATTGCTATCGAGGTTGGTCTTATCATTGCTTGCTTGCTCTTCATGCGTCGTATGTCTGAAACTACAGATGTTCATGTAATCTCTAACGAGATTAATCCAGACGATGAGGATAGCGATATGCATCTTGGCAATATTGAGCATCTCACCATTCCTAAGGGAGTAGAAGTATACGAAATCAATGGTCCTTACTTCTTTGGTGCTGGTAACCGATTTGAGGAGATTATGGCAACTCTTGGCGACCGTCCACAGGTACGAATCATCCGTATGCGTAAAGTTCCATTTGTTGACTCAACAGGTATCCACAACCTTACTAACCTTTGTGAAATGAGTCAGAAGGAAGGTATACAGATTGTTCTTTCTGGTGTAACCGAGAAAGTTCACTCACAGCTTAACAAGGCAGGCTTCTATGATATTGTAGGTCAAGACAATATCTGTAGCCATATTGATATTGCACTTGATAGAGCTAAAGAGATTATCAATGCATAATAGCATTATAGAATAATAGAAAAAACGCATAAAAAGAAAGTCCGACATTAACAGGTTTAATCTGTTTTTGTCGGACTTCCTTTTTATTAAATATTTATCTTAACCCAAAACTTAATCCTCTTAAGTCTTCTTAAAGTCTATTGTTTATTCTTCGTTCAAAGGTACTGCGAAGTAGCCCTTCTTACCTGTAGGATAGATACCCTGGATGTAGAGAACTGGATCCTTGCTTGTAGATGCAGCCTTTACAATCTTCTGCAAATCGTCGATAGTCTTCACACTCTCATCGTTGATGCGCTGAATGATGAAGCCACGAGAGATGTTAGCATTCTGTAGCGCACCCTTGTTAACCTTCATCACCTCAAGACCATAGTTGATGTTGAGCTGCTTCTTCTGTTCGTTTGTAATCTCGCGGAAGTTGCCACCAAGTACATCCAAGTCGGCAGGCTTAACAACTGCTGTTGTACCCTGTTCGTTCTTCAATGTAACGGTCTTTGTAGCCTTCTTCTTATCGCGCATATATGTTATAGAAAGCTTGTCGCCAGGGCGCTTGCTAGCCATAACTTCTTGGAGTTCTGCCATCTTAGTAACGTTCTTTCCGTCTACTGCAACAATCACATCGCCTTCCTTGAGTCCTGCAGAAGCACCTGCGCCATCATCTTGAACCTTTGCTACATATACGCCTTCGTTTGTACCAAGGTCAACATCCTTGCCCTTTTCTTTCTGGTCGTTTATGTAGTTCAATACATCGCCACCCTGTATACCGAGCAAAGCACGCTGCACGCTTCCATACTTCTTCAAGTCATCAACAACCTTATTCATAATAGTTGTAGGGATAGCAAAACCATAGCCGCTATATGAACCAGTAGGAGAGTAGAGCATAGCGTTGATACCTACCAACTGACCTTCAGTATTAACGAGAGCACCACCTGAGTTACCCTGATTAATAGCAGCATCAGTCTGAATGAAGCTTTCCAAACCATTAGCACCAAGCGAACGAGCCTTTGCACTTACGATACCGGCAGTCACGGTATTATTCAAACCAAATGGATTACCTACAGCTATCACCCATTGACCAACCTTCAACTTATCAGAGTCGCCAATAGGTAGAGAAGGGAGATTCTTGCCATCAATCTTTATAAGGGCAAGGTCGGTAGTCTTGTCGGCACCTATAATGCGAGCAGAGAATTCTCGGTTATCATTTAGAGTAACTGTCAATTCGTCAGCACCTTCTACCACGTGATTGTTTGTTACGATATAACCATCTGTGCTAATGATAACACCCGAACCTTGAGCTTCTTTCTTAGGAGTCTGCACCTGACGCTTACGTGTGCCACCACCTTGTGGATTACCAAAGAATCCGAATGGATCAGAGAAGAAGTCGAATGGATCTGCCTGTACGTCTACTGTCTGTACCTTTGAGTTCTGTACATATTTAATATGTACTACTGCAGGTAATGCCTTTTCTGCAGCATAAGTCAGATCTACAGGCTGACCAGCAATCTGTGTTGCAGGACTTGCTGCTTCAACCTTGATAAAAGAGCCTGCCGATAGAGCCAATGAGGCTACACACACTCCAGCAAGCAAATAGTTTGAATACTTTTTCATATCTTCAATGTTTTTTGGTTTTACATATTTATTATCTCTTTCATATTTAGCATATCGGAAAACCGTATTAAGTTAAATCCAATCGTGCTTTATATGATTTTGCATGCAAATATAGAAGCAAAAATCGTAATTATGTCAAAAAGTCATTGATGTTTATCTGAATTTAACATTTCGATTTAACGTATTAACGGCTCTTAATCTGCACGCTATAGTATTTAATAGAAATTAGATATTCTGCATTCTTTTATGATGTTTAAGAAAAATAAATGTTGCTATAGTATATGATTAAGCGATATTTTTGTTAACTTTGCACTTTGTAAGGCAGCGGTCAGGCTTTGTCGCTGGCATCCATTAGGGTGCGAGAGGAAAGTCCGGGCAGCATAGGGGCTCCACTTCCGAAACTAGAAGCTATTGGTGACAGTAGGCTAAGGTAGAAGAAAATAACCGCCTATCTTTCATGGTAGGTAAGGGTGAGAAGGTGGTGTAAGAGACCACCAGCCAATGGGTGATCATTTGGGCTGTATCTGCTGGAGGCTGCAAGTTCATGTATACCATCGTTGGAGGGTTCCCGCCCGATACACCCTTTGAGGAGTAACGATGGAGGGTAGAACGCTTGAGTTGCAGGGCGACTTGCAAACTAGATAGATGACAAAGCGCCTGCGTTCTTGCAACGTAGGAAACAGAACCCGGCTTACGTGACCGCTGCCTTGCTTTTTTATTTTGAGATCAATAATCATAGTTTGCTCTCATCTTTATTAATTTGAACATTTAATATCCTAAACATTATGAAACCAATTGAAGAAGAAAGCTACCAGATGTATATTCTTAGAAAGATAAGTCGCCATGACATAACTCCCGATTTTCCTAAGCTTGATGATTTTGGCATTACAAAATCTGAGATGGAAGACTATCTCTCCGAAAAGCAGGACGTTATGGATATTCCAGGCACCCAAACCCATAGAATGACAGTTTTTGCTGGTATCATATTAGTCAGTATGCTCATCTTCTCAGCCTTCGACCATATCGATACTGCTCTTGGCACTAATGCTTCATTAATAGGTATGGTTGTTGGTGTGGTATTATCGTGTATTTGGTTTTTCATCGTAAAGTTCAGAGTCAACAGCAAGCTCAAGGCTTTATACAATGAGAATGTAGAAAACTATCTTGAAGCTGTAGAAAATTATTAGTCTTTCTTTGTTAAACATCCCAATTCAGCAATCACCAATAAACATTAAATATATGGATAACTTACCTGATTTTATGAAGTATAAGGACAAGTTCACAGATAGTGGATTTGTCGAGAAAATCTCAAGAGTTGCTAAGAGCGCTGGCGCTAAGTTGGTGTATGTGGCTTTAGTTCTTTATTATACTTTGCAAAGCGACAAAGTTTCCCTTAAGGACAAAGCTATCATTATCGGTGCCTTGGGCTATCTTATTAGTCCATTAGATGTTATTCCAGATGCATTTCCTATAGTTGGTCTTACCGACGACCTTGGTGTTCTCGTCTATGTTTTGCACAAAGTGTGGGGTGATGTGTCAGAAGACATCAAAGCTAAAGCCTACGCAAAGTTGGCTCAATGGTTTGATGACGACGAAATCGAAGAAGCTAAAGACGTTATGAAATAATCCATTTATAACATCGCATAATAAAAGGATGACAAGGTTGCCCCCTGTCATCCTTTTATTTTGACTGTTGTGTTATAGCATGCCTAACATAATATAAATATCTGAACAATATTATTGGAACACATTATTTATTAACGTACTCTAATATTTGTTCTGCATGAATCTTGGTTTTAATCTCCTTTGGAGTGAAGATTTTCTCAATTATTCCATCTTCATTCACGAGGTATGTAGTGCGCAAAATTCCAATAGTTTTTCTGCCGCAAGCCACCTTCTCGCCCCAACATCCAAGTTCTTGCAATAGGGTAGTCTCCGTATCGGCAATAAGAGGAAACTGCAATCCTTGAGCATCAGCAAACTTTTTCTGTAGCGCTTGTTTGTCCTTGCTCACACCAATAATCTCGTAGCCTGCAGCAGCAAGTTCTTCTTTATGAGCCTGCAACGAGCAAGCCTCGGCTGTGCATCCGCTTGTGTTAGCCTTTGGATAGCTATATAATACTATCTTGCGACCACGGAAGTCGCTTGCCTTAATCTCACGTCCGTCTTGGTCTATACCAAGAATCTCCGGTATTCTATCTCCGACATTCATAGCTAAATTATTTTTGTTTGTTTTAATCCATAAACTTAATCATATCGTCGCGTCTTGGCTTAGCCTTAGGTGTTTCTGCAGGATAGCCCAAAGCAATGCAATAAAGCAACTTGTATCCCTTAGAGAAAGCCATGCGGTCAAGATATGGTTTTGCAGAAGGAGAATCAAGAATCCAACGAGCAGAACTACCTAAGCAGCAAGAGCCAATGCCTTTTGCCCAGGCAGCAAGGATGATGTTCTCGCCAAGCAGTCCGCAATCTATTTGTGCCATATCGTATTGAGTATCGCAGGCTATGCAGACTACGCAAGGAGCATTTACAAAGATATTCTTGAAACCATCGCGCTCAGCAATCTTTGGATTGTCCTTTACTACAGCTTGAGTTATAGAGTCGATAAGGGCTGGAGAATCGATAACTCTTATTTCGTAAGATTGCAGATTCTGTCCATTAGGGGCATTAATACCATATTTCAGGATCTCGTTCAATGTCTCACGGCTAATTACCGAATCTTTGTAAGCACGAATGCTTCTACGACTCATCATCAAGTCGTTTACCACACTTGCAGTATCTATATCTGCAGTTTGCTGCTGCTGTTTGTTCTCATTGCAAGCTGTCATAGAGAGAGCTGCTGCAATACCTAAAAGAAGTTTTTTCATAATTGTAGAAATTATTAATATCCGATTGCAAATATACAATTTTATTTTTATATTACTCCAAAATTCAGAAGCGCATTCTTGATTCCGTCTTCATCCACACTTGTGGTTACATAGTTGGCATGCGCTTTCACATCGTCGACAGCATTTCCCATTGCCACGCCTATGCCTGCAGCCATAAGCATCGATTTATCGTTGCCACCATCACCAAAAGCCATTGTCTCGCTTATATCGATACCAAGATGCTTGGCTATAGCTCGTATGCCGTTGGCTTTGTCGGCTGTTGCTGATGTTATATCGGTAAATGGTGGATACCAACGTGCCGAGGTGCAACCTGGAAGCTGGGGTAGAATATCTTTCTCTTGTTCGTCGGTTATGAACGATGTTATCTGCAATATTCCTTGGTCGACAACTTTTTCCAAAGGCACATCATATTTATTGTATGTCACCTTTAGCATGTCGTATAACACATGGTTCACCATCTCGTTGCGATTATAGATTTGAATATCCTTCTTGCCCACAAAGACGGTAGGAATATTGTTCTTGCTGCAATAGTCGACAAAAGCCATTACTTCATTATGTGGAATAAAATCTTCGCGAACGGTGGTATCGCCATAAATACACAAGGCACCTGTAGCGAGAATATAGCCGTCCATAAGGTGCTGTATCTCAGGTATATTGTTGAGTAATTGCAGAGGGCGACCAGTAGCGGTAAATATCTTAACTCCTTTGTCGTGAGCCATTTGTAGAGCCCGAATTGTAGACTCCGGTACTTTGTGGGTGTTGAAGCTAACAAGTGTGCCATCTACATCGAAGAATAATGCTTTAATCATAAATTGTTAATTCTTTTAAGTTTAACCTGAATTTGAATATTATAAATCTTTAGGGCAGAGAAGGGTAGAGATGTATATCACTCCTGCAAACGTTGAAGCCCGCAAAAAACCAAATGATACCAGCTATAAAAGCGAGCGATTTTGTTTTCATATAGAAATTATTTTCTTCTTATGCAAAGGTACAAAATAGTATTGATAAGAAGGGAAGATGAAATGGAATTTATTACTATAAACATCAAGAAAATAATAGCAGAACAAAATCAATGTTTGTCCTGCTATTGCTTATTTGTACCTCTTAATATTATTGAGGTAAACTTCTTTTTTTATTCCTCTACAGGCGAGAATTCATCCTTGCCTACAGAGCAGAGTGGACACTCGAAGTCTTCTGGAAGATCTTCAAAAGCTGTACCTGCTGGGATTCCTGCCTCTGGCACTCCTACTGCTGGGTCGTATTCCCAACCACAAACGTCGCATACATATTTTTTCATAATCAGTTTAATGTTTAATGTTTATTGTTTAATGTTTATTTTATAGCATTGGATCTAATGTTGCACGAAGGTCGTTTATTCTCATAGCTCCGCTTTGTCTCCACACCACCTCTCCTTTCTTAAAGAGCATCAAGGTTGGAACCGACTGAATGCGATATTGCTGCGAAAGAGCTTCGTTCTTGTCAACATCAAGCTTCAGGATTCTAATCTTGTCGCCAAGTTCTTCCTTTAGCTGTTCCAATACTGGGTGCATCATCTTGCAAGGTCCGCACCATGTTGCGAAGAAATCAACCAATGTAGGTTGCTCGCTATTTATTATGTCTGTAAACTTATCCATATTATTGTTCCTTTCTTTGTTTTCTTCTGCAAAGATAGTAAGCAATATGCAGACAGACAAACTATTTTTTCTATCTGAATATAGACATTATCTATTATGGCTAAAAAACATCTTTCAGAAAATGATTTCTTATTTGTTTATACGATAGATTCTCATTATCTTTGTAGAATCATTAAAACACTAACATTATGGATGTAACACCTTATATATTATTATACCTCCGAATAAATCAATTCTCCATTAATCCGCTCAGATTTCATTACGTATATCCTTTCTATACGGATGGATACTTTAGGCACTTCAATATCTGTAACTATGCGTGATGGGTGTTGAACTAAGGATATATGGGGAACAAATCTTTGTGTATTATATAAAACTCCATGAGCTGTTAGACTATCACGCAGCCTATCAGCAAGGGTTGTTGTTTGCTCTTGCTCTTTAATCCCACACCATATAACTCCAGCTTTAGTAGGAAATATCCCCAAGTTATCTAAGGTTATAGTAAAAGGCTCAAAGGCAACTTCGTTTACAGCCTTACGAATCTCCGGTAAATCGTATTTCTCGCCTATAAAAGCAAGCGTCATGTGAAGATTGCCGTAAGGACAATAGTTGCCCTCAACACCTCTGTTCTTTAAGGCATTTTGCAATCCAACAAGCTCTTGCTTAAACTCGTCGTCGAATCGTATAGCAATAAATATACGAGCCATACTACGTAACTTTTTAGTTTATTACTCTCTCACGAAATGAGGATAAGCCTCTTCGCCCAATTGTGGTGCATATTCAAAGCCTTCGTAGCTGAAGGCGGTTAAATCATCTGTCGTAAGGAGTTGGTTATTTAATATAAATCGCACCATAGCTCCTCTGCACGACTTTGCCCATACAGCCTGCATCTTCAGTCTACCATCCTTCTGTCGAACATAGAATAGTGGCTGTATCACTCTAACTTCCTTGCAAACTCTCTTCCAATCAAACAGATGCTCATATTCTTCGGTAGAAAGATGAATAAGAATGCCATCGTCGGCTTTTACGCTATCTATAAGCACATCCGTAAGTTTGTATTTCCAAAATTGGTTGATTGGCTTGTCGTTGGTAGCTTCAAGCTTCACACAATGCTCCATACGATAAGGCACGATGCCATCCATAGGGCGAAGCAAACCATATAGAAAGCAAGTTATCCAAAGGTGCTTTTGCGCATAGTCCAAAGCCTCATCATTGAGAGTGTTAGCCCGCAGATGTTTATAAGCCTGACCATTATAAGCAAGTATGGCTGGTAGCTTGTCGGCAACCATAAAGTTTTGATAGCGTTTCCAGTTCTCGGCAGCTATCTTTGAGCTGCAATCCAGTTGCTGGCCAAGCTGCCCAACATCCATCCTTGCCATTTCCGCAGCCAACTTGTCGGCAACAGATTCAAAGAGTGGAGTAGAGCATGGAGCTTTATCAGCCTTGTCATACATTATTTTAGCATTTGCTAATAGTATCTGCATATTTCTAATATCGTTTTAATATACTTAAAATATTGTTCTAATTCTCTACAAATGTAATTCTTATCTTTTACAATATCTATATATGTTTTATTAAAATACATTAATAGTCATCTATAACAGCCTATTATTTTTCCATAGATGTAAAAAATGATTCTATGATTATTCTCGTATTTTTGCTCTTTTTGGGCAAATATCTTAAAATAGTGATAGAAGCTATATTCTATCGTCATAACAGCTTGTTTATCAAACTTTTGAAACAGTCTTCCTTCGGTTTAATGCCTCCTATCAAATCTATCTATGCTTTCTATCAAAGATAAATTTGATTTCTTTCAAATCTAACTTTGCTTACTGACAAATGAAAAAATATTTCAAATCTCCTTTGAAATATAAAAGTATTATATTACCTTTGTAGTTAACTATTGAAACAAAACTAAAAAAATCAAATATAATTATGATACAATATAAATTACTTAAGTCGAAACTGACTGGTGATGTATATGCACAACAAGTTGAATCACATCCATTTACTTCAAATGATCTTAGAGAAAAACTAAAAAAGCAATATGGCTCTATTGCTATTGCGGTTTTAGACGACACATTCAGCATTATTACAGAAGAGTTGGGCGAAGGCAAAACCGTTTCGCTAGACGAATTTGGCACGTTCTCTATTCGACTTGGAATAACCAAAAAGGCTGTGAAAGATTTCAAAGAGGTAAATACACATGATATAAAGGTTAAGGGAATTAGATTTAAGCCTTCAAAGGTGCTTAAACGCGAATTGTATAGTCAGGAAATACACCTACAAAAAGGGGACACAAAAAGACGTAAGAATACAACCGACGACCGTTGGGTGGCACTATACAATTACATACTTGAGCAAATGAACACCTATGGGAAACCTCGCGAAGACATCGTCATCACAACAACTTTGTACCGTCAGCTCACAAACTGCACCGACTATGCAGCACGAAAAGAGCTCGCTCAATTCTGCCAAGAAGGTTCTCTACATAGAATCCCTACAGCGAAAACATTATTATATACGTTGGCGATATAATATTTAATATTATTATAACTATATTGATAGGGCATACTAAATTATAAACTTTTATAATTTAGTATGCCCTAGTTCTGGAGTTCTTGTTACCACAAAATTATTTCATGTGAGTACAAATATTATCGCAACTATATTAATATCTCGTATTCTGTTTTAATTTCTTATTTAAATCCAAACATCTTTGTGGTATTGGGAATACTGTTGTAAACCCAGTAAATTCTTTTTCTAAAGGCGTCCTTTGGTCGTATGCCTTGGTATATTTACCAAAACGGATGAGATCTTGACGTCTCCAACCTTCCCAAAC
>ERZ1026856.465-NODE-465-length-25478-cov-14.541557_pt1 | contig 25478 bp, 34 predicted proteins | sample MGYA00380158_ERZ1026856 | MGnify/ENA primary metagenome ERZ1026856 (study PRJEB33269, sample SAMEA4719794) | human gut metagenome | biome: human-associated habitat; feature: organic feature; material: feces | place: Cameroon | collected 2013-10 ...
AGATCGTCGGCAGCGTCAGATGTGTATAAGAGACAGTTCTATAGCTTGATTATAAAGTTCTCTATCAAGTCTAACACCTAAATTATGACGAATATTATTTTTAAATAAACTAAGTTTTGTATCTACAAAGTTGATATTTATAATATTAGTACTAGGAGTAATTTTACTTTGAGAAACAGCATAAATATGATAAGCGACTTTATCTACATTTGTTCTATTGCTTAGACCTAAAAAACATTTATCTTGATGAAGTTCTATTTTAGGAGCAATATAACCTGGATTTATTACTTCTCCTTTATAATGAATTTCATAACTCATTTTTTCAGAAGAGTTCCAAGGAGCTTCATCTATTTTTTCAATACTAACATCATTGTTTCTATTAGAAACAAGTTTACCACAATTAAAACGTACTTTTATCATAATCAGTTATAAATTTATTTCTATTACCTTTAAAAAAGTAATTATGATTAATAATATAAACATTATTCTCACTATTAGATTTAGATATAAATCTATTATCTATAAGACTTTTAAGAGCTTCACTAACTTTAGGTTGACTTATGCCAAGATATGTTACAACATCTTTTTGTCTAATAGTAAGCCAATTTTGATTAATATGCAACTTTACAAATATGTATTGAAAAAGAACTTTTTGAGTGGTTCCAGTGAGTTTCGGAATAATACTATAAGCAGGCTGGTAAAGAATACAATATCTAGCAGAAACATCAGTCAAATAACCAACATTTACAGTAGTACTCGTTTCTTTATCATAAATTACAGTTTTAACACTTGTAAAAATAGCATCTTTATTCATTACAAAATTTGTACATTTACTATTACTATCATTCATACCAACATTATTATAAGTTTGACAAGGCAAATATACTAAAAATTATACCAAAATCAGAATAAAATTGTTGAAATTTTATATACAAAATTGTTAATTTTATCCTAAAATTGGTATAAAGTCAAATCTTATAACTAATTGATAATCAATACGTTACGAGATAATATAAAAATGCCTCTTATTATATAATATAAAGAATCATTATCAATACTATCATTACAAAGATAACTATTATCTTTAAATCCAGCATCATTATTAGCATAATAATTACTAGAATAAAGAAAGTTTAATAATTCAACTCTTCTACGGGGGGTTTCTAGTTCATCTAGCACTTCTAAAACTTCTAATGACATTATTAGACATATTAGTACTAAGATTAATATAACCCGCCCGTAGGAAGACTTATGTATTGACTTTATAGTTTATCTAATTCTTTACTTACATTTTTAATCCAATCTTTAGCTTTATCTTCATCTGAAAATACAAGACTTTCAGGAATACAAGGAAGAACGTTATCATCATAAGTTCTAATTCCATAAGCTATAGTTTGATATTGTTCTGTCTTAACTAATTGAAGTTGAACTATTACACCAATAGCAAATTTTCCTTTAACATGGTCAAAGAATAGAACTTGTCTACCAACATCATACTGAGGGATTTTTATTCCCTCAGTATCATTATTAAAATTAACTTGCATAAGCTATAGCGTTATTAAGAGCTTTATTCATATTATTATTAGCAGAACCCCAAACAAGAGAGTTCATTCTCTTTTCTCCTTCAAGATTAGCAACATTACAATAAAAGCCAGTAACGGCATTATAAGCACCCCAAGCAGTACCATAAATATCTTTCTGACCAATACCATCATTATAATAATCGAACATATTAGAAAGGATATTAGCTTTTCTAGTAGATATTTCAGTTGCTTCAAGAAGTCTATAATCTCTATTAATAAGACGTTTAAAACCTGTTTTATTATCATATTGCATTATCTTTTGAATTTCAGCAGGAGTTAATTGAAGATTACAAAGATATTCATAAACTTGTTCATCTTTCATAGTAACTTTAGCTAATTGTCTATACATTTCTTGAGCATCAAGAGCATGTTCACAAGCAACTTTAAGTACTTGCGCTCCTAGTTCAAGTTTTTCTTTTACAGATTTTGTATGACGAAGACGAATATGACAATCTGCTTTATTTATTGCTCCATTAAGCATATTAGTACATATAACTCTAACAGGAGTAATCATAATATCAACAGAAGAATTTCCATCATGTCCATTACTAAATACAAGATAATTATCTACTACATCATTACTGTTGGCTACAGAAGTTTGAACAGGAAGTTTAGCACTAACATAAACTTTTTCACCAAAATTAAGACAAGCAGCTTTATCCCATTGAGCAAGATTTTCTCCAATAGCATTATTAAAGAAATTAAAAGCATCCATATTCTGAACAACTTCATATTTTTCTTTAACTAACCCCAAAGGATAATTATTATCCGTGCGATAAGTAGCATAAGCATTATTCATTTCTCTATAAATGTTTCCATCATGTTGAAAAGCATAATCATCTATGTTATTATTTCCATCAATTCTAAATGGCATTTTAGCTACTAATTCACACTTAGCTACAGACCAATCAAGTTTAGCTTTAGTCATAACTTCTTGAGCAGTTTGACAATCAGAAACATCTTTTCCCATAGCCCAAGGAAGTCCACCTTTATTATATTTACTCATAATTCAGCATTATTTAAATTATTATAACCAATCATATAAAGTTACAGATTCTTCATCAGCTTGAATATCCATAACATCTACATCATCACGAAGTTGCTCAACATTCATAGTGACAGGAATATCACCATATTGTTCAAGAGCAGCATTTAGCTTTTCTATTACTTCATTTATTTTCATTATCTTTATCCTCTTGAGGTTTATAATTAGGATTTAATTCACTATCACTATAAGTATATTGATAAACTTTATCTACAAGTTTTTCAACACCTATAATATGTTCACGCAATGATTCTCCATTATATTTTAAATAACTAGCAGAACTTATAGCATCTGCTAGATTATTACCAACAACATTAACTTGCAGTTTAGTCTTATTTTCTTCTACAATGTCAGTCTTAACATTATATACACTAATTACATCCATATTATCTTATATTTAAATTTTCATTAATAACAACTTTTCCAATATTAGAAGTACAACCTTCTTCAACAATTTTAGTTTTAAGAGTTTTCTTATCAACAGTAGGTTTAAAATCCCAATTATCAGGACTAGTATGACCTACTTGTTCCATAAGTTTATAGCCTTCACCATTAAGAAGTTTAGCAGCAGATATAGGAATTGTAACATTAAGTACAATATCGTCTAAATCTTCAATTTCTACTTCACCAGCAGCTACATTATTTTCTGCAACAGCAGTTTGCTGAATAGAATCAAGAAGACTATTAACATCTATAGAATCATTACATTGTAATGTGTTCATAAATATACCATTAGCAAATACTCCTTTAAGAGTTTCAGTTATATGCTCTATTTTATCAGTATCAACTTCAACAGCAGCAGAAGGACGAATACTAACTTTACCAGTACCCCAATCAAAGAACTTCTTGCCTTTCTTATCTTCTTTACCAAAAGTATTAATTGCATAAAGAACAATATTAGTAAGAGACTTTATAGTATTATCTTTACTCTTGTCTAAAGCTGCAAGTCTGTCTTTTTCTGCTTTAATAGCAGCTTTATCAGCTTTAAGTTTATTGATATACTCAACATAATTCTTAACTTTAGAAGTTACTTCTTCCTCATTAAGTTTAAGTCTTTCTTCAATCTCAGGAGTAAGTTCACCACCATTTTCTTCGAGTTCTTCAAATATATCAAGAAGTTCTCTATCAATATCAAATATACTTTTTGCCATAAATTTACTTTTGTTTTATTTATATGTATAATACATTTAGAATCTTTAAATAAATTATCGTTTTTATCTTTATTTTTATTTCCAAATAATCTATTATAAGTTTCTTGAAATTGCTCTACATGATGTTGTTTATTAAAAACTTCAGCTTGAGCTTTATAATATTCTCCATCTATGTTTCCTTTAATATAAATAGGTTTAAGATTTTCTTCCCAATATATATAATCACCTACAATTATTACATGCTCAAAGCCGTTAGCTATACTTTTTCTAATAAAACTATCAGTAACATCGTTACCACCAAATAGAACAATATAATTATCTTTTAAAAATTGAAAATCACATCTTATCATTTATCAGTTCTAACACCTCTACTATCTACTAAATAATTAGCATTAGTAGCAACAAATTCAACTTTAATTTTACCACAATTATTACAACGAGAAACAATATTAATTCCTACAGTTGCATCATTAGAATCTTTAACTTCTACTTCTTTATAAACTTCATAATGATGAAGTCCAATAAAACATTGTTTATTCAGTCCCATATTAAACATAATCTAAAAGTAAAACTCTATTTGGACATATTCCATATTCTATATTAAAATCTTTAGCAAAAGCATTATATTTATTAGCAAACCATTTGCAACCTAATAAATATTGATACCATGTAGCTTTAACACTAGCATGATATTCTTTAACTTCAATAAGAGGTTCATAATGTTCTTTCCAATCCCAATAAGTAATAGCAGAATCAATATTAACATTAAAATCTCTTTTTATAAGAGCTATATAATCTTTAAAAATTTCAATTCTTTTATTAACATAATTAGGCTTACTCCTTTGGTCAAATATAATCCTTATAGGACATTTATTATTTCCAAACCAATTCCAAACATAATTGCTTACTTTACCATAATCAACTTTATTGTGAACAAAATGCCATTCATAATCATTATCTGAATTAATATAAAGATTAATACGAATATCAAAATATTCAACACCATCTCTATATTGTTCTTCAAGAGTTTTATCTTGACATTTATTCCAAAGTCTTGTTATCTTCCCCCAAAGATTTTTAGGAGGAAGATAACTCATACTATTATGACTACCTATCATAGCGGAATATCTATTACATTTTGTGTATTACCATCATAAATTTCAGGAGCTGAAATAGTTATCATATAATCAACTTCATCTACATTAAAGCCATTGTCTCGTAACCAACTTTCAGCAATTTCATTGTTACTAGGTAAAGCATCACAATTACCATAATTTTCTTTTTGATATTCAGCAATATCATGAATTTCAATTTGACTTAAATTATAATTTAAAATACTTATCCACATAATATTATTATATTACATTTAAAATCTTATACTTAAATTTTCTTTAACTATATCAGCAAGTTCTTTAATCATAGGATGAGGAACTCCACTAACACCATCAGAACGTAAATCTATAAAATGCATCCAATCTTCAATAAAAGCAGTATGAACTACTTGAGTTTTAGTATTAAGAGGAAGAATTTCTCTAGCTTGTTGTGCAGCCCAACCAAGTTCACGAGTTTTACGATAAACCAAATCACAAACTTGAAGACCATATAAGAACCAATCTATAGCAGTCCAACCTTCACAATAATGACCTTGAATATAATTCTTATCGAATATTTCATCATCACCATAAAAGCCTGTACTATAACATTGTTCATCAGCATCAGCATCTGGAATCCAAGGAAGTTTAGCAACAGTTATTCCATTACCGAATTTACCTTTGTCGTAAGCACAATAACGAGTAGATTCTTCACTAATACTATTAACTCTATGACGATTAAGTTCGCGACTAGCACCAATATCTGTAATAAAATTAACAGTATATCTATCAGTATAATAAGGACAATTAGGAGTTGTGTCTATAAACTCAAGTTCATCTAACCAATTATTCTCAATAAGAACTCTCATATTAGTAGTTATATAAGCATAACCATCGTCTATTTTGCTTTTACTATATTGATTATGAATAAATCTATTAGCTTTAACAATCTCTTTAACTATAAATAAACGATATTTAAGATGAACTGTGCCATGTTCACATACAGAACAATTACCGCAAATACTAATAGTACCATTAATTCCTTTTACAAGTATAAGTCCTGTACTAACATTAACACAATATACATCATTTGTTTCATTAGTAATTCTTACTTTACTATTAGGAACTCTACTATCATTAACTATAAGAGAATTTCGAGTAAGCAAATGAATTACATAGAAATCATTCCAATTACCTTCTTTTTTATCTTTACGTATATGACTAGTAGAAATACCAACTAAAGGAGCATTACAATTCAACCAATTAATGATAGAATAAGAAGTAGAACCAAAACAAATACTATTAGTATTATTAGCAATATATCCATCAGAATTAATAAGTCCTTGAATGATAGAATAAATAGCTTCAGTAGAACTAGTATAATTTACATCGATATATTTATTTCCATCTTTTACAAATTTATTAGAAAACCAATCTAAAGATATATCACTTCTAACTACATAATAATTTTCAGATTTAACTTCTAGTTTATATCCAAGTTTATTACATAAGTCTTTTAAGTATTTTATTTTTCTGTCTTTTTTAAGATGAAAAGAAATAGTACCATTACTTCCATTACTTTTAATACTCCCATCACCAAGCCAAAAACCTATAAGTTCATATAATGGATTTGTTATTTTACTAGTATAATTGCAAGCTATAGGAACTTTAAAAGTTCTTTCACCATTAGTTCTCTTTATACCATTATATAAAAATTCTTCATTAGGAATTATAATACTATAATCATTAGAAAGATTTAGAGATTTACCTGGTTTTCTATAAGCTCCGAACATTCTATGTTTATCAGTAACTTTAATACCTAAATTGGGATATTCGTAAAATGTTCCAGTATAACTATGAGAAATAACTTTATTAGGCTTTTCAAAACCTTTAAAAGTTCTATCTTTATTAATTACAGCAACATTTTCTCCGTTATAATCTTTCCATTTAACCCAACCTTTATTAGTTAATACATAGGAATCTCCGGTATAACAATGAGTTTTAATTATAAATTCTTTATCATAATACTTTTTGAGAACATTGCATCCTTTAAATAGAGTTCTAACTAAAAAATCGTAATCAGTTTCTCCATTATTTTTAGGTACACTTTGATAACAAACTCTAGCACAACAAGCTATATGTTTCCAAATAGCATCAAGAGTATAACCATCTTGTTTCCAAATTTCAACACTAGGATTTACAACTTTAATCATAATTATAATTCAATTAATTTTTCACCTAAACAAAAATCAAAAGCTTTATCAATAGCTTCTTCAGGAGTATCAGCACTAACACCTGAAATTACATCATTTTCTTCACTTATCCATTCTACATGATATTGTCTATCATAATAGTATAATGTTGGTGTATATCCTTCATCTTGCTCTTTATCCACTTTTGCATAATCACCATCTTCAAAAATAGTAATATTAGGAAGAAGAGCAAATTTCTCAAGAGAGGTTAGTTTATTTTTATCCATAATTATTTATTTTATATTAGAAGCTTTCCAATCATCACCAACAGCAATTACTTGTCGTTTATTGTTATTAGTAACTATAACCATAGAACCATCTTTATTCTCATTATATACAAAACTATCATCATCTTTATACAAACCTTCAAAACCATAAGTTTTTTGAATTTCTTCAGTAACATCTTCATGAGTTTCTTCATCTAAAAGATGAATTTTGTTTGTACGAAGAAGTTGATAAAGTTCTATATAAACAGTATTATCTTTATTACTTTTTATATGTTTAACTTCTTTATCTTCTTGAATAGAATCATTTAACCAAGCTAATAACATATTACAATAATTACCTAAATCTTGAACAGTATCAAGCATACTCTCATCTTTAACATTAGGATTATTATAACCATTAAAATCATCTTCAATAAGATGAATCAAACGATTAGCTTTATCATACATTCTAGCTAAACCATATCTATAACCAAGTTTATCACAACCTTTATTAAAAGCATTACCATAATCAGCATTCTTTTTAGCCATAAGATTAAGCATCTTATTTTGCTCATCACGTAATGCAACAACTTCAGGAGTAACAAGTTCTTTAGGAACTACTCCATTAAGAGCAGATTTCCAATAATTTAAATCGCTTTCTGTCATAATTGTTATTTTATTAAATTAAACATTAATAGTTCCTACAGCACTAATTGTTTTTCCAGTAGACAAACGAATCAAATGATTTTCCATACATTCAGCAGTAGTTTTATCTAGAGGAAAACTAAGTCTATCTTGCAGATTATAATATCTAGCAAAATCTTTAATATCATCAAACCATAAACGATGGCAACCTATAATAAAAAGCCATTCTTTATAACCTAAAGGAGTAATTTTTATACTATCACTATATTTACCTACATAAGCACATCTTGAAATATAAAAAGAACCTATTTTAAATTCATAAGGTTTAAATTCAAATTCAGTTTTACCACTAAGAATATAATTATTATATAATTGATTAAATATATTAATAGCAACATCAAGAGGAACTACAGCACCACGACTAGTTTCAACCCAATTAGATTTATTAGGTTTAATTCTAAGTTGAGTATTAGCAAATTTATATCCTAATGAATGATTTATCCCTGTAATCCTTCTATTAGCTTCATCAATATAATAATCAACATATTTGACTTCTTCTATTTTAACTCCTTTTCTCCATTCGTTAATATTGTTATTTACTTTAAGTAAAGCAGCATCATGATTTTCTTCTGCTAAAAGTCTAGCTTTTTCTGCTCTTTTAAGAAAAGCATCATAATTAGCTTTATCTTTAGCTTCTATTTCTTTAACATAATCATTAGACCATTTTTTATTAAGTTCTTTCCAACTAATACCTTTATGTAAACAGAACTTAGTATAGAATTTGCATTTATCTATAATAAGTTTTTCTTTATCATTAAATAGTTCATTATTAAGAATACTTCTAATAGATGGAAAAGGAACTTTTACATTATTGATATAAATAGGTTTATTAGATAAAGGTTTAGCTTTAGCAATAGATTTATTTTTATCAATTATTTGTTTAATTTTATAAAGATATTTAGCTCTGCTACTAGCTATATAAGTGGTTTCAGGAATATATTTACTTATAGTATGAAGAACTTTATATTCGTTACTAAATGTAGCAACATATTTCTTAATAAGATATATAAGATGTGTAGTAAAAAGAATTTTATTATTCTTTTTACTAGTTATATCATAAATAGGAATATCTTCATCAGTTTTATAAATACTATAATCATTAGGGAGAGCCTTTTCTATACTCCAAGAATAATCGAGACCTTGTTTAATAATAGCTATTTTACGTTCACGATTAATAACAGCCATACAAGAATCTTTAAGTCCTCTAGACCATCCTTCTATATCCCAATTATCTCTAATATAATTAGGAGTAAGATTTTTAGCTAAACCTTCCCCTCTATGAAAGAAATAACCATAACCAAAACAATAACAATGATATTCACTTCTAAACCAACCAGGTTCATCACGATGAACACCTTCATGTATTCCTTCTTGTCTACCAAATACATGTTTAATTCTTTTCTTAGGTTCAGCACCTACTTTACTTTTAACCATAACTTTAATATTATAAGTTCATAAATTTTAGATATATTGATAACTTAATTAGTACATCAATTAGTATTAAAATAAATATAATTACTGGTATAAATATTAATACTAGTAACTTAATTATATCTTTATGTTTTTCTTTCATAACATTTTATTCAGCATAATCATAATTAGTTATTTTATTTAATATTTTAAATTCTTGTTTGTCTACAAATATAATCATTTCTGATTAATTATATTGCGGACATAATAAAACCGCTCACGTAAAAGAAAAACTGCATAAATGCGAATATTCCTACGGGGCGGTTATATTGACAACCTATATATATAGACGATAAACTACACTATCATTATCTTCTTGAACTTTATCTATAATAATATAAGTAGTAGAAGTAATATTTTTAAGTGGAGTTTTATTCCAAATTTCAGTTAGAGAAACTTTAATACCTTCATTGTAATGAGAAGTACTTCTCCAATCATGACCATCATCAGTTTCATTACTAAGAGCAAGATAATATTCATCTTTATCAATCTTAGCATTAAAACGTTTTAGAATAGTATAATAAGGATAGAATTTCATTTCTCTACTGTAAAGTTTCCTATAATAAGGTTCTATCCTAGTTTTATTTACAATAGATTCATCTACGTTATCATAAGCATTAAGATTCATAGTTTAATTATTATTTTAACCTATAGATATTACACGAGCATGAAATGGAACATTTAATTTACCTGAACGTTCTCTATATTCTACAATAGCATATTTACCAATATATTTATCTTTTTCTTTAAGAATCATTTCTTGATAAGCATGACTTGCATTTATAGCACATTCAAATTGTTCATCATTAATATCATTTTGAAGAACTAGTTTACATAAATCTTTTCTAACTCCTTCAGGAATAACATCAATAACTTTAAATTTACCATCATCAACTCGTTTATACTTAAACATAGCAGCATTACGTCTACCAAATTGATATTCAGATAGAGGATTACGAATAATAAGACCTTCAAAACCAAGAGAAATAAATTTATCTCTATACCTTGTAGCTTCATTAAAATTCGTAATTAGAACATCGGGTAAAAGAATTAATTGAGATTTATTATTAAGATGTTGAGTAATATCTTCAAAAGTATAACAAAGTTTCTTAATGTTATCTCTTCTGAATTTACTACGATTTTCAGCATTCATATTCTCAATCAAAATATCGTAACACCAATATTGAAGAAGTTTGTGTTGAGGAAGAGTAGGATTCTTAACAAAACTATTTATATTATTTACAGTTTGACCAGGAATATAAAGTTCTCCATCAAGACAAGCTCCTTCATCAATCATAGCTTCAATCAAATCATCATATAAATTTGGAAGAATAATATCATCCATCCAACTAAGTTGATTCCAAAGAGTTCCTTCTCTAGAATGATATATAAGTCTAACAGGTCTAAACATATCATTAGTTTTTTCAGCACTAATTATACATCTAACACCATTAATTTTGTATTGACCTAAAAAAGGAGTTTTAAGAAAAGGTTTATCATCTTTGAGAACTTTAGCAAGCATTGGAAGTATAAATCCATCACTAGTAGTGTTATTTTTAGGAAGATAAGTATTAAGATAATTAATCAAACCTATAGTATCAAGTATTTCATTAGGTCCACTATCTTTTAATTCACAAAGTTGTTTATAACCTTCTTTACGTTTAGCCTTAACTCTAGATTCAACTTCATTAGCTTTAACAAGTCTTTTAGGAATAGTTTCTTGATGTCCATTACAACCAACAATACCATAATCTAAAAGAATGTTACCTTTAAAACCTTCTTGAATACTCCAATATTGAGGTTCACCTTTAGAATTTCTTTTATATAAAATCATTTAATTTTTAACTTTATATTTCCAAGTATAGCTTTTCTTATATCAGCATTTAAAGACTTTTGTTGAACTTGATTAGATTCAAATCCCTCAATAGTAGCTTCTTTTGCTTTCTTACGAGTAGTACGAGCATTCTTTACTTTCTTAGATTTATCATAAATTAGAGGAGGATTATCTTTCTCATATTTAAGATTAGCTTTATGAATTTCAGCAATCTTATTATAATATAAAGAAAGTTTATCTTCTTCATCATCTGATAAATAAGTATTAATTATATATGCAAGTTTAGACATTTCATATTGATAAGGAGTACCTATAGTTTGCATTAATCTTAGACCATTAACTATTCTAGTACAATCTAAATAATGTAATTGATTTTCTATAGCTTTATCAATACCATATTCAGCAACAGCATTAGTACAAATATTCTTTATACTTGCATCAAGAGGAATAATATATCTTTTAGAAATAGGAAAATCTCTCATATCATCTAGTTTTAAATATTAGAACTCTATCAGGCTTATCTAATACACCATAAGCATAACGGCAAACTTCTGATATATTACTACATTCACAACTTCTATATCTTTTGATAGGACTTCTACAAGTATGAGTTTTTAAGTCATAATCTATAGGTATATGTACTACTTTATTAAAATGTATAAGTTCTTGTAATTGATAATAATCATCAGAATTTATATTAAAATCTATATGACCATAGCAAATAACATTACCTCTACCATTTGGTATATTGAAAGTTTTGTCATTTCTAACTAGTTTTACAGCTTCTCCTCTATCTAATTTAAGTTCCTCTTCTTCTGTTATATATGTCATTACAATATCTATACCATCACGTTTAGTACGGCAAATTAAAGTCTGATAACCTTTCATAATAGGCATCGGAATTGTATAGATTTTCTTTTCTGTATCGTAGTTCGACATAACTAAGAGTTTCTTTAATAAATTTATCTATTTCATCTTTAGTATATTTATCATGCAAATCTGCAAAATCTTTACATTCATAATCGCTAAGACCAAATTCACCACGAGTAATAAAGAGATAAGGAATACTATATGTTTTTAGAAGATATTCAGCTCCTTCTCGACCAGTTCTATCAAAATCAAGAAAACTAAGTATCATTCCATTAGCAGATAATTTCTTTTTTATCCATTCATATTCATTAGCTTTAAGTTTATAATTCTCACTAGGAAGATTAATAACTCCTATCTTTAGAAGTTTTCCAACCCCCCCGTAAAGAGGTTTGTTTGTTAAATGACTTCCTAAACTAAGTCTATCTTTACTACTTTTAGTAATTATAATATAATCATAATCATCTAATTCAAGATTAGGTAGACCTTCAAGAACATTACAATTAGTAATAAACTTTAAATCAATATGTCTATTCCTAAGAGGAAAATATAGTTTAATTAGATAAATACCTTGTCTATTTTGTCCAAGCATATAAGCATAACAAGGGTCTTTACTAGCATATCTATATTTAGGTTCAGGATTAGAACTTCTATTGATATAATATTGGTCAACAGGAATTACAAAATGAGTATTAAGATAACCAAGATTTACATTCCATTTGTCCCATATTCTTTTATCTTCTTTATTCCATGAACGTGGAACAATTTCAATAATAGCTTTACGGTCTTTACTTTTAAATAAAGCATTTTTTATATCATCATCTGTAGAATAATCATGTTCACGATTGTCTATAACATCTGCAAATGTTCTATAAATATGTTTTAATATAAAATAAAAATCTTGTTTATTATCAGTACTAATAGGTCTTTCATAAGCAATGCTAAGAACATAAGCTACAACTCCATATACATCTTCAAAGAAACCAAAACCTCCAAAATCTCTGACTTTAAGTCTACCTTTTCTATTATAAGCAATACCCATACTACCATCAGTATCATCATCTCTAAATACAGATTTTATAAGATTATTATGTTCAATACAATTTTGAACAGTTTCTATGGGAATATTTAGATATTTACTTACAATATCTTCTTGACTTATACGAGATTCAATAAATGCTTTAGTTAAATGAGCAGTATTTATATTTCGTTTCATATTATACTTAAAAAGAAAAGGGATAACATGAGTTGCACTCACATTACCCCTAACAATAAAATCATAGAACCTATTAGCAGAATTATTCTAAAGATAATTTATCTTTAGAAAGGTAAATCATCTGCTGCTCCAGCAAATGCAGCATTATCAGCAGAATTTGGAATAGGAGAAGCACCAGGAATAGCAATTCCTGCTCCCATACCAGGCATCTGAGGAACACCTACAGAAGGAGTCTTATTTACTTGCTTTGGAGTAATAGATTCTTTAGCTGCATCTATACGAAGAATTGCTGGAGGATTAGTACCTCTAACAATTTCAATAGCACCACTACCAACAAAAGCTGTGAAACTCAATTCTCCACCTTTATCTACATTAACCCAATCTCCTTTACGATTACGAACCGCACGAAGAAGTTTAATCCAAACAGGAATAAAGTTACCATTTGGGTCTTTATATGTAGGTTTAGCAGTCTCTCCATCAGCAAGATTAAAATTACCATTAAGTATTGCTGCAATATTGTCAAATACATGACGATAACCATCAACAACTTCTTGAGGGTCAATAGCTACATATTGAACTTGACCATTCTCATCTTCTGCAAAATCTTCAAATGGAAGAGTCAAAGCATCTTCTTCTTCAGCAGTCATCTCTCGACCTTTGAAATAGAATATATCAAGAATGTGTTTACCCCAATTAAGAACATTATCTACTTGCCAAGCATCCTTTCCATCAGGAATAGTATCTACATTACTTTCAATAGGGAAAAGTGTCTTAGTAACATAACGTCTTTCATTAACATTAGAATGATTACTAGCAAAAGTAAATACAAGACGAGGAACTCTAAGACCTGTAAAAGCTTTAGCGTCAGCATTTACACTCCATTCTACAGAAACAGAATCAAGATGTCCAATAAACAAAGCATTACCAGCAGCATCTTTCTCATGAAATTTAAGACGATTAACTGCATGACGACTGTTGTTAATACCTCTACGATTTACTTTCTTTGCAGCACCATTTGCAACTGCTGCTGCATTTTCTTTTTCATTTGTCATAACTTAATTAAGTTTTTATTGTTTAAAAATTGAGTTTAAAAAAGGGAACTGAAACTAATCAGTTCCCTTATAAATAATTACTTGTTAATAATTACTCAGCAGCCTGAGCATCACTATCAGCATCAGCATCGTCTTTTTTACCGATACGAGAAGGCTTCTCATCTACATAGTCACCAACAGAATAAAGAACTACGTCAACATCTTCAAAACCATTACTCATCTTAACAGATACTGGGTTCTTAACATCTACATCAAATACACGCTTAACAGCAGTCTTATCATCAAGGTCAGACTTCAACTGCTCCCAAGTAGAAGTATCAGAGAAAGTAAGCTTCAAACCTACACCAGGAGTATTACCATTAGAAGCAACCTTAGCACCAACAAAAGCTTGTGTCTCAGGAGATGCAATATCATTAATAGTAAGATGAGACTTAATCTCCTCATCAGAAGCATCAGCAGAAAGCTCAAACTTCTCAATAAGAGTCTCACGATTTTCAGCTACAATAGTATCAGCCTGACTAGCAAGAAGCTCCTCCTTCTCCTCATTTGTCATACGAACAGTAGTCATAACTGGAGCACCAGTCTTAGACTTCTTAGCATAAGCCTTACCGATAAACCAACGAGTAATAGCATTAAGCAAAGTCTGAGCATCAACTTCATTATCAAGGTCAAGGTTATTCTCCTCAGCAATCTTAACAACCTCCTCATCACGAGTAGCAATAGCATTCTCAGCCCAAGCGAGGTTATTTACAAACATAATATTGTCACCTGTAGACAATACAAGAGCCTTAGATACAGCAGGAGTAATAGCAAAACCACCCTTTGTAGAAAGAGCAATAAGCTGTGGAGCAACATTAGCAACTACCTTAGCACCGCTATTAACAACACTCAAAGAACCCAAACCAAATGATACATTACCTAATTTCATAATTGTTTAATTTTTAAAAAGTTAATAATATTATTAATTGCAACTTCAATATGAAGTTTATTTTAATCTTGAGTAGAAGAACTAATTTCTTCAACATTTACAAAGTCATCGGTATCAAAATTAGTATTACCAATAACTTCCATAATTTCGTCATCAGTCATGACACCCATAAGATAATCACTTGCTATATCTCTAGCACCATAAGCAAAAGCTCTATGTGATATTAAAATGCGAGGATATTTCTTATAAGTATCTTTTTCAAATAGTCCAGCATTAGCAGCTTCACTATAAGAAAAATGACTTTTTGCGTGCATCTCTACAACTTTACCATTTATAGTCTTAAATCTAGTAAATTCATATTCAGTAACAAAATCTATAGGTTGAGCTGGAATCCTAATAATAGGAAATTTACCTTCATTAGCAACCTTAATAGCTTGTATTTTATTTATACATTTAACACATTGAGCATTAATCTCAAATTCGTTATATTTGTTACCTTTTAAATCTGCATAATATCTAAGAGGATAAACACCTACAACATCATCGTTAGTTTTAGCTTCTGCTTCTTTAGCATTTCTACACTTAACAATATATTGTGGAAGTTGTGTTTCTAGATAAATCGTATTACCGTCAGTATATTGATACTGAGGTACATAATCTTTAGTACAATTCCAGACTATACCTGCCCTCAGTAATAACGCTTTAACTATATGAACATCGACACCTGTCTTACCATTAATAACATGGATATGTTCTATACAAGTACTAAAAGGCAAATTCAGGTCTTTAGCTCTTAACATAATGGCTAAACCATCTTGAACACTTTTAAGACCACTCTTATCACTTGTAATAATCTTCTTTAGAAAGTACTCAGCTTGAGCAACACCTTTTTCATCAAGAAGATTAATAGCAGCAAGACTATTGTCTAATTCATCACGTTTAACAACCATTGTACGATTGTCATTCTTACTTTCTTTATTCATTACTTTCAAAGAGCATTAATAAGTTTATTTCTTATTTCTGTTGCAAATATAAGAACTTTATTTTAATCTACAATACAATAATCAGAATTATTATCAATTTTAACATCTATATCTTTTTTATTAACAATAACATGATTTGATGATAGCTGTTTATCATTGATTGTTTTTTCTTCTAATGTATTTTCGCAATAAAGACTATATAATATAATAGGTGTATTAAACTTGCATTTACTTAATCTATATATGTAGGATTTTATATCATCACAAAGACTTGACGTAATAATAACAACATCTACATCTATATTAAGTTCTTTATCAGGACTATTTGTTGTCGATATGACGTTTATCTTACCAAGATTAAATAATTGTTGAACAAGTTTCTTTTGGTTTGTTACACCCATTATTTTTTGCTTACCTTTCTTAGCTCCAGTTTTATAATAAATAGGATTACCATCCTTATCTATAGCTGGAATTGATTCTAATTTGTCATGAAAACTTTTACATATTTCTTTATTATATTTAATGTTAATATTATTAGTTAATTCATTTGCAAAATCTGCAAACTTATTTATTATAAGAATCTTTTTATCTTTATAACTATCAATAATATCTATAATAGCATTAATCTTATTTGAATAATTAGCAAGAAGTTTAGCTCTTTTTCTAATCATTTCATAAGTAGAATTAGCTCTATCTTTTATTGCTATAGGATTATAGAGTTTATCTATTTGTTGATTATACTCTGTACTCATATCTAGACATTCATTCCAACCATTATCTCTAGCAAGTTTATCACAATATGCCATACTAGAAGCATTATTTGTGTCATTACCAGACATAGCAATCTTTATATTATCTAGACCTCCAAATATATTAAGAGATATTCTAATATTATCATTATAATATTGTAGAAGTTTAGCATCATTAGTATCATCTTTAATAGTGATAGGAATACGATACTCTTCTACGGGGGGGTTAGTACGAATACTATCGACTTCATTTTGCTTAAACTCTTTAACAATAGGACAACAAGCATAAAAACTATCTTTTATTCTACCATCAAGAGGTTTAGTAATAATTACCAATTTATACAGACTCTTCTCTAATATACCTAAATGAACAAAAGTAAAACTGATAGGATTATAAATAATAGTAAGAGTGGGTTTATATAGATTAATATTGTCAGCAACCCAACTATCAGTTAATACATGAATTTGTCCTTTATTAATCAAACTTAGAAAAATACTATCATAATTATTCTTTTGATTAGTAAGATATTCTTTAATATAATCTTTATCTTCAAAATCTTTAACTAGAATAAGTACATTACAAGTTGGACTTCTGTTAAATAATCTAGGAAGAAGAAGATAAATAGGTCTAACACTATCTAAAGGACGAGGTATTAGTAAACTTCCATTACCATTACGAGCATTCCATCTTTCGATAGCATCATTAAACATTTCTTCTTGTGTCATTTTTTACATTTCTTCATTATCAAATAAATTATTATATAAACCAAAGTTCTTCTTCAAAAGAGCTTTTCCACTAAGAGTTTTATTATCCTTATTACTTTTTTGATTAGGACTAATACCAAGCTTAATAGGATTAATAATCTTATAAGCTTCTTCATAATAATATTTATAATCTATATTACGAAGTGCAATGTCTTTATCATCAAGTTTATTAAGAATAATTACAGGTTTTCCACTAGCTAGAACACTACGTTTTTTATCATGAACATTCTCTTTCATTATAACAACTCCTCTAGTAGAAACATAGAAACGAACATGACGTTGACTATGAATATCAATTACTTTTCCATTTTCTACTTTTTGATAAACAACTTCAAATTGTTTACCTACATTTTGAGTTTTACAAAAATCAAGAATATCCTTATGATTACGAAGAGTATCCATAACTGAAGTACCATGTGCAAAATATTCAAATACAGCTTTAGCTATTACAGGCATATCATAACCTTTCTTCAAATCTTTAAGATATTGATGAGGGTCAAGACTACCTTTATATTCAACTTTATCATTACTTTGAATATTAAAATAATTATTAATATCTCTAGTAACAAAAAGTTTATATTTTTCTGAATCTGCACCTAATTTATTTTGAGCACACCAATCATCTGTTATACGTTTGAAATCTTCTTCTTTATCTTTAGGAAGCTTTACGATAATACCATCAGTATTAGCACTAACAACATGAATACCATCAAGTTCAAGAGCTTCTACTACCATCATTACCATTAGCTGCCCGTTGATTGTTACTTGCATCTGTGCAAATCTATCAAACAAGAAGAACATCTCGAAGCCAAACTTTCCATAAATAGCGTTAATAACAATCTTCAAAGCTTCAGCTGCTAGTTTATTATGTACACCAGCTACAACAAGACCATCTTCATCTTTTGTATGTTTACATTTAATACGAGTTAAACGAAAATAATCAACCATTTTAACAAATACATTATTATTTAAATGTTTAGGAGCAATATTATATGCAACCATAACACTAGGATAAAATGAACTTATCAATTTTGTTAATCTACATATTTCTATGTAGTTCAGACTATATCTTCATTGCGTACCATAATAGTTCTTTCTTTTCCTTTACCACTAGTAATAACATTTCCAGCATTATCAAGATAATGCCAAATATATCCTTTACCAGTCTTTTTAGAACCATTACAACAACCTAAAAGAGTGGATTTAGCAATTCCAACAGCTTTACAAGCTTCATCACTATTTTCATATTCTGCTATCTTATGACCATCATATCTATCAAATTGACCAATACGATTAGCTTTAATTTTACTCATTTTTTCACGATATTCTTTAGTTTTATGACTTTCGTGAGATTGAGTAGCCCAAGCTAAACGTTGAGCATCAGAATGATAAGTATCTTTAATCATAAGATTATATAGTTTAGGTAAACCATAAGACTTTTGATAATCTCTTTCTTTTTCAAATAGATTTTCATTAGTCTCTTCAAGTATAGTAACTTTAAATTTATCTATACCATATTTATTATAATCAGCTTGTAAACGTTTATTAGGATGATTACCTATTCTAAGATTACTATAATGTTTTAATATACGTTTATAAATATCTTTAGAAGAACCAATGTAGTTTTGATTGTTTACTTCACAAGTAATACAATAAATACCACTTTTATTTTTTAAATGAGTAAAATAACCATAATAAACATTTTGATTACTTCTAAATTTACCATAACCATTAAAACCATCAGGAGTAGCACTTTTATCAGTTCTACTAACTTTATTCACCTTTAATTTTAATACTACCTTTAACTTTGAAAAGTCTCTCATAACTATTACTATTTAAATTATTAATAAAACATTATGAAACAAAGATAATATCTTTTAGGTAATAACACAATGCAACGTGCTTCGATTTAAATTACTTTAAATCTACGTCTTACGACTAGTCGTTGAACCTTCTTCCTTATTAGGAAGCTCGGCTGCGGATTGTCCAATATTATCTTCTTTTACTATACTCTCAGTCTTTCTCTGAGACCAACATCTACATTACTGTGATGATTAGTGAGATAATCTCTAAGGAGTTCCCCGTCAATTCACGTTGTTTTACTACGACTAAATTCAATCGTAATGTATATAAGTATAATTATCTGTACTTGTTAATACAGCAGGTTTATCTTGTGAATGTAAACCTCCAGTAGCAATAGTATAAACAGTTCCATAAAAATTTATTACTTTTTCAAAAGCATCTTTATTAGTTCTATATATAACAACTTTCTTCATATCTTCAAGAACTTTTTGAAGTTCAGGAGTTTTAAAACATATATGAGGAAATATTATTTTGTTAAAACTAAGAGCAGTTCTTTGAGTACGTAAATCTTTGAATTTATCTATACTTAGACCACTACGTTCAGAATAAAACTTATAAAGAAGTTTATCTGCAATACTACTTCTAGCAGCACACAAAAGATTAAGATTGAACGCTGCACCTAAAGAATATCTAAGTTTAATCTCATCAGGCTTTTGTCTAGCAATTTCACAAACAAGATATACATCATTCTTATTATAATGAAGCATAGGTTTAACATATTTAGGAAGAATATATCTATCAAAATCATTAGTAATCAAATAATTAAGTTGTTCATTACTCATGCCTTCATATTCCATTTCTTTCCTATATATATCTCCTTCTTCATCATCTATAGGAGGTAATGTAAAATCTAGAAGATTATGCCATTTAAGATTAATACTAACTTGTTTAAGAGATTTACCAAACTTTTTTCTTTCACCAGTACTTTTATCAATATTAACACCAGCAGAATTAAGAGCATAAATTTTAAACAAATCAACAGTTGCCCAAGGAAGTCTATATTTACGAATCAAATCAAGTTCTCTATCTTTCCATAAAGCATCTTTATCATCTTGAAGACTAAGAAGTTTATCATTAATTTCTTTAAGTTTATGACAAAGTTGTTTAGTAGTATCAAAACGATTAAAATACATCATGAAAGCTTTAAACATCATATCATCATAACCTTGATTATTATATCCAAATACATCATATCTAACAGGATTTCCATCTTCGTCAAAATAAGCTTCCATACTATTAATATAAGAAACAAGTTTTAGAAGTTGAGAATCATCAGTATCACTAATATAAAATATTTTAGATTTAACAGATTCAAGTCTAGACTCTATTTCAGCGACACTTAAACATTCAGTAAGTGCCATACCTTGACAATCTTTGAATACTCTAAGATAATCTTGAACATCAACAAAAGTTGCACTGAAAAGATTATCAAAACATTCAATATCAGTAGCAATACTACGTATCATATAATATTAATTTCGTATCCATTATAATTATTATCTTTATTAGCATTATACCATTTAGTTAGATGATTACAAAATTCTTTGTATTTATTATCATCTATGTATTTAATAAAAGGAGAATAACTAACACAATATCCTCTAATATCACCATTATCTTTAGTAATATAAAGCTTATCAACATTGTTACTTATATCTGATACAGATAAGAATAATTTAGCTGCATCACCAAGTAATAATATTTTTACAGCATGAGTATCAACAATATCTTTAATTGTATGTATAATACATCTACTAATAATATTATTATTTAGAGGACATTTATCAGTCAATTTACATCTAATAAGTGGAACTATAAAATAATCGTTTAACCCCCCCGTAGAAGAGCTTAACACTTCATTTATTATTTCCACATATTTACTAAATGTCATTCCTTTACTCTTATAAGCATCATAATCAACATTAGGTACAACTATTATTTTACCATAAAGAGGATTACCAACACCTTTAAGACAATGACATTTATCATTAAATAGTCTTAGAGGACAATCTTTACATACATTCATTTACAATTTCATAACCTTGGTCAAGTTTAAAATCATTATAATAACTAATATAACATAGAGTTATTTCTCTAACACCAAAATTACCATCAATTTTTCTTTTATTAGCTATAATATTAGCTGTACCATCAGCATTAGCTTTAAACCTAACAACTTTATAAAAACTTGTTCTAGTTTGACTACCATATACTTGACTATACGTTGTAACAGAACGTTTTATAATAGTTCCTATTTTAATAGGAATAGACTTTACAAGTTCTTCACAAAACTTATCATCTTGAGCTTTAAGTTTATCATGAAAATCTTTTATAAGTTTATCTCTATCTTCAATATATTTTCTAATGGTTTCTTTATCCATAGTGTTATTTAATATTTTAATTTTGTTTATACAAAAGAGTTATGATAATTCTCGATTAATTAATCATGCTTATATCATAAATGCCACACGCATAAAACAAATTGGCAAATAGGCAAAATTAATACTCAAGATTATCAAAATCCATATCTAATAAATAATTTATTTTTACATCTACTACAGGCAACATATAGTCGTTTATTAGTTTCTACAGCATTAGTATAAGCATTGCCATGTTTATCATATACAATATCATTGACATCTACCATTACAGTATCATAAGTAGAGCCTTGACTTTTATGAGCACTAATACTAAAGCCATAATCTAAATCTCTAGTAAATGCAATACTTCCATCTTTATTACCAATGTTAATAAGAAGAAGACAACTATCTTTAAATTTATAATATTCTCTCCATTTACTAGCTCTACTATTAGAACTAGCATTTTTAGCACTATTAATTAAATCATTACTAATTTTACAATAATATTGTAAACTAAAAGCATCAGTATGGTCAAGAATAAACAATGGACTAGTTATATGACCTCCATGTATAGCTTGAAACTTAACCATAAATCCTTTTATTTTATAAACAGGATGAACATAATTTACAATATCATAAACAATATAATCTTCACTGTTTCTAATTATAGCATCATTAAAATCATCTACCAATGTAACATAAGAAGTGAATAAATCATTCTTAGTTATAGGAGATATATTTGCGTCTTTAATAATACTATTTCTTACAAACTTATTCCAATTACCAACAGCTCTATTAGTATAAGCAACTATTCTAACAAAATCTGTATTGGTAGTTATTTGTTCATCATTAAATTGTTTATCTACTTCTTTTTCAAAATCTGTACAACCTAAAACTTTATATCCTTTAGTATAATTACTATCAAAAGCTTCTCTATGATTAGTAATATAATTAAGGAAATTATAAGTTTTATGTTCTATATCATCTCGAAGCATACTAAGAAGAGGACGAATAGGATTATCCTCATCTTGACGAACAATTTGATTAAGTCTATAAGATTTAACTCCAGCAAAAGCTTCAGAACGAAATTCATTTATAGGTGAAAGTTGTTTATCATCTCCACAATAAATTACTTTACAATGATTTTCTTTTAATACTCTTTCTATAAATCGAAGAAGACCTTTATTTATCATAGAAGCTTCATCTATTATATAAAGATTATAATTTTCAACTTTAACACTACCTTTTGGGTCAAATGGAGGATTATTAATATCAAACTTTTCTATATCAAAATTAAGTCTTAGACCAAAATCTGATTGAACAGTATTAACATTATTAGTAACTCCAATTAGATTTTCACGAAGAACTCTACAAGCTTTATGACTTGGAGCAGATAAACCAATCATCGAATAAGCATACTTACAATTCTTAATTATAGCTTTAAGAATATAAGTTTTTCCAGTCCCAGCAGGACCAATTAAAGCTCTTTTAAAATCATTTTCATTATAATCTGAATTTATAAATTCTATAAGTCCTACATAAGCTTTCTTTTGGTCATCAGTTAGATTACCAATATTAGCTGGATTTTTACCATTAGCAAGACTTAAAGTACTATCTATATTCATTTCTTTCCATATTTATTAGATTTAAACCATTCAAATTCATCATCATCTAGAAGTCCTTTATATCTATAATCATATCCATTTATAGTAACAAGATTTCTAAATTTAAATTGAAGAACATTATTGATTTTAACAATCCATCCTCTAACTATCCAATTAGGAGCAAAAGGAACATATTTATCAGGATTATAATTACCAAATACTATTTGACTTTCAGTCCTAACAAGACTTAAATATCCATATTTAGTTTTATCTCTAGTAAATATAGTTCTAAATTGTTTAATATCATAAGATTCTTCAGTAAAAGGAATATTAAGAGATTTAGCAATATCAGTGATTTCAATTATATCTGTATTTCCAAACAAACGTTCATTAAAATCATAATATTGAACAAAACAATAATATTTTCCATCTATAAGAACAACTTTACCATTAACAAGTTTAGTAAGTTTCTTAGGAGGAACTTCTTTAGGCTCAACTTTTTTAGTAGGTTTAGCTACTTTAAGTTTAAGTTTTATACCACTAAGACTTACTCTCATTTCTTCTTATTGGTTAATTTGTGTTCTTTACGAATCTTTTTAGCTTCTCTTGCAGAAGTATTAGCTTCATCAAATTTTAAATTAGAAGCTTTAACACCATGTTCATAAGTAGCAACATAACCACAATATTTTGTCAGAAAATCAATCTTACCCCAAGTATGAATACCTACAGCAGATTTATCACCAATAATAATGTGATTACCGTTAATACGAGCAACACGTGAAACACTTCTTAAATCCTTTCTTTCGTCATGCTTTTTAGCCATTTTACAAAAAGTTTAAAATATTAATACTATTATTGCATCATCAATAAGATGATTATTAGTAGTTCGACTCAGTTTCACACCATAAGCTATAGCATAAGCCATACTTAGTCGAACTTAAAATGAATTATTAAGCTCCCCCGTAGAGGAACTTAATAATATCATTATTTTCTTTTTCTACTTTATCACAAGCATTAAGAATAACGTCAACAGCTTCACGTCTAACTTTAATTATATCTTTAATTACAATAGTCATATCATGTTGACTTAATCTCATAAGATGATAAATTGTTTTAATACCATCATCCTCGTTATCTTTAATATGTTCAAGACTAAGTTCTCCAAAAGCATCAGCATAAAGCTTAGTGCCATTTGGCTTATCTTTGAGTATTTCTTTTATATTAATTTCTGTTTCCATAATCATATTATTTTAATCTTTATAAATATCATCAAGAATATCTCTAAAATTAGGATTGTCTATAACATCTTGAGCATCTTGTTCATTATTAAAATAAATTAAGTAACTATTAACACAATAAGTTTTTACTGTTACATAGCTATTCTTATAATTATCATAAACAATTGAATATTTAGCTCTATCTTCATTATTCCAATCAGGTTTCCAATTTACATTATAATACTTAGCTATATCTATAAGTTTACTTATAGCTTCTAATTTATTATAATAAGGATTATTATTATCAACATATATAACACCAGTTGCACACTGATTTATAGGTATATCTTTATAAATATCTCCAAGAGTAATATTATCTTTCTTAAATTTAATAATACCTTTAGATAAATCACTATTATTTACATCTATTGAATATCCTTTAGGACAATCAATATGTAAATCATTCAAAGAATCATTATCTTTAAATGTAGGAATTATATTATTAGTTTTATTCATATCTTCATTATATTTATCAAT
>ERZ1026856.466-NODE-466-length-25423-cov-14.736045_pt1 | contig 25423 bp, 19 predicted proteins | sample MGYA00380158_ERZ1026856 | MGnify/ENA primary metagenome ERZ1026856 (study PRJEB33269, sample SAMEA4719794) | human gut metagenome | biome: human-associated habitat; feature: organic feature; material: feces | place: Cameroon | collected 2013-10 ...
GCGACGACGCTGTAGAGGCTTCAAAGGTGCTGGGCATTACGCTAACCAAACGCAGCAATGGCGGAAGCCAAGGCGAAACACCTATGGCAGGATTCCCATATCATGCGCTCGACACTTATCTGCCTAAGCTGATTCGTGCCGGTAAGCGTGTGGCTATCTGCGACCAGCTGGAAGACCCTAAGCTCACGAAGAAGCTCGTGAAGCGTGGCATCACAGAACTGGTGACGCCAGGTATCGCCATGTCGGATAATGTGCTCAACTATAAGGAGAACAACTTTCTTGCTGCCGTAGACTTTGGAAAGTCGGCTTGTGGTGTGGCTTTCCTCGATATTTCTACTGGCGAATTCTTGACAGGACAAGGCACCTACGACTATGTGGAGAAGCTATTAAGCAATTTCTCGCCTAAGGAGGTGCTGTATGTGCGTAGCCGTAGACAAGACTTTGAACGATATTTCGGCACCAAGATGTGTGTGTTTGAGATGGACGACTGGGTGTTTACGGAGCAGAGCGCACGACAGAAGTTGCTGAAGCATTTCGGCACAAAGTCGCTAAAGGGATTTGGCGTAGACCATCTGCATAGTGGCGTTGTGGCTGCTGGTGCCATAATGCAATACTTGGAGATAACTCAGCATACCAACATTTCGCATATCACTTCGCTATCACGAATAGAGGAAGAGAAATATGTGAGACTGGATAAGTTTACTATACGCTCGTTGGAGCTGTTGGCTCCGATGCAGGAGGATGGTGCAGGACTGCTGAATGTGATAGACCGCACGGTTACTCCTATGGGCGGACGAATGTTGCGTAGATGGGTGGTATTCCCATTAAAGGACGAGGGTCCGATAAAGCAACGTCTGGATATCGTGGAGCATTTCTTCCGCGAGCCAGAGGTGAGAGATGCTATTGACGAACAGCTGCATCGCATAGGCGACCTTGAGCGAATAGTGTCGAAGGTGGCTGTGGGCAGAGTTACTCCACGCGAGATAGTGCAGCTGAAGGTAGCTCTCGAGGCTATTGAGCCTATAAAGAATGCTTGCTTGGCTTCTGCCAACAAGGGACTGAACGTGATGGGCGACCAGCTGAACTTATGTAAGAGTATTCGCGAGAGAATAGAACACGAGATACAGCCCGACCCTCCACAGCTTGTTAGCAAGGGCGACGTGATAGCAACGGGATTCTGCCCCGAGCTTGATGAGCTAAGGGCAATATCGCATAATGGTCGCGGATATCTGCTCGAACTGCAGCAACGGGAAAGCGAGGCTACGGGAATAGCATCGCTAAAGGTAGGATATAATAATGTGTTTGGATATTATCTCGAAGTGAGAAATACATACAAGGACAAGGTGCCTGCAGAATGGGTGAGAAAACAAACCTTGGCGCAGGCAGAGAGATATATCACACAAGAGCTGAAGGAATACGAAGAGAAGATATTGGGAGCCGACGAGAAGATAATAGCTTTGGAGACAAAGCTCTTCAATCAGCTGGTGGTAGACATCCAGGAGTTTATGCCGCAGATACAGATTAATGCTAATGTGCTGGCACATATCGACGTGCTGTTGGGCTTTGCCAAGACTTCAGAGGAACATCGCTATGTGCGCCCTGTGGTAGATACTTCCGACGTAATAGACCTTAAGCAGGCTCGCCACCCTGTGATAGAAACACAATTGCCTATTGGCGAAAGCTATGTGCCAAATGATATTTACCTGGATAGCGAGAAACAGCAGATAGTGATAATAACCGGTCCGAATATGGCTGGTAAATCTGCCCTGTTGCGTCAAACGGCTTTGGTGGTACTGATGGCGCAGATGGGATGCTTCGTGCCTGCAGAGAGTGCGAGAATAGGCTTAGTGGATAAGATATTCACTCGTGTGGGAGCTTCAGACAATATTTCGCTTGGTGAATCAACCTTTATGGTGGAGATGACGGAGGCTTCAAACATATTAAACAACGTTACGCCACGCTCTTTGGTGCTCTTCGATGAGCTGGGTCGTGGTACTTCTACCTATGATGGTATTTCTATAGCATGGGCAATAGTAGAATATCTCCACGAAAATCCAAGAGCAAAGGCACGCACACTCTTTGCCACTCACTATCATGAGCTCAACGAGATGGAGAAAAACTTTTCTCGCATCAAGAACTACAACGTGAGCGTGATTGAGAAAGATGGCAAGGTGGTGTTCTTGCGTAGGCTGGTGCGTGGCGGTTCGGAACATTCGTTTGGTATTCATGTGGCAGAGATTGCCGGTATGCCACGAAGCATAGTGAAGAGAGCTAACGATATCTTGCGACAGCTGGAAGCCGACAATGCGCAGGTGGGAAGCGTAGGCAAACCATCGGTAGAAAGACTCGGACAGTCAAGAGAGGGAATGCAGCTAAGCTTCTTCCAACTCGACGACCCTGTGTTGAGTCAAATACGCGACGAGATATTGCATGCAGATATAAACAACCTTACGCCTGTGGAAGCCCTCAACAAGCTCAACGATATCAAGAAGATATTGACGGGAAAGTGATGTGAAAGGGTGAAAATGGTAAAAAAGTAAAAAGGTAAAAAGGTAAAAGGGTAAAAAAGAGAAAAACGATATGGCTTATAAGATGATAGTGCTCGACTTGGACGGCACTCTAACAAATAGTAAGAAAGAGATTACTCCTCGCACCTACGAGGCGTTGATGGAAGCTCAGAAGAAAGGTATCGTGGTGGTGTTGGCTTCGGGCAGACCTACCTACGGCATTATGCCGCTGGCTAAACAGCTGAAGCTTGCTGAATATGGCGGATATATTCTGGCTTATAATGGTGGTAAGATTATGGATTGCAAGAGCGGCGATACAGTCTTTAATCAAGAATTGTGTCCCGACCTTGTGCCTATGCTCTATGATGAGGCTATGAAAGCAGGAGTACAGATATTGACTTACCAGGGCGACGGCATTGCTGCAACTAAGGCTGACGACGAATATGTGGAGCACGAGGCTTTCATCAATAAAATGCCTGTGGTGGAATATTCCGACTTCAAGAATCAAGTGGAATATCCTATTAATAAATGTCTCATCGTTGGCGACCCTGAGCCTTTGCATAAGCTTGAGCTAAAGTTGGCTGCTGAGATGGAAGGTAAGATTTCGGTTTATCGCTCAGCACCATTCTTCTTGGAGTGTGTGCCTTTGGGTATAGAGAAGTCGCAGTCGATAGATAAACTTATCAAGACTATCGGCATAAAGCAAGAAGAGGTGATAGCTGTAGGCGATGGCTACAACGATATGGGCATGATACAATATGCCGGACTTGGTGTTGCCATGGCTAATGCCGAGGAGGAAGTGAAAGCTGCAGCCAACTATGTCACACTAAGCAACGAAGAAGATGGTGTGGCTGTGGTAGTGGAGAAATTTATAAAATAAGAAGCCTCACCCCCAACCCCTCTCCAAAAGCGAGGGGAGTAGTTAGACTTATAGATAAAAGGTATATACAAACTAATGCCCTACAAGAGAAAAAGTGCTGAGCTTCAGACTTTTGCTCTTGTAGGGCATGCTATTTGTACCTTTGATACAATTCACTATTCTTTTTCTATTCTAATGCTCTTTCTTGCAGAGTATACGTAGATGGCGGTAGTGCCGAGTACGTATTTGTCTTCATAACCTTGCTCTTCGAGAGTGAAGCCAAGACCCTTAATCTGCTCAACAAGATTGTTGAAAGCTGTGTTGTTGAATACCGCTATCAGCACGTTGCCGTTAAGAGCCACATAACTTGATGTGCCCTTGGCAAGTGGCTTAGGTGTATCCTCGTAGATGCCATCGCCAAGTTTCTTAGGCAACTTACAATTCTTGAACATCATCTGACTATAGTTGTCGAGGCGATAAATGCCATATTTGCCTACTGCTTTATAGCCCCTTGCTTTAGCTATTGCTGTAGCCTGCTCAGGCGAATTGAGAAGCTTAATAGCCTCCTCTATGGTGATAACGTCAGGATGAGGTGTGACATCATAGGTTATAGGGGCTGTGTTTTTCTTTGCTTCTATGCCATTTTGTTCTGTTATTGGCATCACATTCTTAGTGCCGCAACTTGCCAGCATGGCAAGAGCGAACAACGAGAGAAATAGTTTCTTCATAAATCTGTATATAATTCTATTAATTTGTTTTCTCTATTTATTTTCGAAATAAGCGCCAACTGCTATTAGCGGAATATTCTCCATCCAATCTTGATCTACATATCCCTTCATAGAAATGCGTAGACCTTTGAGCTCAGGATTGTCTTTGATGAATTGTGCTAATGAGCGGGCGCGAACATTCTCTTCTGCTTTTACTTCAATAGGAATGATGCGACTTGCTTGCTGAATGATGAAGTCAATCTCGGCAGGAGTCTTGGCGTTAGTCCAATAGTATGGCGTTAATCCTGCAGAGAGCAACTGTTGCATCACATATTGTTCGGTGAAAGCACCTTTAAACTCAGTAAAGGCATTGTTGCCAACGAGCATTTGGTCGGCAGGAACATCTGTCATACAAGCCAAGAGTCCACAGTCTAATAAGAACAACTTGAAAGCATCAAAGTCTTCATAGAATTTTAGTGGCATCTTAGGCTCTTTTATGCGGTTTACCTTATATATAATGCCTGCATCAAGTAGCCATTGGATAGCAAGTTCAAAATCCTTTGCTCTGCTTCCTTTGCGTATTGCGCCATAGATAAACTTCTTGTTCTCCTTGGCTAATTGCGCAGGAAGCGAGTCGAGTACCTGACGAATTCTTGTAGATTCAGTCTCCGTGGTATGCTTAGAGATGTCGCGCTTATAAGCATTGAGGATTTCCATTTGCAAGGTGCGGACTTGTTGCAAATCTTTGTTTTCTACGAATTTGCTAACCACTCCAGGCATTCCACCTACATAATAGTATTGGCGTAGCAATTCTGTCATTTTAGGCATCATAATCTCTATCAATGCCCAATCCTTTGAATGCAGAATGTCTATCCAAGTCTCGTTGCCTGTGGCATCAAGAAATTCTTCATAATCCATAGGGTACATAGACAGCATGTCTACTTTGCCTACAGGAAACGATTCGCCTTTGCCAAGAGTTACGCCAAGCAAAGAGCCTGCCACTATGATATTATATTCAGGCGCTTTTTCGCAGAAGTATTTCAGACTATGCAAACCGCGTGGTATTTCCTGTATCTCATCAAGAATGATAAGTGTGTCGGCAGAAGTTATTTTTACGCCTGTAATAGCTTGCAGGGTAACTAAAATTCTGTCGATATCGTAGTCGAGTTCGAAGAGTTGCTTAATTCTTGGCTCGTCGTCGCAGTTTACATAAGCCACCTTCTTATACTCGTGCTCACCAAAATGGCGCATAATCCAAGTCTTGCCAACTTGGCGTGCACCAAGTAGCATTAATGGCTTTCTGTCTTTGCTTTCTTTCCATCTAAGAAGCTGTTTATATATCTTTCTCTTCATAAAGCCTTAATATTCAGTGGTTTCTGCTGCAAAGATACACTTTTTCGATGATAAAAACAAGCAAATGCTACACTTTTTCGATGATAAATTTAGCGATTTACTACACTTTTTCGATGATAAGATAAGGGAAATACCACACTTTTTCGAGGATAAGACCTCTTATTTCAGATATTCTGAGAAGTCGGTGAGGCGCATATCGCCCTTACGAAGGAAGGTGTCGTGGAAGGCGAGAGCTGCCACCATAGATTGTGGCTCATGACCCATAGGAGCTATGTGGTTGAGATAATCGCGCAACAAAGGCTTGTAGTCAGGGTGAGCACAATTCTCTATTATTTCATGCGCACGACGTACAGGACCCTTGCCGCGGAGGTCGGCAAAGCCTTGCTCGGTAACGATGATGTCTACATCATGTTCGGTAGAGTCTACGTGGCAGCACATAGGAACGATGGCACTAATCTTGCCGCCCTTGGCAACAGAAGGCGTAGTGAAGATAGATATGTAGCCATTGCGCTCATAGTCGCACGAACCACCAATACCATTCATTAGCGATGAGCCGCAGATGTGGCTTGAGTTCTCGTTGCCATAGATGTCACACTCCAAGGCGGTATTTAATGCGATAACTCCCAAGCGGCGGATAACCTCAGGAGAGTTTGCAATCTCGCTTTGGCGTATGGTAAGATGCTTAGAGAAGAAGTCCATATTGTTGTACACCTGCTGCAAGCATTCGTTGGTAACGGTCATTGCCGTAGCAGAAGCATATTTGATTTTACCCTCGAGCATATAGTTTACGGCAGCATCTTGCACCACCTCGCTATATACATTAAACTGAGGGATGAGCGGACTTGTGCCCAAAGCCTTGAGCACGGCATTGCCTGTAGCGCCCACACCACTCTGAATAGGCAAGAACGATTTTGGTATTCTGCCATGCTTCATGTCGTTGGCAAGGAGGTCGGCTACATGAAGACCTATGCGCATAGTATCGTCGTCAGGCTCCTTGAATGCACGAGCCTCTTCAGGAATATTACTTTCTATCACACCCACAATCTTGCTTGGGTCTATGCTTACATAGTTGTTGCCCACGCGGTCGTAAGGAGAGTGGATATCCATAACCTCACGATTCTCCCAGCACTCGTGTGGTTCCCATGTGTCGTGAAGAAAACGAGAGTTGGGGTTGTGGAATTGGTTGTGCTCGATAATTACCTTTTTAGCCAGGCGGGCTATAGTAGAAACGATGCCACCAGCAGTAGTAAGATAAGCTCTACACTCTGTGGCACCCTCGTCCAAATCGCTCACTTCGATGATTGCCCAGTCAACTTCGCCATAGAATCCACGTCGCAGTCGCTCTGCCATATGACCGAGGTGCATATCCTCGTAGTCTACTTCTCCAAGATTGGTATGTGTGCGGAAGTCTTTGTTGGTAGAGAAAGGAGCACGGAACTTTAGTGCATGTGCAGCCGCCATGTCACCTTCCACACTCTGACACGAAGACGCTCCGGTGAGGATTCCCACCTGGAAAGGTTGTCCTGCATCATGCAGTCTTACGGCACGCTTGGATAGTTCCCTAAAAATTGCTTTAGGATTACCATTAGGAGTAAAACCAGACAGAGCCATCATGTCTCCGTCGTTGATCATCTCAGCAGCCTCAATGGCTGTAATTCTTCTATAGGCCATAGGATAAAAGGGTTTAAGTTTGATGGCAAAGATAAGTAAAATAATCAAGACCAAAAAGAAAAAGCTGGTAATTTGTTATTTATATGCAGAAAGCGACGCAATTGTTGTATTTAGATACATTTCTTTTGCAATGTGATAGAAATATATCGTGATATTATGACCATTAATCGTTTTTTTGTGCTAACTTTGCAAGCATCATATTTAAATAAGGATAAATTATGGAACAAACATTAGTAATATACAACACCCTAAGCCGTAGCAAGGAGCGTTTTCAACCATTGCATGCACCAAATGTAGGTATGTATGTTTGTGGTCCAACCGTATATGGCGATCCACATCTTGGACATGCTCGTCCTGCCATCACCTTCGACCTTTTGTTCCGTTATCTCAAGCATTTGGGATATAAGGTGCGCTATGTTAGAAACATTACCGACGTAGGCCATTTGGAGCACGATGCTGATGAGGGCGACGACAAGATAGAGAAGAAGGCACGCCTTGAGCAGCTTGAGCCTATGGAGATAGCACAATATTATACTAACCGCTATCATCAGGCTATGGATGCTCTCAACGTGTTGCCACCAAGCATTGAGCCTCATGCCACAGGTCATATCATAGAGCAGGAGCAGCTGGTACAGCAAATCCTCGACAACGGATATGCCTACGAGAGCAATGGCAGTATATATTTCGATATCGAGAAATACAACAAAGACCATAAGTATGGTATCCTCTCTGGTCGTAGCCTTGAGAATATCATCGACGAGAGCCGTACTCTGCAGGGAGTAAGCGAGAAGAAGAACCAAGCAGACTTCGCTTTGTGGAAGAAGGCACAGCCTGAGCATATCATGCGTTGGCCAAGTCCTTGGAGCGATGGTTTTCCAGGATGGCATTGCGAATGTACTGCTATGGGAAGAAAGTATCTTGGCAACCACTTCGATATTCATGGTGGAGGTATGGACCTCGTATTCCCACATCATGAGTGTGAGATAGCACAGGCTGTGGCTTCGCAGGGCGACCAGATGGTGAAATACTGGATGCACAACAACATGATAACCATCAATGGTCAGAAGATGGGTAAGAGCCTTGGCAACTTCATTACATTGGAGCAGTTCTTCACAGGCAACCATCCATCGCTTGAGCAGGCTTATTCGCCAATGACAATACGTTTCTTCATCCTCTCTGCCCACTATCGTGGAACTGTAGACTTCTCTAACGATGCTTTGAAGGCAAGTCAGAAGGGATTGCAGAAACTTATGGATGGCATCTCGGCTATGGAACGTATCAATGCTGAGGCTAAGAGCACAGAGGATGTTCACAACTTCGTTAGCGCATTACGCCAGAAATGCTATGATGCTATGAACGACGACTTGCAGACCCCACTCGTTATCAGCAATTTGTTTGAGGCTTGTCATGTTATCAATACCATCGTAGACCATAAGGCAACTATCGATGCTGCAGATCTTGAGGAATTGAAGTCTACTATCAGCACCTTTGCTTTCGACATCCTCGGACTCCGTGCTGATGTTTCTTCTGGCGATGGTAAGCGCGAGGAAGCTTTCGGCAAGGTTGTCGACATGGTATTGGAACTTAGAAAGCAGGCACGTAGCGAGAAGAACTGGGCTGTATGCGACCAGATTCGTGACGCTTTGAAGGAAGCAGGCTTTGATGTTAAAGACACCAAGGATGGCTGCGTATGGAAGCTTAATTGCTAATAATATACTGTTTCACAGATATTTATTACACAAATGATATTAAAGGCTAAGGAAATTCAATTTCTTTAGCCTTTATTGTTGGTGGATATGTGAAATAAGTTGTATTTTTGTAGTCGAAACCAATAACTATAACGTGATGAAAGTAACTACTAAGAAGAATTGTTTCAGCAGAATGAAGATTGGAGCAAAGGTTTGTGCAGCCATCTTCTGTTTGTCGTCGTTTGGAGCCTATGCCAACGCCGCTACACTCCACTATGAGCCAACTAAGGAAAACCTTGAATCGCGAAAGGAATTCCAAGATGCTAAGTTTGGCATCTTCTTGCATTGGGGACTATACAGCATGCTTGCTACAGGCGAGTGGACTATGACAAACAAGGATTTAAACTACAAGGAGTATGCTAAGCTTGCAGGAGGTTTCTATCCCGGCAATTTCGATGCTGCTAAATGGGTGTCGGCAATAAAAGCATCGGGAGCTAAGTATATCTGTTTCACCACTCGTCACCACGAGGGCTTCTCGATGTTCCATACCAAGTATTCCGACTATAATATCGTGGATGCTACGCCTTTCAAGCGCGACATACTGAAGGAACTTGCCGACGAATGCCATAAGCAGGGCATACGCTTGCACCTTTATTATTCGCATATAGACTGGTATCGTGAGGATGCTGTTTGGGGCAGAACAGGTCATGGTACAGGTCGTCCTAACCCTAAGGGCGATTGGAAGAGTTATTATAAGTTTATGAACAATCAGCTCACCGAGCTATTGACAAACTATGGCAAGATTGGTGCTATATGGTTTGATGGCTGGTGGGACCAGGATATAAACCCTAACTTCGATTGGGAGTTGCCATATCAATATAACCTCATCCATAGCTTGCAACCTGCTTGCCTGATAGGCAACAACCATCATCAAACACCTTTCGAGGGCGAAGACTTCCAAATGTTTGAGCGCGACCTACCAGGCGAAAATGCTTCCGGATTGTCAGGACAGGATATTAGCCAACTGCCTTTGGAGACATGCGAAACCATGAATGGCATGTGGGGATATAAGATCACAGACCAAGACTATAAGTCGACCAAGACATTGATACATTATCTCGTTAAGGCTGCTGGCAAGAATGCCAACCTCTTGATGAATATCGGTCCTCAGCCTGATGGCGAACTGCCTGCTGTAGCCTTGGAGCGATTGTCAGAGGTGGGAGAATGGATGAAGACCTATGGCGAAACCATCTACGGCACTCGTAATGGTATCGTAGCTCCTCATGATTGGGGTGTTACTACACAAAAGGGCAACCGCTTGTTTGTGCATATCCTAAACCTTCAGGATAAATCGCTTTATCTTCCTACTGGCAACCACAAGATAAAAGCAGTTTTTGACTTTGCAACAAAGCAGAAGGTGAAAATCCAGAAGGTAGATGGCGGCATATTGCTAAACCTTGACAAAGTGCCTACCGAGGTTGACAAGGTGGTGGAGATTAGCTTGTAATAATAAGGTATATATAAGTATAAAATAAAAGATGCAAGACTCATGGTCTTGCATCTTTTGTTTGCTTCTGTTACATTTCAATAATCTTAGCAATAGTATCTTTCACTCTCTGAGGTGACGAAACAAGGATGGTGCCTTCGTCAGCATCCTTAGAACCCATGTGCACTTCTTGGTTGTGGCTCTTCATTTTGCTTGGCACACTTACTCTTGCTGAGAAATGATATTCATGGATTCCTGTAGCCTCGTAGATAGCGCGAATATTGTCTTCTGTTACTCCACTACCAGCCAAGAGGATTATTCTGCCTGCTGCCTTATTCTGGAGTTCTGCCAAGAGATTTACACCCTCTATGGCCTTAGGCTGTTGACCCGAGGTGAGAATGCGCTCGCAGCCAAGTTTGATGATATCTTCCAAAGCCTTGAATGGGTCTGCTGTGCGGTCGAAAGCACGATGAAAACTTACAGACATAGGACGTGCTACCTCAATAAGTCTACGGTTGGCTTCCATATCTACTTCTCCGTCAGGAGTCAAACATCCTATCACAACGCCATCAGCACCCAGTTCCTTGCATATTTTGATATCTTCTTCCATACGCTCAATTTCTAATGGAGTATAGAGGAAGTCGCCGCCACGAGGACGGATGATAACGTGCAACTTGGTGGTGGTTAAAACTCTGCGTGACAGCTTTATTTCGCCATACGAAGGTGTGGTACCTCCCTCTGGGATGCCAGCACATAGTTCCACTCTGTCGGCGCCACCTTCTTGTGCTGCTATACAACTCTCTACGTTGTTGGTACAAATCTCAAACTTAAAATCTTGTCTGTTCATTACTGTTATGTTAGTTTGGTTAGTGCTGCAAAATTAGGAATATTAAATGATAAAACAAAGAATTTTGCGCTTTTATAGTCTACTTTAGTTTTGTTTCTTTATCTTTGCATAAGATAGGCGGCAACTCGGCATAACATCCAAGCAAGCTTTATGTTATGCTCTCGGTTTGCACTATCTTTGCCATTAGATATGCTGTGACATTGACTACAGCATACGACTACTAATTAATAAAAACGTTCAAGTTATCTGTTATGAAGAAACATATTATATCTTTGGCATTATTGCTCTTTGCCTCTGTGTTGCAAGCAAAGGCAGACAACAACCATTTTATGACTGATGCCGCCTATAGAGCAAAGGTTGAAACGGCTTTCGACCAAAGGATGAAGGTGGTAGGAAAGGAGTTTTGCTATCTGAAAGTGCATGATGTAAGCGAGCAAGAGGCTGAGGCTCTGAAATTCCTATATGCTTATATGCCTTTGGCTGATGTTACCGACTATCCTACCACTTTCTATATAGAGAACATTCGCATGAGCTTCAAGGCGCAGAAAGAGATGGCGTGGGGTAGGGAAGTACCCGAACTATTGTTTCGCCATTTTGTGTTGCCTATTCGTGTCAACAACGAAGCGTTGGACGACTCTCGCCAGATATTCTACCGTGACTTAAAGGAACGAGTGAAAGGAATGAGCATGAAGGAGGCAATATTGGAGGTGAACCATTGGTGTCATGAGCGAGTGACTTATCAGCCTTCTGATGCTCGCACGTCAGCACCATTGGCAACAATACGCTCCGCCTACGGACGATGTGGCGAAGAAAGCACCTTTACGGTGGCAGCACTAAGAGCCATAGGTATTCCTGCACGCCAAGTGTATACGCCATGTTGGGCACATACCGACGACAACCATGCTTGGGTGGAAGCATGGGCTGATGGCACATGGTATTTCCTTGGAGCCTGCGAGCCTGAGGCTGTATTGAATCTTGCATGGTTTAATGCTCCAGCTTCGCGTGCGTTGCTGATGCATACTCAGGTGTTTGGCGATTATAATGGACCTGAGGATGTGATGTCGCGCTCGTCTAACTATACAGAGATAAATCTCATCGACAACTATGGTTCTTCAGCGCATATCGACTTCTCTGTAGTCGACGATAAAGGCAAGGCGGTAGACAACGCAAGGGTGGATTTCAAGATATATAATTATGGTGAGTTCTGTCCTGTGGTAACTAAATATACCGCTTCAGACGGTAGCACCTCGCTATCAGCAGGCAAAGGCGATATGATGGTGTGGGCATCTAAGGATGGTGACTATGGTTTTGCTAAGGCATCGTTTGGTAAGGATAAAGCTATTGTGATAAAGCTCGACAAGCATGTTGGCGAGGCTTCAAACATGGTGTTCTATCGTGATTCGTTTGATATTGTTCCTCCTCCTGAGCGATATAATCTGCCTGAGGTTACAGCCCAACAACGTGAGCTAAACTCTAAACGGTTGGCTTACGAAGACTCTGTGCGCCATGCTTATATGGCAACCTTCTATACTCCGCAGATTGCTAAGGCTATGTTGCGAAGCATGTGGCTGCCTGAGGATGAAGAGCTGGTGAACTTCCTTACTGCTTCGAGTGGCAACCATCAGACTATCCTTGAGTTCTTGGCTTGCCATAAAGACAACTTGCAACGAGCTAAGGATATACTCGCTACGCTAAGACCAAAGGATTTGCGCGATATAAGTTTTGATATCCTCGAAGATAACTTCTATGCTGAGAGCAATCAGCTATGTCCACGTGTGGAGAATGAGCTTATACTTCGTCGTTTTAAGTTGTATTTTGAACTGGCTTTCAGCAAGAAGCAGAAGGAGCTGTTTCGAAAGAATCCTGCAGAACTCGTAAGCTGGATAAAGGCGAATATACGTCTGCAACAAGACGCTAAGGCATGGAGAGTTACTCAAACGCCTACAGGAGTATATAATTCTCGCATCACAGATCAACGCTCGCGCAAGATATTCTTCGTGGATGTGGCTCGCAGCCTTGGCATAGAGGCAAGGGTGGATGCCGTAACATCTAAGCTTCAATATCGCAAGAATGGTGAGTGGATAGACGTGGTGTTTGAAGATGTGGTACAAAAGGCTGCACCAAAGGGTACTCTGAAGCTTATATACAAGGATAATGGTGCTGTAGACGACCCAAAATACTATAGTCATTTCACTCTCGCCCGCATTAATCCTGATGGTTCTACCATGCTCTTGGAATATCCTGAGGATGGCACCACATGGAGTAAGGATTTCAAGAAAGGTGTGGAGCTTGACGAGGGCGATTATGTCTTGGTTACAGGTATGCGTTTGGCTAATGGTGGAGTGCTATCAGAGATGCAAATGTTTCGCGTGAAACATTCGGAAACTACCGTAGTAGACATGTATTTGCGCAATTCTGAGACTGAGGTTACAGTAAAGGGAAGCTTTGATTCAGAGTCCAAATTTACGCTACTTGATGGCAAAGAAGTTAGCCTGTTGAGTCAGACGGGCAGAGGATATTTTGTTACTGGTATTATTGGAGTAGGACAGGAGCCAACAAACCATGCGTTGAAGGATATTGCTAAGGTTGCTGAAGTCTTTGAGAAATGGAATCGTCCTATAATCCTACTATTTGAAGATGAGGCTGCGGCAAATAAATTCCGCCTAAGCGACTTTGAAGGCTTGACTTCGAATATCATCTATGGAATAGATTCCAACGGCTCTCTGCGCAAGCAAATAGCCGAAAACATGAAGCTTCGCAATCCGTCTCAGTTACCTCTATTTATAATTTCCGACACCTTCAATCGCATAGTCTATATCTCGCAAGGATATACCATCGGACTTGGTGAGCAAATGGAGAGAGTGATAAGGAAGTTGTAGCCTCACCCCCAACCCCTCTCCGAAAGAGAGGGGAGTAAATAGTCTTGTGGGGAACATTGATTATGACGACTATATTTAAGAACACACATTACCCCTCTTATATATATAGCCGCAATGCCAAATAATATTGAGCATTGCGGCTATAAGTTATTGTAGGGTTAATGTTTTTATTTATTTTAAAATAATTGCTTTTGCAATACTATTATCCATATCTGGCATTGTTTTCCCAACAGATGCTCCTATGTAAGTAGGGTCTGTTATTACAAATCGTTTGTCGTTAAGTAAGACACAATCTCCTACAACATCTTCCGTAAAACAAACGGCGCAAGCCAAATGTCCAGGATAATAAATCAAAACTGTTTGCAACCCCAATAAATCTCTAATAAGTCTCGTATAAAGAATTGCTCTATCTTCACAATCGCAATAAGGATAATAGAGAGTTTCTTCGGCAAAGAAAGCTCTATCGTGTCCCCAGACTTTGTCATCATATTCGTAAACAAAGGCTGTTTGAACCCAATTTAATAATTTGTTTGCAGCATCCAACTGGCTTAAATCTTTGATTCTCTCACGAAGTTTAGGATAAAGCTGTTTTTTCACATTCTCGTCTAATGGAGTATTAGCATACATAGCCCATCTTGTCATAGCATTGCCGTTTATTTCAGAAGTAGGGTATGTATTATAGAAGTCTATCATATTTTTATTGACCTGTACTTGTGCATTAATATCAGAATACCTTTTGGAGGTCAATGTTCTTAGCTCACTTGCATTAAAATCGAATAATTGATTTTGTGGTATATATAGTGATAAAGGTTTTTCTTGAGGGTATGACGCATCACATATTTCGAGTTGGTGTTTATCACAATTGAAAGGATAGTATTTTGTGTTGCCAATTTTAAAATAAGGCATATCATAGATACAATGTAAGCTTGCAAGTAGTAAATATATATTTATGTTGTCTCGAGCAATTCTCATTTTGTAGCCACTTTGGCAATAAATGTATGAAGTCAATAAGGTTGCCTCATTACTATTCCCAAATATGGCTTTCGAAAATGACGATAATAAATTTAAATATGCCCAATCACATAGATTCTTGCAAATTCTTAGAGTCAGACAATCTCGAATAGTATTATTCATTATCTCTTTATCCGAAAGTGAGGTCCATGCTTTCGCTAAGTTATAATTATCAATCTTTAAGTTTGATAATATGCTTTTAACCTCTTTGTTAATGCGTATCGTACATTTAGTGCCACAATAACTAAATTCGACAGCGGCTTCATAGGTCTGTAACTGCTCTTTGAATGGGGCTATTGGAACAGGCACTGGTGTTGGAGAGGGAGGCTCTATAATCTCTTTGATAGGAACAACATTATTTTCAAAAGTTTTATTTTTGTCCTCTTCTGGAGCTATAACAGGAGGAACCATTTCTTCTTTCGGCTTTGGAATTGCGGGCAGAGAATGGAATCGTTTCCATGCATCTTTTAAGAAATTTGCATATTGTTCATTCGCCAGTTTGTGAAAATCAGAATATTCTTGATATGCTTGCTGTCTAAATTCCTCGTAAGTCTTACGAGGATCGTTAGTTTGCGCATAACTGACTAAGTGAAATAATAATCCACTTATTATAATAAGATATGGTTTAGTTATAGTCATAATCACTACTGTTCAATAAAAAATGGCAATTCAATCTTTGAAATAGTTGAATTATAGTCTTTTATGCAGTATTTGGCAATGAAACGGACTTGATTTTTAACTTTGTAGCCAAAAAGAATTGGCTACTATGTTTCAAGACAAATACGTTTTCACTCAACTTACTGCATTTCAGAATAGAACTCAGTTCAACAACTACGTACGCAAGTATGATGGCAATCGCTATGTGAAGCACTTCACTTGCTGGAATCGGCTTCTTGCAATGATGTTCGGTCAACTGAGCAATCTTGAGAGTTTACGTGACTTGATTGTTGCATTGGAATCTCACCGAGCTAAGCAATATCATTTGGGTCTTGGACGTAATACTATCGTAAAGGCAACTTTTGCTTATGCCAATCAGACTCGTGATTACAGGATTTTTCGAAGACTTTGCATTCCATTGACGGACAAAACCCACCTGAGAGATCTATTTGATAAGACTATTTTCAACGATGTCAAAGAGTTCGATTATCCCCTCTTAATGGGATTGTTTGATTAATTAATGTGTCCAATTTTTATTGGACACTAATGAGTCGTAATATATCTTTTATAGGTCAATTATACTTAAAGAAAACCAAAATGTATGTAATTATTTTCCTAAGATGATATTTCTCCAATTGTCAGCTATTGTAGCAGAAGGGATGGTTGTTGGTGTTTGCTTCTTATTGTTGATAACGACTGATTGACGCTTCACATTCTTTGTTACATAGTCGGTTAGGTCACCCAGAGTAATATTGTTTTTAAGTTGCTGCATACCCTTCAATAGGAAATAGGTAAATAGACCATGATGTTTATCTTCCATTTGGTGAGCAGTCTCATCTCCTTGTGATGCCGAGAATACAAACATCTTTCCTGTAGGTTGGTCTTGCTTAACTTTAATAGCTATACCTCGCGATTGTGCCAACATTTCGTCTTCACGTTTACTTCCACTAAAACAAGCATCTAGAAATACTATAGAGTGTTTTAATGGTAAGTTTGACAAATCTTTATAAAGATGTGCTAAACTATAGCCTGTAGTTGTAATGTCACTTGCTATGCCGTCAATAGGCAGAATGTAAGCTGCATTTTGTTTTTCGTCAGGGAAACCGTGACCGGCATAATATACAATGAACGAGGCTTCGCCTTCATAGGCTTTGGCTATTGCTTTTACCTTCTCCACCATACTGATGATGCTTCCATAAGTAGCATCTTCGTACGTATAAATATTTTTTGCAGGAATACCTAACGTTTTTTCGCAATAATTTGCAAACATTCTTCCATCATTAAGTGCATATGGTACTGGCGCATCTGGATAATTCTCATTTGCAACTATGAATGCGAATGTGTTTTCGCTATTGTTGCTTGCTGTAGGGATGTCTTTATCTACTTCAGAGTTTGGCGCAGGGTAACGTGACACAGCTTTTCCATTTTTTTTCTTATTGAATGCAACAAGTGAATTTTCGCTAATTTCAATAGAAGATTTTTCTATTAGCGGATTCTTGATAAGTTTCACTTCATTCCCTTTTCGCAAAGTGGCAATGTCATTTTTAAAATATATAGGTTTGTCATATTCGCATGGAATAATATAATTTCCCGAATAATCAATTACACCCCATTTTCCACCTCCTGATATATTATCATTGTTTTTTTCTCCTAAATTAACAGTAAACAAATCATTTGTAGAGATTTTAATATCAGAAAATTGTGGTTTTATTATTTCGCCGTTGTTAGCATCTACAATTCCCCAAACTCCACCAATATAATTATTATGTAAATCTAATGTTCCTCCAATGTTAACTTTAATATATTTGTTATTTAGCATTTCTACACCATCATATTTAGCTTTAGTTATAATTCGTAATGGCTTTGCAGCAATTATTCCATATTTTCCACCAGAAGCATAAAGGTTGTCTTTTCCAGGTTTCCCCCCAATGCTATAATAACTTAAATAAGTATCGTTGTTTAATTTAATATAGGAGGTTGAAACGCAGTCTAAGATTATATTGCCATCGTAATCAACAACTCCATATGGACCATTGAAGGCATGGCGAACGATAATGCATTGGTCGTAAAAGGTTAAATCGTCATGTTCTGGCTTTATTATCTCTTTTCCTAAATTATCACATAATCCGTATTTATAGTTCTTTTGAACTTTAAACATAGTTTTTCCGTTGCTATTTTTTATTTCAGTTACGTTATCATACCTATCTTTAAATGACTGTGAGAAAGATGTGTATGAATACATCATCATCATTATAAATGCTATTATATATTTCATAGTTTACAAGTTTAAGTTGTTCCAGATTTCTCTTATAGTTTCAGATATTACGATTTGTGGTCTTTGGACATCTTTAAAATCCTTTAACGACTCGGTTTCTACTTTTTTAATAGCATTTTCTATAAATGTCTTAATTGAGCATTTACCCTTACTCTTTTGAAGTTGCTCTAACAGATTATAAGTAAGCAGCCCATGTACATTCTGTTCTACGTAGTAGTTATTTTTGTCATCACTACTTCCAAATACAGCTATTATGTTTCCTTCAGCTGCAGGTGATTTCGATTTGATTTTAACGCCACGTGCCGTTTCTAACATTTTTCCAGATTTATCAGTGCCATTAAATGGAGCATCAAAGAGTGCTAATGTGTATTTGGTATTTAATTCGCTTAACTTTGCAAGAATGTAATCAATAGCAATACCTGTTGCAGCAACAGAAGACAGTGAAGCATCTGTAGGAAGAATATAGCGCTTGTCTGTATCAGTATAGCCAAGTCCTGAGAAATAAAATATTATTTTAGCCTCTCTATCATACACTTCTGCAATATCCTGTATTTTTTTCATTGCACTTTGGATATTGCCGAATGTGGCATCTTCGTAATATCTCACATTGTTTTCTAGTAAACCTAAAGTTTGTTTGCAATACTTACTGAACACGATTCCGTCGTTGATAGAGAATTCTGCTCCTTTAAGATTCTTGTAATTCTCATTTGCAAAGATGAATGCAAATGTTTCTTCATTATGAAGGTTGGTCTGTGGGATATTGTTATCAATGGCGCATGGACTGACTCCATTAGCCAATAATAACTTGGTTCCAGAATAAGGGTTTACAATAAATGACGCAGTTCCGTCTTTTATAGTTTGAGCAACACCGTCTTGGAATGGGCTAATATTAGAGAACTCTGCTTTAAATACAATTCTATTGTTGGAATCAATAATACCCCATAAACCTCCCTTAATGTCATCTTTTCGTGGAGTGGAAATAATTCCACCAACATTAAATTGAAACATATTTTCGCCTGCTGTAGTAAGATAATCATATTCACAAGGTATAACCATACGCTCGCTTTCAAGTTCTATATAACCCCATTTCCCAGGTTCTTCAAAATAATCATCCTCCCATTTGCCTGAGATACCCGAGCTACCAGGATTATATCTCATAGGTATATATTTACCACCTTTACAAACGAATGCATTATTATCCCAATTGTTTATGTAGGTATATTCGCATGGTATAACTTCTTTCTTTTTTTTGATATTATAAAGACCATACTTCTCTCCTCTTTTAACTTTTGTGTATTTGGCATTAAAATCATTTTCTGTTTCAGGGAATTCGCTTTGCTCTTCGTATATACATGGAATAACCTCTTCTTGTTTCAACACATCAAAGAGTCCATACTTTCCTTCTTTTTTTACTTTAGCATAGATATCTTCTTTAGAATTAGGATAATACTTAATATATTCATATTTACAAGGAATGATTTCTTTTCCTTGCTTATTTATAAAACCTAGTTGCCCATCTGTCTCTACTTCGCATCCTTCGCATTCTTCTATTTGCCACCAATAGAGTTTTGTGTATTTAAATGGGAAGAGAATCTTACCATTTAAATCGAATATGGCCATTTTATTATTGAGGGTAACTTTAAAATATTTTTCATCTGTCGTTTTTGATATATAGTCATACTCACATGGAATAATGATATGACCTTTTTTATCAGCAATACCCCATTTGCCATTAATTTTAATAGAAAAATACAAGTCTTCTTTAGTTTTAAAAATTTGATCATATTCACATGGAAGTATAATGTTTCCATGTTTATCAAGTGCCCCTCTTTTGTAATTCTTTTCAATCTCTATGTAGCCATATTTGTTCAAATTGTCCATATAAATATAATCGTAGGTGTTTTTTAATTGTTTCATTTTTGACTCAGATATTTGTGCGTATGCGCTAATATTGCAGAGTAACAATATGAGTAAGTTTATAGTTATTTTTTTCATATTATTTATTTATGGTTATACATGTAAATGATATAGCATATGCTCCAAATTCTATAATGAGCATAACGAAAAGAATCATTTGGGTTTTATAGAAAAGAAAACTATTATTGGTAACATCATTTGCTTTGTCGTCGATATTGTGTGTATCAGTTAGGAGTCCTTTTCTGGTATCTTCTGACAATTTGAAATATTTTATGCTACAGTAGTATAGGCGTCCAACCTCAGTTGTGTAAGACAATATTGCTGTTATAAACATTGCTACTAACAAATATTTGCTTGTAGGGTTTGTATGGGTAAAAAGTTTTGTAACAATCTCACTTAGGAAACAAGGTATAACAATCCAAATTATCTTATTATTTAGATTTATCCATTTCTTTTGCTGGTCTATAAACATATTGTATAATTCTTGTCTTTGCTTTTCAAGCAATTTAAATTTTTCCATTATTAGGTATTTTTAAGTTTGGGGAATAAATATCTTAATCTCATGCAGTTTTTGTTTTCTGCAGCCTCTATCATTTCGCTTATTATCATAGAGCGAACTTTTGTATTGACTTTATTTTTCATAAAAAACATGGGCGGCAGAAGTACAGGCTGAAGTTCAACGACTTCATCAAAAATGATATGTAAATCTTTTAATCGTAAATCAAATAAATTTGAAGATAACATTTCATTCAATAGGTCGATGATATTCTGGAAATCTTCTGTGGTTATGTGTCGTAGTTCATTTAGTGTCGTTTCCATATTTTTATTTAGTCAGAGTTATAGCTATTTGTTTAGTTATCATATCTTTGTCACGTGCCCTGCATTTAGATAACCATTTTTGAAATGCATTATTTGAAAGTTCTCTAGGAATATCTTCTGTTTCTTTATTGTCAATAGGTTTAATAAAAGTATTTGGAGAGAAAACAACATATATTTGATTTAATTCTCTAGCATGATTACACGTCATTGTATATTCGTCAACATACTGACGTATGTTTGGTACTGCAAGTTCTTCTGAGAAGAATACATATCTTTCATTAGCTCTAATTTTAATGTTGCCATACTCTTGGTTTTGATATGGCAGTAGGCAAAATGCAGTATTATCATTGTCGATGAGGTATATAGCAACATACCCATTAATGGGAGAAATTAACGATATATATAAATCGTCTCCGCTCTTAAACTCTTCGCTTTCAAATTTATCTTCTGTACCATTTCTAAGAATATGAACGTCAATGTCTATATTTGAAGAAATGATTTCGCGAATTTTTCCTTTTGCCCAAACTTTTACTACTAATTGGTCTCCCAAAATCTCTGTTTTGAAAATTGGAGTACCTATCGTTTCAATCCATTCCCCTTTTACTTCACTACTTCCAACAGAAAGAAAATTTATATCAGACTTTTCATTGATATTTTTAACCATGGTAGAGTTTGATTGCGATATTATAGTGCCAAACTCATCTGCAATGAGTTGAATTTTTAGTCGTTCTAATGCTGTATGCTTCGCTTTTCCTAAGTCGACATTCTCTGGTACAACGTATGTGTATTCTCCATCTACTGTTTTTGTTTTTTGAGAAAAACTGTAGATAGAGAATAGTAAGCATATTAAACAACAAATAAATTTCTTTACCATCCTAATGCTTTATCAAGTTTCTTGTGAATTTCTTCATTCTTATCTTTAAGGTCATTTCGAACAGCTTGTTTTACAGCAGCTTTAGCCATAGCTTTATTATATGCAATACGTATTAGCACTTCCTTATTTTTGTTTGGTTTTTCACGGTAGCATTCTGTAACAACGATTGTTCGACCAATGCTTTGAGAAATAAGATTTTTTGCGCCCATTACACTTTGTGTTATTGATGCAGCGTCATCATCTCCGAGCTGTTTGTTTGCTACTGAAGTCTCTATTAGACTAGTGATTTCCGTTTGAATCTGTGCAGCAAGATCTAGTTTTGCCAATTCCATAGCTTGCATTTTAGCTGCATCATAATTCTCTCCAATACTCATGGCAAACCCCATCAGATATTTAGGAAACATGTCTTCGTCATATTCCATTTGCATCAAGTATACCCTGTCAAGTTGTTTCTCTAATGGCAACGAACCTGGAGTGACATGCCATCCCTCTTTCTTTAATTTTTTTGCATCATTTCTTGCGACTTTTGTGGCCTTCTCATTAATCTCGTTTTTTGAAATTTTGCGAAGTTCTTGTCTTTCTTTACGAACTTCCTTTGTGATTTGTGCATTCGTGTTTGTTGAAAGACAAAGAAAAGCCAATGCACATAAAAAATACCTTTTCATAGTGGTAATAATGTTGTATTAATGAATGATTTTATATTGTTTCAATAAATGCACTTGGTATATATGCTGTTGCAACCATGCAAACTCCAGAAATCTCAACTACTACTCGCTGTTGTCCAGCAATGCGAGCAACTCTTCCTTTAACGCCCTTAAATTCTCCATCTATAACCTTAACAATATCCCCATTTTTATAGTGGCATTGCTCAGATGAAACTATTCTCACATGATTGCTTTTGGTACTTGTTGCTTTGATGAAGTTTAACATTGCTTCAAATTCTATTATTAGTGGTGGATGTTTACCATTTGTTTCAATGGGTTTTGTCTTGTCAAGATAGAATTTTATGATAGGCAAATCTTCAATCCTTTTCCTTACTATAGCATTTACTTTTTCTCTGGTAGAATAGACAAAAAAGATATTTGGAAGAAGGGGCTGTAATATTCGTTTCTTCTTTCCAATATCTTTCTTTATAACATAATGCATTGGCATATATGATTGAACGCCAGCATTTGATATGATATTACATGCTTTAAGGATTCTATTGTATGTTACTCGTAGTGCAAACCAATTGTGGTTAGGCTTTTGAACATAATCCGAGGACACCCCTATTTGTAAATTTTGAGTATGGGGGAGAACATTAGAGGTAAGTCTAACGTGAGGAGAATCATCGTTTTTTCTCTGTATATGCACATTAAACAATGCGTTCATATTGTTTGCGATGTCTTGCATTAATTTGCAATTAAACTAATCTGGTACGCAACAAACCAACTTTGCAGATTTTATTGTTGTTTGTCATTTCTTAGTTTGATGAGTGCTAGACGTTTGTAACTATTACCGAATTTAATCCAGTCTGAAACTTTTAGTCTGGTTCAAATATACAACTTTTTTTAGATTTAGCAAAGTTTGATAACAAAATCTTGTCTGTTTTAACATTTATACATTTTAAATTTCTATTTTTATATAAAGGAGCGTTTTTGGGTGCAATTGTATTTTCTATATTTGTTCTATCAATTTGTTTAAATTCAAGAACATAGATTGTGGCTATATTTTTGTTATACCATTTTAGCAATAAGCCTTATAGCTTATATCAATAAACCATAATAGTATAGTCTAATTACTCCCCTCTCTTTTGGAGAGGGGTTGGGGGTGAGGCTTTTTTAATGCGCCTCCAACCAGTTATTTCCCCATCCTGCATCAGCTACGAGAGGCACACTCATGATGTATGCCTGCTCCATCTCATGCTTTACGATTTTTTCAACCTTCTCTTTCTCCTCTGGATATACGGAGAAGTTGAGTTCGTCGTGTACCTGCAGAATCATCTTTGAGCGAATGCCTTCTTCGGCAAATCGACGATGAATGCGTATCATGGCAACCTTAATGATGTCTGCCTCAGAGCCTTGTATAGGAGCGTTGATGGCATTGCGCTCGGCAAAACCACGTACGGTACCATTCTTAGAGTTGATATCTGGCAGATAGCGACGGCGCTTGAAGATAGTCTCGGCATAGCCTTTTTCGCTTGCTGATTGTTTAGCTTTTTCCATGTATTCGTGCACCTTTGGGAAGGTAACGAAATAGTCTTCGATGAGCTGTTTAGCCTCTCTATTGTCTATTTCCATACGTTGTGCCAAGCCATAGGCTGTTATACCATAGATGATACCAAAGTTGGCTTGTTTAGCCTTCTTGCGTTGTGTGCTTGTAACGTCGGCAATATCCTCGTGGTATATCTTTGCTGCTGTGGCAGTATGGATGTCGTGACCCTCGCGGAAGGCAGCTATCATATTCTCGTCGCCTGATAGGTGAGCCATGATGCGAAGCTCTATCTGACTGTAGTCGGCAGAGAAGAATAGGCAGCCTGGCTCTGCTACAAAACACTTGCGGATTTCCTTTCCGTCATCGTCGCGAACAGGGATGTTCTGAAGGTTAGGATCGCTCGACGATAAGCGACCTGTGGCTGTAACTGCTTGATTAAAAGACGTATGTATGCGACCTGTCTTAGGATTAATAAGTTTTGGAAGTGCCTCTACGTAGGTGCCAAGCAACTTCTTCAGACCGCGATAAGCCAAGATGTCATCGATGATAGGAGCCTTAGAGCGCAGCGACTGCAGCACCTCTTCGCTTGTGACATACTGTCCCGTCTTAGTCTTCTTTGGCTTTTCCATAATCTGCATTTTGCCAAAGAGTATGTCGCCGACTTGCTTTGGTGAAGCGATATTGAATTTTTCGCCAGCCAACTCATATATATGACTCTCCAACTTCTGCATACGCTCGTTGAAAGTCTTGGCTGTTTCAGCCAAGGCATCAGTATCGAGGCAAACGCCATTCATCTCCATTTCGGCAAGAACTGGAACCAATGGCATTTCGATATTCCAGAACAAGTCTTCGCCATCTACTTCTTTGAGTTTTGGTTCAAGAACATTTTTTAGTCGGAGAGTGATGTCGGCATCTTCGGCTGCATATTCATATATGTCTTTAGGGTCAAGGTCGCGCATCGACTTTTGCGATTTGCCCTTGGCACCAATTAGTTCATCTATGTGAATGGTCTTATAGTTGAGATAAATCTCAGCCATGTAGTCCATGTTGTGACGAAGTTCTGGCTGGATGATATAATGAGCGAGCATGGTGTCGAACATTTTACCTTGAAGGCGGATACCATAGTTCATCAACACCTCGTAGTCATACTTGATGTTTTGTCCAACTTTGAGGATTTCCGGGTTTTCATATATCGGTTTAAAGAACGAAAGGATTTTTAACGCTTCTTCACGATTGCTTGGAATTGGTACATAGTAAGCCTTATTTTCCTCTACAGCGAAGCTCAATCCTACCAATTCTGCATCGATAGTTGACGTAGAAGTTGTTTCTGTATCTAAACAAATAATCTCTTTTGTATTAAAAAGCTCACAAAGATTTATGAAACCTTCCTCTGTATCAACGAGTTGGTAGTCGTGAGAATGGGTTTTAATGTCTTCGAGATTTGAGTTTTCAAACAAATCTTGCCCGTCGGGCGTGTATTCTTCAAAGAGAGAGAGTTGAGCATTAGGTGATTTTTGCTTCTTTTCACCTTTATTAAGAAATTTGTCTAATAGGCTCTTAAACTCAAGTTCGTTGAAGAGTTTTGTTAATTTGTCAGGGTTAGGCTCTACAACTTTCAGTTCATCGAGATTAAGGTCGACAGGAACATCGGTTCTTATCGTTGCCAAGAATTTCGACATC
>ERZ1026856.469-NODE-469-length-25386-cov-7.134539_pt1 | contig 25386 bp, 27 predicted proteins | sample MGYA00380158_ERZ1026856 | MGnify/ENA primary metagenome ERZ1026856 (study PRJEB33269, sample SAMEA4719794) | human gut metagenome | biome: human-associated habitat; feature: organic feature; material: feces | place: Cameroon | collected 2013-10 ...
TATATATATATATATATATATATAAACTTCATGATTTCTTGCGAAAATCTTAAGAATATTTAAACGAAACTTCAGAAAATGCACACAAAATAGACATGGACTCTTTTCTGTGCACGGGTTGACGAAAACTGTATACAGATATAAAATCCTTAAATGAAACTGAAAATTCTATAAAGTTTATTGTGCGGACTTTATGGATGAAGCGCAGTTTTAAAATTCATATGGAGGTAAAAATATCATGAAGATGAATAAGTTCGTAGCTCTGGCTATGGTTGCTTGTCTTACAGTTGCTACCTACTCTGTAGGTTTCGCTGCTAACTCATCTACCAATAACAGAGTTTCTTCTTCCAGCTCCAGCAGCCATCCGCTTTCTAAGGAGTCTGAGGCTTACTATGCAAACCTTAACGCTCAGAAGACTGCAAACGGCACTGGTGTTGCTACTGTAGCTGCAGCTGATAACGCAAGCGTTCAGGTTGCAACTGCTACACAGGCTTCTAACGGTGCAACTGTTACCATCCGTACCACTTCCGGTACAGCAGCTGCTGGCGTTCAGACAGCTCCGATGCTGATCGTTAACAACGGTACAGCTACCGTAGGTTGCTACGTAGATATGACCACTGGTCGTCCAGTGGCTACTGGCAAGACTGAGATCTACATGTCCTACAATGAGGCAGGCGTTCTCGTTTACCACTATGTAGACGCTAATGGTTTCTTCCTTACCGGCGTTCACGTAATCAACGGTATGACCCTGAACTTCAACGCTGAGGGTACACCAATCGCTTAATAAGCACTTTTACCTACGTCCAGCGGACTCGAGCCGCTGATGCAGGGTGCGCGCACAAGGATCCCCGCATCAGGACGAAGGATGGGAAAGGCAGCAGGCGTAAGCTCTACTGCCTTTCATCATGCTCATACCGCGATGACGCAAAACGAACAGAACGTGCGCCGATACAGTTCCCGGAACCATGTTCCGAGGACTGTAACAGTACACGAAAAGGAGAGATGAACAGCGATGTTCGACATCCACTCCCATATCATCTACCATATCGACGACGGCAGCCACGATCTCGAGGAGTCCCTCGAGCTGATCCGGCAGGACGTCGAGCAGGGGGCCCGCGCGATCATCGCGACCCCGCACTACTATGTCCAGTACCCGACCGACCCGGCACGCATCCGTGCGAAGCTCGCAGCAATCGAGGAAGCACTCGGCATAGGAGAGCAGCCGGCAGCGAGCCTGGCGCAGACAGGCGACGCGCCGTCCTCGACGAGCGCACCGCAGGCCAATGCCTCCGCCCTCGACGTAAGTCTCTACGCGGGCAACGAGGTGCTTTGGTTCGACAGTATGACCGAGCGCCTGCAGTCTGGTGAGATCCTGACCCTCGCGGGCAGCCACTACACGTTGATCGAGTTCTACCCGGAGGAGAGCTACCAGACGATCCTCCGTGCGATCCGAAACGTACGAAACGCCGGCTACCGACCGATCATTGCGCACGCAGAGCGCTTCAAGGCAATCCAGGAGCACGGCCTCGCAGAGGTTCGCGAGCTCGGGGCGTATGTACAGCTCTCCACCGAGCCGCTGTCACACAAGGGCCTGTCCGGGCTCTTCGACCGGGAGACGAAGTTCATTCAGAAGGCGCTCCGGAACCAGGAAGCCGACTTCCTCGGCACGGATATGCACCGCGTCGACCGCCGGCCACCGGTACTCCGCGACGCAATCGACTGGATTGAGAAGAACCTCGACGCAGATTACGCCGATGCCGTCCTCCAGGGAAATGCGGAAGCAATCGTCAGAGACGAAGAAATATATTAATAGGAGATCAAGTTCATGCCTGATAATTCAAAGACCTCACAGCCGAACACCAGCGCGCCGAACACCGCGGCCGCGAATAAGCGAAACGCCCAGAACGATGTGATCACCATCGACCTCGTGCAGCTCTTCTACGAGCTCCGTCGCCACATCGTCCTCCTGATCCTCACCACCATCATCGGCGGCGGCCTCGGCTTCGCGATCTCACGCTTCGTGCTGACCCCGACCTACACCAGCCCCTCGATGATCTACGTCATGAGTAAGGAGACGACCCTCACGAGCCTCGCGGACCTGCAGATCGGCTCCCAGCTCACCCAGGACTACAAGGTCCTCGTCACCTCCCGTACCGTCATGGAAGATGTCATCCAGAAGCTCGGCCTCAAGTATGACTACGCGACCCTCCGCAGGAAGGTCACCCTCGACAACCCGTCGAACACCCGAATCCTGAACATCTCCGTGCTCGACACCGACCCGAAGATGGCGAAGCAGCTCACCGACGCCGTCGCCGACAGCGCCTCCAGCTACATCGCCGACATCATGGAGCAGGACCCGCCGAAGATCATCGAGTACGGCGAGATCCCGCTGCACAAGACCGGCCCGAAGACCGGACGGAACACCGCCATCGCCGCGCTCCTGTTCCTCATGGCCGCCGTCGCCTTCGTCACCATCGACATGCTCACGAACGACACCATCAAGACCGAGGACGACATCGAGAACTACTTCGGTCTCCCGGTACTCGCCGCCATCCCGGAGAAGGATGCCGCCGCCGCGAAGAAGTCCGAGCAGTATAACTACGCAGCGAACCCGAAGTCCCGTAACAAGAACGTAAAGAAAGGAGCGAAGAGATGATTGAAAACAAGCACAAGATCACACTGACCCTCGCCCCGGACGACGACTTCCGCTACAGCGAGGCACTCCGTACCCTCCGTACGAACCTCATGTTCTCCGGATCCCGCGTAAAGAACATCCTGATCACCTCGACCTCCCCGAACGAAGGCAAGTCGACGATCTCCTTCGAGCTCGCCCGCGTCTTCGCCGAGTCCGGCAAGCGCACCCTCTACGTGGACTGCGACATCCGTAAGTCCGAGTTTATCAAGGTACATCAGGTCAATGTTAAAACCGTGGGTCTGTCACAGATCCTCACCGGCCAGGTCCCGATCGAAGACGGCTTCTATACCGACGACGCCATCCCGAATCTCGACATGATCCTCGCCGGACCGTACTCACCGAACCCGACCGAGCTCTTCGAGGACGAAATGTGCGACCGCCTCTTCCAGTTTATCAAGGAAGAGAACTACGACATCGTGATCCTCGACACCGCACCGGTCGGCACCGTCATCGACGCCGCGATCCTCACGAAGTATGCGGACGGCGCAGCACTCGTCGCCGAGTCTGAGGTGACCTCCCGCCGCATGTTCCAGCGCGCGAAGGAGCAGCTCGACCGTACCGGCGTCCGCTTTCTCGGCGTTATCCTTAATAAGGTAAATATGACCAAGGGCGGTTACTACAACAGCTACTATAAGAAGTACGGAAAGAAGTACGACAAGTACGGCTATGGTTACGGCTACGGTCCGAGTGATGCTTCTAATAGGAAGTAATCGGCACAGCGAAGCCGTCCGTACGAAGTAAAGTTATCCGGCTGGATACCGGCAGCAGAGGCGCTGCAGACACGCGCCTGTTGCAGGAGGTCCAGCATCCGTGATCAAGGGGGTTCATATGAAGGGTATCAGTTCAGAGTGGAAGTGCCTCATCGGCGTGATCCTTGTGTCCGCGATCATCCTGATCTATCTCGGTCTCATGCACCCGAGTGCGTACGAAGGACCAGACACCATCGACGGCGCCCGCGCCATGATCAGCACTGCGATTATGATGATCGCCTGCACCGGCATCTTCTGGCACCGTAATAAAAACTAACGAAATAGCAGCAGAATTCCGACGCTCCGTACAGCTGGGGAATCCCGATACGGAGATTCATCCACAGGACGGAGCGAAAAATATGCAGTGCTGGATGCGCTGCATGTACGATAGAGTGAGAGAGTATGAGCGAAAAGATCGACAGAAAAACTGAAAAGCAGAGTGCAGCGGATGCGACGATTCCGAAGAAGGGAAGTCACCTCCAGCAGTCCTGGGTGATGCACGCCGGGATGCTGATGGTCGCCGACGCCGGGATCCTCGTTCTCGCCTACTTCCTCGGCCTGTTCTTCCGCTTCGACCTCGCGTTCTCGGAGATCCCGAACGACTATTTCTGGGGCTACGTCTTCTCGATGCCCTACTTCATCGTGAGCACCATCACGGTGTTCTACCTTTTCCGCCTGTACCACAGCATCTGGTACTTCGCGAGCTTCGTCGAGCTCCTCAATATGATCCGCGCCTACCTGGTACTCCTCGTACTGTATGCCTTCGGCGTGTTCTTCATGCACATGCACATGCCACGATCCTACTACATCATCGGCTACTGCCTCAGCTTCATGATGCACACCGGCATGCGCTTCTTCTACCGCTTCATCCGTCTCCTCGACAGCGTCGCCAGTGAGCGGAAGAGCAGCGAGCCACGCGAACGCGTGATGATCATCGGCGCGGGTAATGCCGGCGGGATGCTCATCAAGGAGCTCCTCACCAGCAAGCACCTGAAGGGTGATCCGGTCTGCCTGATCGACGACAACCCGAACAAGCAGGGCCGCGTGCTAGACGGCATCCCGGTTGTCGGTACACGAAACGACATCCTACACGCCGTAGAGGAGTACGAGGTCACGGAAATCATCTATGCGATCCCGACCGCGACCGCTGAAGAGCGCGCGGAGATCCTCAATATCTGTAAGGAGAGCGGCTGTAAGCTGAAGACCGTCCCGGGCATCTACCAGCTTGTGAACGGCGAAGTCAGCGTCAGCAAGCTCCGCGACGTCGACGTCCTCGACCTCCTCGGTCGTGAACCGATCAAGATCAACAACGAAGAAGTCTTCAGTATGATCCAGGGGAAGACCATCCTCGTCACCGGCGGTGGCGGATCCATCGGCTCCGGGCTCTGCCGGCAGATCGCACGCCACGAGCCGAAGCAGCTCGTCATCTTCGACATCTACGAGAATAACGCGTACAGCATCCAGCAGGAGCTCCTCATGGAGCACCCGGAGCTGAATCTCGTGACGCTCATCGGCTCCTGCCGGAACACCCACCGTATCAGCAGCGTGATGCAGCAGTATAAGCCGGACATGGTCTTCCATGCAGCCGCGCACAAGCACGTACCGCTCATGGAGGTGAGCCCGAACGAAGCAATCAAGAACAACGTCATGGGTACTCTGAAGACCGCCCGTGCCGCGGCCGACGCCGGCGTGAAGCGCTTCGTCCTGATCTCCACCGATAAGGCTGTAAATCCAACGAACGTCATGGGTGCCACGAAGCGGATCTGTGAGATGATCGTCCAGATGATGAACCGGAAGTACCCGAAGACCGACTTCGTCGCGGTCCGCTTCGGTAACGTCCTCGGCTCCAACGGCTCCGTCATTCCGCTTTTCAAGAAGCAGATCGCGGAGGGCGGTCCGGTGACCGTCACCGACAAGCGGATCATCCGCTACTTCATGACTATCCCGGAGGCTGTTTCCCTGGTGCTCCAGGCGTCGCACTACGCGAAGGGCGGCGAAATCTTCATCCTCGACATGGGTAAGCCGGTGAAGATCGACGACATGGCCCGGAACCTGATCCGACTCTCCGGACTGACCCCGGATGTAGACATCAAGATCAAGTACGTGGGTCTCCGCCCGGGCGAGAAGCTCTACGAGGAGCTCCTGATGAACGAAGAGGGTATGACGGATACACCGAATAAGCTGATCCACATCGGCCACCCGATCCGGATGGACGACGAACAGTTCCTGAAGGACCTCGACGAGCTCGACCGCGAAAGCCGGAAGGACGTCGGAAATATACGGGATGTGATCAAGCGAGTGGTACCGACATATCACCAGCCGGAGGCGGATAAGGAACAGAAAACAGTCTAAGACGACGGTTCCGACATACCTAAGATACACAGTTCGTCAACAGCACCTTTAAAGCAAGGGATTTCAAATTCGTTTGGAAATCCCTTATTTCATTTATAAACAGTGAAGACAAGCGCCGCCTGAACAGGGGAACAGAGCGCGGAGGGGGAAACATGGCTTTTACAAGAAAAGATGATTTTAAAGCGTTTGATAAGAAGGTATGGCTGGCATCCCCGACGATGCACGGCGAGGAGCTCGCCTATGTGACCGAAGCCTACGAAACCAACTGGATGAGCACCGTCGGTGAGAACATCAACCAGGTGGAGAAGATCGCAGCCGAGAAGGCGGAAGTGAAGTATGCCGTCGGCCTTTCCTGCTGTACCGCAGCGCTCCACCTCTGCTGCAAGCTCGCAGGCGAGCGCTTATATGGGAAGCCGGCGATCAGCCACGGTGCACTCGAAGGCAAGCATGTGTTCTGCTCGGATATGACCTTCGATGCGACCCTGAATCCGGTCGTCTATGAAGGTGGCATCCCGATCTTCATCGATACCGACCGCGACTCCTGGAACATGGATCCGGTCGCACTGGAAAAGGCCTTCGCCCTCTATCCGGATGTGAAGCTCGTCGTATCCGCGGAGCTCTATGGCTTCCCGGGACGCATGGACGAGATCAAGCGCATCTGCGAAAAGCACGGCGCACTGCTGATCGAAGACGCAGCCGAAGCCATGGGGGCCAGCATCGATGGACGCCAGTGCGGTAGCTTCGGCGACTATGCCGCCATCAGCTATAACGGCAACAAGATCATCACCGGCAGCGCCGGCGGATGCCTCCTGACAAACAGCCTCGCGGATGCGAACCGCGCCCGGAAGTGGGCGACGCAGGCCCGTGAAAACGCTGCCTGGTATCAGCACGAGGAAGTCGGCTACAACTACCGCATGAGTAACGTGGTGGCTGGTGTCATCCGTGGCCAGTATGGCCACCTCGAGGAGCACATCGCCGAGAAGAGGGCCGTATACGAGCGCTACCGTGACGGACTGGCCGGACTTCCGGTCAAGATGAATCCGATCACAGAAGGCACCGAACCGAACTACTGGCTGTCTGCACTGATCATCGACGAAGACGCGATGTGCCAGCAGGTACGGGATGATCATCAGGCGCTGTATATCCCGGAGGCCGGCAAGAGCTGCCCGACGGAAATCCTGGAAGCCATCACGTCAATCAACGCCGAAGGACGTCCGATCTGGAAGCCGATGCACATGCAGCCGATGTACCGCATGCACGAAGCCGTCGGAAGAGAAGGCACCCTCCGCTGCAGGACCAACGCGTACATCGCAGGTGGAGTAGAGGATGTCGGCGCGGATATCTTCCAGAGAGGCGTATGCCTGCCGAGTGATAATAAGATGACGGTGGAGCAGCAGGAAAGAATCATCGACGTGATCAAGGCTTGCTTTGAATAAGAAGAGAATACTACGAACGCTATCAACGGTACTGTTTGTCATCTACACCATCTTCGTAGTGTGGATGACACTGCTGAAAAGAGAACCTCGCGTCAGAGCCCGGGTTATCGAACCAGAAATGTTTTGGGCTTTTCGAGGATGGATTAACGGAGCGCCAGATGGAAAACAAGAATCGATACAATATATTCAGAATGTGTTATTCTTCATTCCATTTGGCTTTTTGTTTCCGTGGAAGAAGTGGAAACCGGTATTCATGTCAGCGCTTATGACTTCAGCAATCATTGAAGCTACACAGTATATATTTAATCTCGGCTGGTGTGAGTTAGATGATGTCATCAGCAATACTGCGGGGGCACTGGTAGGATTCGGGTTATACGTTATCGTACATAAGCTGATTTATAAAGGAGAGAGCCGTGTCGGATAAGTCTAAGAAATACGCACTGATCGCCGGTGCTGTCGCCGCTTCTGCGGCAGTCATAGCGCATGTGATGAGGCGAAAAGCGGAAAAGACAACATATAAAGCGGAAATCATAGAACCGATCCCGGTTCGGAAGATGGGATTCTATGAGAGATGTGTGAAGAGAGCCATCGATGTCGCATGTGCTTCAGCGGCGATCGTGGTGTTCTGCCCGCTCTATTTCGGCGTCGCAGTACTTGTCAAGCTGAAACTCGGCTCTCCGGTGCTCTTCACGCAGGATCGTCCTGGATTAGTCGATGAAGATGGAAAAGAAACTATTTTTAAGATGTATAAATTCCGGACAATGACCGATGAACGGGATGAGAATGGTGAGCTGCTTCCGGATGATGTCCGCTTAACGAAGTTTGGCGCATGGCTCAGAAATACCAGCCTCGATGAACTGCCAGAGGCGTTTAATATTCTGAATGGAACGATGTCTGTAATTGGTCCGAGACCCCAGCTGGTACGCGATATGGTGTTCATGTCGCCGGAGCAGCGACAGCGGCATACTGCAAAGCCGGGACTTAGCGGACTCGCACAGGTGAATGGCCGAAATGCCATCAGCTGGGAAGATAAAATCGGTTGGGATCTGAAATATATAAAGAAGATCAGCCTTGTGGAAGATGTCAAAATCATCCTTTCTACAGTAAAAAAAGCCTTCATAAAGCAGGAAGGAATCACGCAGGATGATATGGCGACCGCGGAGGATTATGGAGATTACCTGCTGAGGACTGGAAAAGTCGATGGGGCAGAATACAGAGAGAAGCAGAAGCAGGCGAGAGAGATGTTAGGCGAGTAGGAGATGAGGAATTTATACAGCCCCAATGAACAGATGCAGGGAAATATAAAACAATAAAAAATATAGATAAAATACAGAAGCACATAGGGAGAAGATAGTAAATGCAGTGGAAATATTACAATCATGCCGCAGTCCCTACCACAGCACCCCATGAAAAAGTGAATTTAACGTCACTGAAAGATGGAAGTGTCTGGAAATTGAGGGGGGGGGAATAACGAAAAACCACTATTAGCCAGATGGACAAGCGACTTTGATTGTGGAGAAAAAACAGAGTGGTGGTATATCATTCAGGACAACCCAATCGTCCTTGAAAATCTGAAGAAAAGTCACAGACGAAAGATAAATAAGGGATTAAAAAATTTTACTGTTAAGGCCATTAATCCATCAGAATATGCAGGACGTATGGCAGAAATCATCATTGCTATGTATCAGACATATCCGGAAAAATATCGTCCTTCTGCTAATAAAGAAGATTTAACAAAGTCATACCAAAATCCACAGCTTGGCAGTTATCCGAATCTATTTTTTGGCGCTTTTAATAAAGATGGGCTGCTCTGTGGGTTTGATCATTTAATAGATTTTGGAAGCTACTGGGATATAGCTTTTGGAAAAGTGGATCCTGAATGGGAAAGGCAGTATGAATTAAATGCGGCCATGATGTACACAGAGATCGATACCTTGAGAGAGGATCTCTTAAAAGGTAAATATCTCACGAATGGTTCGAGAAATTTGAACCATGAAACCAATCTTAATGAAGATCTGATTCACTACTACGGATTTAGAAAAGCCTATTGCAAACTGCATATGGCGTATAAGCCGGGAATCGGAATCATCGTGAAGACATTGTATCCATTTAGAAGGCTTCTTTGCAGATTTGATGAGATAGGAATCTTTCATCAGATTAACTCTATTATGAGAATGGAAGAAATTGCAAGGGGGTTTAAGTAAAATGGACCGACTGTATGTTTGCATAACCTCAGATGTGCTTTCCTGTGCATGCAACTATAAGATTAAGGAAGAAAAGCCTGACCTGTTAAAGGCATATCCTAGCCAGAACATTTCAATCAAGACAGCGATTCAAAATTTGTATTGGTGGATGATGACAAAAGGAAAATATCGTGTTTACTGTGTGTATGACGGAACAAAACTGATACACACTTCTTATATGATTCCGCAATGCAACAAGTTTCTATTTTTGACAAGGGGCTCCTATGAAATTGGTCCCTGTCAGACAGATCATGACTATCGGGGAAAAGGAATTTATCCGGCAGTCTTAACTGAAATTTTGAAAAATAAAATTGGGGGGGCTGCTTACATGATTATTAGTGAGAAGAATATTTCATCCATACGAGGCGTAACCAAGGTCGGATTCAAGCGAATGCCGGGATACGTCAGACGGGATCGGTTAAAAAGATATAACTACGAGGAGGAATAAGGAAGGTGCAGTGGACATATTACAATCATGCCGCAGTCCCTACCACAGCACCCCATGAAGAAGTGGATTTAGCGCCACTGAAAGATGGAAGTGTCTGGAAATTGAGGGGGGGGGACTCCGCTATTAGCTAGATGGACAACAGACTGGGATTGCGGTCATGAAACAAGTTGGTGGTTCATCATCAAGGATGCACCGTTTAATTTGAGCGAATATTCGTCTAAACAGCGTAAACACTTTAGACAGGCTTTGAACAAATGCGAAGTTCGGATTGTCGATCCGGTCGAGCAAAGTGAGAAACTGTACAAGGTCTATGTTGCGGCGTTTCAAAATTATAAAGAAGCCGATAACGAGAGTTCACATGAGCAGTTTCTGACTAATTGCCATAAAGACCAGCAGGAAGGGGTAATTTACTTTGCTGCTTTCGATAAGGAATCTGGAATGCTCATCGGATACATGAATACTGTGGAGCATCCGACTTATGTAGAAACAAGAACTGCAAAGTACCACCCAGACTTCCTTAATCTACGACCGAGCGATGCAATTCATTACACCGTGCTCGATCATTATTTGAATCAGCTTAGAAAAAAGTTTGTGTGCTCTGGTTCACGAAATATCAATCATATAACAAACGCACAAGAGTACAAGATAGAAAGCTTTAAGTTCCGTAGAGCTTATTGCCAGTTACATGTTAAATTCAATCCCAAGATTGCGTGGGTTATCCCTATCGCATATAGGATGAGAGGGGTGCTGCGTAAGTTTGATAAAATCCGTTTGGTTCATCAAATCAATGCAGTACTGAAAATGGAAGAAATACAAAGAGGACAATGAAGGATTGCGGATTAGTGTCGGTCATCATGCCGTCATACAACACAGAAAAATACATAGCAGAATCTATCCGGTCGGTGCAGAACCAGACATACCAGAACTGGGAGTTGATAATCGTTGATGACTGCTCGACGGATAAAACGGACGCAGTTGTCGAATCCCTTATGGAGGACACAAGGATCCGGTTCCTGCGTAACGACCATAACTCCGGTGCTGCCGTGAGTAGAAACTATGCATTGCGGGAAGCCAAAGGGCGGTGGATTGCATTTCTTGACAGTGATGATCTGTGGACAGCAGACAAGCTGGAGAAGCAGCTTCGCTTCATGGTAAAGAACCATTACAGCTTCTCCTATACCTGTTACGAGGAGATGGATTCTGATGGCAACAAAACAGGCGTCATGGTAACAGGTCCGAAGAAGATTACCAAGGTAGATATGTTCAACTACTGTTGGCCGGGGTGTCTTACGGTGATGTATGATGTAGGAAAAGTTGGATTAATTCAGATAGCAGATATCAAGAAAAACAACGACTACGCCATGTGGCTGAACGTATGTAGGAAAGCGGATTGTTACCTGTTGGAAGAGAGTCTTGCATCCTATCGGCGCGGAAGAGTGGGGTCTGTAAGCAGTCATGGAATCAAAACGATGATTGCTTGGCATTATAAACTATTCCGAGAGGCAGAAGGGGAAAATGCGGTACTGGCTGTCGTAAATACCCTGAGAAATCTGGGATTTGGGTTTTATAAAAAGATGAGATATGTGAAGGAGAACGATGTTAGATGAAGATAGAGGTACTGGTTGCAGCAATGAATCAGGCTGATCATTCCATTATAGAGAAGATGCATATCACCACAGATGCCATTGTAGGAAATCAATGTAGTAAAAATTCTGTGGAAGATTTCACGCAGAATGGTCAGAATATTTCATTTTACAATTTTGCAGAGCGAGGGGTCGGTTTAAACCGAAACAATACCCTGATGCGTGCCAAAGGAGACGTGTGTCTCTTCGCAGATGATGATATGGTGTACGTGGATGCGTATGAAAAGCTGGTGGAAAAAGCATTCTCTGAAATTCCGAATGCGGATGTAATTGTATTTAACCTAATTGAAGCAGTTCCGACGCGATATATCATTGACAAAATCCACAGAGTGCGTTGGTACAACTATCTTCGATATGGTACTGCCAGGATTGCATTTAAACGGATTCCGGTAAAAGAAAATGGTATTTACTTTAATCAATGCTTCGGCGGCGGTACCGAGCATGGCAATGGAGAGGACACTTTATTTTTAACCTCGTGCTTGAAAGCAGGATTGAAAATTTTTGCTTATCCTGCTTTCATTGCCGAGCTGACAGAAGAACGCCCGTCATATTGCAATAAAGAATACAATGAAAAATATCTGTTAGACCAAGGGGCTTTGTTTCGAACCATTTCCAGAAAATGGTGGAGGCTTTTGTGCCTGCAGGATGCCATAAGAAGGAGGAGAAGCTATCAAATGAGCTGGACAAAGGCATATGCCAAAATGATTCAGGGGGGGGGCAGAAGAGATAGGTAGATTCCTTAGTTTGCAAGTAAAAAATGCATTTGCAAATCTCTTATGCTTACATAAATTTAACAGTGCAGGAGTGTGCCAGTCATGAAAATCCTGCATATCAATTGTAATTATATTGGAACGGCACTGCACCAAATCATGATGAATCATTTTACGGATCCCGGCATCATTCACCAGGTGTTTTGTCCAACCTACGATAAAAGCCTTTTGAAATATGAGATAAATGACAATGTCATAGTTAAGGAGTGCTTTTCCAAATGGAACAGAGTTTTTTTCTTCCTGAAGCAAATGAAGATTATAAGGGCAATCGAGAATGAATATGATATGGAGTCCTTTCACATGATTCATGCTTATACCCTGTTTACCGATGGCAACGCGGCTATGGAGCTTAGTAGAAAATATGGGCTTCCTTATGTTGTTGCGGTAAGGGATACGGATATCAATACATTTTTGAAGGTAAAACCCTATCTGAAAGCCAGAGCATGGACAATTATAAAGAATGCCAAGGTAATCTTTTTTTTATCTAGGCCTTATAGAGATCAATTGATGAGCCTGTGTGTTCCGAAACAAGACAGACAGGATATTTTAAGAAAGTGTTGCATTGTTCCAAATGGGATAGATGATTATTGGCATGAACATAGATATGCAGGAGATTTTGCAGAAAGAAAAAATCGGATTGCCAAGAAACAATTAAATGTTGTTTTTGTCGGCAGGATAGACGAGAGAAAAAATCCTCTCACGACTCAAAATGCTATTACAATTTTAAGAAAAAGAGGCTGGCAGGTGAAGCTGCAGTTTGCAGGTGGTATTGAGAATAAGAGATTGTTTGATGCGGTGCTGCAATATCCGAACACAAAATACTGGGGAAAACTTGGAAAAGATGAGATGGTAAGGCTTTACCAGGACAGCGATATCTTCGTCATGCCATCCCATACAGAGACATTTGGTCTTGTCTACGCAGAAGCCATGAGTCAGGGGCTGCCTGTAATTTATACAAAAGGACAGGGATTTGATGGACAGTTTCCAGAAGGAACTGTTGGATATGCGGTGGATGATAATAATCCAGAGGATGTGGCGGATAAAATTGAAATGGTATTAAAGAATTTTGAAGAGATTGGGAAGAATGCAGTGGAAGAAATAAAAGAATTTAAGTGGGGAGAGATATGTGAAGAGTATGAGAGAGTATACAGGACAAAATTCTAAACCGATTTTTTCTTTCTTTGGTCAAATCATTCCGCAGAATGTGTTTAATACACATTTTGATGAGTTAAAGCATACGACAGATGCGGCTGGAAATACATTTTATACATCAATTCTAGAAGGAATTGCATCGCATAGATATGAAGTATCAGCGGTTTCCAAGCTGAATACAACATTGACAAAAGAAGAAGTGAAGATGGCAGGGAAGGTGGAGTACGAATTTATTCCGTATGTGTCTAATAAGTATCTGCGCTATCTCAGTCTGTTTTGTAATGGACTAAGGCAAGCAAAGCGGTTTAAAAACAAAATTCGTAAGAACAACTGCGATGGCTATGCGATTTTTAACATACTTAGAATCAGCACAGCCCTTGGAGGACTTTTGGGGTGTAAATTGCATGGGATAAAAACGATTGCGGTTATTACGGATGTTCCGGGATATCGTATCGATCATAAGAATCAGTCGTCAAAGAGTCTGGCAGATAAATTGGGTCAATTCCTTCTGAACCGTTTTGACAGTTATGTGATTCTATCTGAAGCCATGAAGGATGTGATTGACTTAAACGGCAAACCATATACCATAATTGAAGGTGTTTTTGATGCTTCAACTCTGCCTAAAGCTGATTCCATTGCAGCAAAGGCACGAAAAAACTTTGAAATCGTGTATGCCGGGTCCCTGCATTACCAATATGGAATCATGAATTTGGTGAAAGCGGTTGAGCAGTTATCGCCTTCGGATATTCAATTAACAATTTATGGACAGGGGGAAGCCGCAGAAGAAATCAAAAAAATCTCAGCCAAGGACAGCAGAATACGATATGGCGGTCTTGTGCAGAGGGATGTGTTGCTTGAAATAGAGAAAAAAGCATCACTCCTTGTCAATCCAAGACCGATAGAGGATGAATACGTGAAATATTCATTCCCTTCTAAAAACATGGAGTATATGGCATCTGGAACGCCAACGCTACTTACCGATATTGCCAGTTTGCCCGATGAGTATAAAAAGTACGTGGTACTAGCTAAGGATAACTCCGAACAGGAGTTAATGGATAAAATAATGGAAGTTTACAGCCATGAAGATAAGTATACAGATATTGGAGCTTTGGCAAGAAACTTTATATTAAACGAAAAAAACAATATGATTCAGTCTGAAAAAATAATCGCATTGGCTGAAGCAATTTGCAAATAAACAACGAATGGAGGAATATAGACAATGGAAAAGGCTGGGTTGAAATACAGTATGGTTTTTTTGATGCTTTTTTTGTCGACGTCTTTCGTTGTAACTAATGATATTGTTTCTTCCGTCTTGACGATAGCCCTATGGATTGTAGTCATGTTGGGGATTCTGTACATAAGTCAATTTAGAATAGAGATATCCGTTTTTTGTATAACCATCTTTACATCAATATGGATTCTTGGGACAAGTCTGATTAATGGAGAAAATATCATATCAAACTCAAAATCAGTATTTGGAATCATTGCAGCAGGAATACTGGCAAGCGCATTGAATTTCGAGGAATTCGGAAAAATCTTCATTAAGGTGATGAAATTTCTGATGATTGTTTCCTTGGTGGGATACGTACTGCATTTAATTATTCCAGGCTTGTTTTATTTTGTTACAGTAACTAATAGATCTGGAGAAGTATTTTCCAACTGGGTTTTATATATACAAAATCTTTATAATTCTTCAGGTGTATATAGAAACTATGGATATGCCTGGGAGCCGGGGGCCTTTTCCACATTTATTTGTCTTGCAATGATGCTGGAAGTTTTTTTGCCGACCACGAATCTGACATTTAAGTCGTTAATGCTGTATTTGATTACTGTCCTTACCACTTTTTCTACTACCGGAATTACTGCAGCTATCATTTTGACCATTTATTTATTGATGACGAATAACGGACTTTCTAAAAATGAGAAAAAGATTGTATTCGTAAGTATGTCTTTTATGGCTGTTGTGATGTTTGGCTTACAGGGCGTACTTTTTGACAGAACAAAGAATTCAGCGTTTGGCAAACTGATTAATTATAGTAAGGGTAGATCGGGATCAACATCGGTAAGAGTGAATTCTGTGACGAAGGTGTTTATGGCAATTTTTCGCAGACCTTTATTTGGCTGGGGATATGATGGACTTAATAGGGAACTGTATGAATATACCTATAATATGAACACCTGCACGTTTTTAAATTGGTTTGCAGTATACGGTATACCTTTTGGATGTGTTATGATAGTAGGCATTTTGAAATTTGTAAGTTTGTTTTCTGCAAAACGTTTGAATCAAATATTTATGTTATTCTACATGTTCTTAATAACTATATCGGAGAATTATGTCAACACGCCGATAATTTTTCTCATGATATTTGTAGGATATAAATTAGAATCTGCACCTCTTAGAATATTTGAGGGGGGGGCAGAACTAAGTAAATCATTCCTGTTCCCTGATTTTGGAATACAAAGAAATTCAGGAAGAAAAGTAATCTTACTTGCATGATATGCAGAGGGATAGCTTTTTAACATTGATTTTGTATTTCGATTTTAGGGGGACGGATATAGTGGACATACGAGAAAATATTCGAGAAAACAATCAAGACCGGGTTGCCGAACTGATGGTTATGCACATATGCTTAATGCAGTGCAAGAACATGATTGTTTCAACTAATAGCTTTTTCTATAACATGAACAATTTATTGAATATGGCAATGATCGGATTGCTTTTGATTTTGTATATTAGATTTTTTTGGAAAAGCGAAGCATACAGATATATTAATGGACGGGTGTTTGTGGTTTTAGTAGCTATATTGTCGTTTTGGCTTGTATCCTGTTTATTAGACAATCAATTGTTTGTGAATACGGAATTTCCTTATAGCTATGTAAGGAGACAGGCATTGACCTGCATATCATACAGTATACCTCTTTATGTAATTAGCTCATATCTTGATGATGCGGGAGTCCTGCTGAAGAAATTATACAGTGCAGCCCCGATTATTTTTGGCATTTCCGTGGTTTCTTTTGCCAGTTATTTGTACAGTTCATCAGATGTTGTAACAAGAGGTTATAGCATGTCGTTTGGAAACCAAATGCTGTTGGGAGCTGCAATATTGTTATTTAAATATTTGGATGATGAAAAAAATAAAGATTTAATCATGTTTATTGTCACGGTGTTACTTATAGTGGCAGCTGGATCAAGAGGACCACTGGTTAGTATTTTATGCCTTATGATATATGCCGTGTTCAGGGTCAGAAGGAACAGAAAAAATATTATTTTGCTATTTGGCCTTTTTTATGGCATGTTGTTGTGCCTGATTTTTACTGAACCAATATTAAGGTTGCTGGGTTCGATTTTTGATGCTCTAGGAATTACTAGCCGAACACTTGTCATGATATTAAATGGAAAGATTTCATATGCATCAGGACGAGGCGATTATCATGAGGCTTTACTGAACGCTATTAACAGTCATCCATTAACAGGGCTAGGTGCATTTGGCGGAGAGAAAACCGTAGGACTTGCCCATAGTTTATATATCGATATTTTTGCGAATTTCGGATATTTGCTAGGTGCTCTATTTATCATTGTTCTTGTAGCTAGAATTATAAGCTATATATCAAGAAACAAGAAGTCACCACGAGCGACAGTTATCATCATGTTTTCAATGCTTATATTTCCGAGAGGATTTTTTGACGAAACATTCTGGGCTGCGTGGTATATGTGGATTATTATGGGACTGCTGGTTTCAGCACAATATGAAAAAACTGGAGAATCGATTCAGGAAAAAACTTAACGCAAAAGTTAATCGATAAAAAATAGAAACAAGTAGAGGGAGAGGGGAATCAACTATGAAGATTCTGGAAATTAATTCCTGCAACTTTGGTAGCACGGGAAATATTATGCTTGGGATTGCTGAGGTGGCGAAACTCTCTGGGAATACGGTCATGACTGCATGTGCCAATAGCCTCAGCAACCGAAAAAAAACAGTTAAAAATCAAGTCTTTATAGGTAGCAGATTTTCAAGAAATCTGCATTATAATTTGGCGTTGAGCACAGGCTTTAATGGTTGCTTCTCCTATTTTGCCACTAGGAAGCTCCTGAAGAAAATTTCAGAGTTTTCACCAGATATCATCCATCTTCACAATTTGCATAACTGCTACATCAATTTGCCACTGCTGTTTTCATACATAAAGAAGCATCACATCCCCGTAGTATGGACACTTCACGATTGCTGGTCTTTTACCGGGAAGTGTCCACACTTTACTATGGCAAAGTGCGAAAGTTGGAAAGATGGTTGCCACGATTGCCCGCAGGTAAGATCGTATCCGGAAAGTCTAGTGGATCGCACGAGGACAATGTGGCGGCTCAAGAAAAAGTGGTTTACCGGTGTGCAGAATATGACTATTGTAACACCATCCCAGTGGCTGGCTGATCTGGTGAAGAAGTCATATCTTAAGGATTATCCGGTCAAAGTGATTTATAACGGCATTGATCTTAGTGTGTTTAAACCCACAGGAAGTGACTTTAAAAAATCATATTGCTTGGAAGGCAAAAAGCTTGTTCTTGGCGTAGCATTCGGATGGAGTGACAGAAAAGGATATAAGGACTGCCTGAAGCTGGCAAAGCTACTTCCTGATGAATACCGTCTCGTCCTGGTGGGGCTCTCCAAGGAGCAGATTTCAGAACTTCCTGACAATATTTTAGGAATTGAACGCACGAACAGCCAAAAGGAACTTGCTGCCATCTATTCTGCATCGGATGTATTTATTAACACTACCTATGAAGATAACTATCCTACAGTGAATCTTGAAGCGAGAGCCTGCGGTCTGCCGATCATCACCTATCGGACAGGCGGAAGCCCGGAAAGCGCAGGGGAGAGTGCGGTGGTTATTGATGTAGGAGATGTGGAAGGGATGAAGAAGGCGGTGCTGAGTCTAACAAGAAATCCAAAAGAGACTTCATTCATTACAAAGAAAGAATTATCCGCTGATGTTAAATTCCAGGAGTATTTGGAATTATACAAAAGTCTGAATTCAAAGGAAGGAGACATTTTAAATTTATGAAGAAAATATTATTGATGAATCCATCACTTTCTACATTAAATATGGGAGACAAGATTATATGTGAAGAGGCAAAAAAACAGCTTCAAGGTGTGCTTGAGGATGCCTTTCAAGTCGAGATTTCTACGCATTTGCCGGTTTCGGTGAATTATGCAAAGCTGTTGAAAGCTTCTGCTTTTGATTATTCTTTTGTACTTGGCACGAATTTGCTTATGGGAAATCTTTTGGGAAGATTTAAACAATGGAATATAAATCCTATTATTGCAAACATATTGCCTCAGACCACCTTGGTTGGTGCTGGATGGTGGCAGTACAATAATGAACCGAATTGGTATACAAAAAAGATATATCAGTCAATTTTAGGGGGGGGTTACAGCCATTCTGTACGTGATGAATATACGGCGGAACAGTTATCAAAAATTGGTTTACGCAATGTAATTGTGACCGGATGTCCCACAATGTGGGATTTTACACCCGAGTTTATGGCGGATATTCCAAGACAGAAGGCAGATTTTGTTTGTACAACTATAACAGACTATAACAGGGACGAAGAAGCAGATTCGGAAATGTTGCGGATTTTGATGCAACATTACGAAAAAGTATTTCTCTGGATACAGGGAATTCATGATGTCAATTATTTGGATAGATTAAAGGCGAAACATCCACAGTTTGACAAAATAGAAATCATTCCACCTAATCTGTCGGCATACGATGAGGTTTTGACAAATTATAATCTTGAGTATGTCGGCACAAGACTTCATGGGGGAATTCGTGCGTTACAACATAAAAGACGGTCTGTTATTATCGCAGTGGATAATCGTGCAAACGAGATGAAGAAAAGTTTTGACCTTACTGTTTTTGAACGCTCCGATATACATGAACTTGGAGATTTTATAGATTCCAAAATAGAAAGCAGGATCAGGCTTCCGTTCGATGATATCAGGAAATGGAAAAATCAATTTTAAAGTTACGATTCTCTGATGTCTGCTTTCACATATAAAAATGGATGGGAGCAGACATGGATATAAGGAGAGTTATTTTAAAATCAAAGGTATTATCAAAACTTGCTATAGCTGTAAATAAGCGGGTGAAGGATCATAAGCTGTACATATTGACCAAACGGGCATTATTAGAATCAAACAGTGTCAAAAACCGAATTTTTTATTTAGGAATCCCCGTACATGGAAATCTAGGTGATTTGGCACAGGGCGTTTGTATCAGGCGATGGATAAAACAACATTATCCTATGTATACGACCGTAGAAATCGAAACCAATGCACTTGTAAATACAAAAGAATCTGTTCTAGGGCTGTTGCAGTCAGCATACAGAAGGGATGATTTTATTATATTTCAAAGTGGGTATACAACGACAGATTTAGGAGGGTATGCAGATGAGATGCATCGTGCGGTTATGAAGGCTCTTCCAAATGCTCGGATGCTGATGCTTCCACAGACGATTTTATTTAAGTCCGAGGATCGTAGACAACAGACGAGCAATATCTATAACAGCATGAATCATCTGCTTTTTTTAGCTAGAGACAGAATATCCTATGATATGGCGAAGGAAATGTTTCCGGATATACCAGTTGAGCCATATCCGGATATCGTTACAACACTGATTGGGAATTTAAAATTCGATTATGTTCGAGACGGAATTCTGTTTTGCTGCCGTGATGATTTAGAAAAGTTCTATTCAGATGAAGATATAGATAAGCTTATAAGAAGATGTAATGAATTTACCAAAGTATCACGAACAGATACAACCAAAAAGGGAAATACGAGGGAGATTGTATCTAATGCAGAGAAATTAATCTATGCAGAAATTGACAGATATGCACATTACAAATTGATTATTACAGATAGATATCATGGAACGATTCTGTCTTTGGTGGCTGGCACACCGGTCATCATTATTAAAAGTAATGATCATAAGGTGGTGACTGGAGCAGAATGGTTTAAAGGTGTTTATGATGACTATGTATATTTAGCAAACGATCTTAGTGACGCGTATGAGATTGCAAAAAAAGTATATCAGAAACAACTGACTAATAAGCTACAACCTTATTTCGAAAATGCTTATTATGATAAACTACCTAATCTTTTTGAGGAGAAAACAAAACTGTGATCATAAGTGAAAGAGAAAAATGTACGGGATGCGGCATGTGCGTTGATTTGTGTAGTAAAAATGCAATTACTATGATTAAAGACAGCCATGGTTTTTACTATCCGAATATTGATTCAGAAAGGTGTATTTCTTGTGGCTTGTGTCAGAAAAAATGTCCAGTGAATAATGCTTCTGATCAAGCAAGTACACCTCAACTGATTTATGCTGCATGGCATAAAAACAAAGATATTAGGAAGCGGTCTACGTCTGGAGGTGTATTTACAGCTATAGCAGAACAGGTGATTGATAATGGAGGAGTGGTTGCAGGTGTAAAATGGAATGATGATTTTCAAGCGGTTCATTTTATTGCTGATAATAAGAAAGACTTGTCATTATTCAACGAATCAAAATATGTTCAGAGCCATGCAAATTCAGTTTATTTGAAAGTAAAAGCAGCATTAGGCGATAATAAGATCGTACTTTTTTCAGGTACGCCATGCCAAAATAATGCATTAAAGCTTTTTTTAGACAAAGATTATCCTAATCTTTACATGGTCGATTTAGTATGCCATGGAGTGCCTTCTGAAGAAGTTCTATATAGGTATTTGGCGGAAAGAACCGATAACATAGATAGTATAAAGCATATTTCTTTTCGGGCCAAAAAACCATTTTGGGATTGGGGATATGTATCTATTAATTTTAACAATCAAAGAGAGTATTCGGTTTTAACGAATGAAGATCCATATTTTGCAATCTTTAATATTGGATATAGCCTACGCGAATCATGCCATAAATGCCGTTATTGTAATATGCATAGATATGGGGATATTACTTTGGCAGATTTTTGGGGATATAAAGCGAATTCCTTTAAGACTCGCGATTATCTTAAAGGTACATCACTTGTTATGATTAATTCCGAAAAAGGAAGAATGCTCTTTCAGATGGTTCAGAATCTGCTTGTTTGTGCTGAATCCTCCAAAGAAGAAGCTTTGCACGGACAGCAAGCATTGAAAAAACCATTTTCCCCCCCGGAGAAAGAGGTACGAGCCTTCTGGTCTGACTTTGAGAATGGAATGTCTATAAGCCAGTTGAGAGATAAATTCATTAGAGGAGTACCCTATTCTCCGCCAAAGCATTTATGGTTAAGAAGGCTATTTTATAGATATAGGTGGCTATTAAAAACGAATGGAAAACTCAAGAAGTAAAAATGCAATATTAAATATTATTGTAGGCTGGGGATCACAAATAGGGATTTTACTTCTATCGTTTGTATCTAGAAGAATATTTATTCAGTTCCTTTCCGCAGACTATTTAGGAATCAACGGTTTATATAGTAACATCTTGTCGGTATTAGCGCTTGCTGAGCTCGGACTTGGAAATGTGACACAATTCTTTCTATACAAGCCAGTGGCAGAAAATGATCATAAAACGATAAATTCACTTGTGAATTATTTTCGTAAACTCTATATGATGATTGCAATGGTTGTGTTAACCATTGGATTGCTGTTAATTCCTCTTTTGAAGTACATAGTTAACAGCAATCTTAATCATAAGGAACTGATTATATATTATATTTTATTCCTATTAAATTCGTGTGTTACATATTTTGCTGCAGATAAAACTGCGCTGTTAGCAGCTAATCAAGATGTCAGATTAACAAAGTATGTAAACTTAGGGGTAAGTATTGCTCTGCAAGTTTTACATATTATTGTTTTGGTTATTTGGCATAATTATATGTTGTATGTTTCTGCGACATTATTGAGCTCGATAGTGAATGTTGGTATCACAAATTGCTTATGTTATCGGAAGTACCCGTATTTAAAACAGAAGGTTACAGAAATAAACTCGATTGATAAGAATTATATTATATCTAATTTAAAAGCAACATTTGTATATAAGATAGGTGCCACGATTATTAATAATACAGACAATATTTTGATATCTGTAATTGTGAGTACTGCTGCAGTTGGACTTTATTCAAATTACCTTATGGTTGTGAATGGTATTCAGGCTTTTTTGTCTGTCGTTACGAATTCGCTAATCAGTGGAGTTGGAAATTTAAGTGCTAATGGTGACAAAAAGCGAATGATATCAATATTTGATGATATGATTTTCTTCTATCATTTCATAGCTGCATTTGGTAGTGTGAGTTTTTTTCTACTGTTTAATGAATTTATTTCCATATGGTTAGGTGTAAACTATCTTCTGGATCAAAGAACAGTATTTGCTATTTCTCTTTCGTTTTATATGACAAATGCTATAAGTCCTGTCTGGATGTTTAGAGAGTCTAATGGATTATTTGATAAAGTTAAGTACTTATTATTATCTACTGCGTTTTTGAATATTATTTTTTCTATTATACTTGGAAAAATATATGGCGTTTTTGGTATTTTGCTGGCTACATCTATAGCAAGAATATTGACGCAAGTGGTATATGAACCGCAGATACTATTTAAGTATATATTTGGTACTTCTTCAAAACACTATTGGAGTAAGCAATTTAAGTATTTATTCCTTGCAATGTTGAGCGCCGCTATTTGTTATGGTATGACATCGCTGATACCGCAGGGATTTACATTTATTGTTATCAAAGCCGTTTTATATTTTGTGATTTTTGTAGTGGTTTTTCTAGGAGGTTGTAAAACAAGCCATGAGGTTAGAGAATTAAGGGTATTTTTAAATAAAATTTTTAGAAAAAATCGATTATAGTCAGAGGACTAGCGTTGCATGGATGTGAGATACCCCGTAAGCGTTCCGTGTCAGTATGGCTAGTTTTGGCCATTCCAAAAGTGTCATCGTCATGGGAAAACGAGAGTATTTTAGTCTCAGTCTTCCCACTGGCATTTACAGTAGTGGAGCATTTCATTACACTGCCGCTTACCACTATGGGATTAATTTACTCTAATTAAGAAGAGAGAAGTCTCATGTTGAATAGACGTGCAACTCGTCGCTCTAATGAAACGTAACATCAGCCACAGAGTGATCGTGTTTTAGGAGTAGAGGTATCGTCATAAACAGAATGACGGTACGTCATTGCCGGAATAACAGTTCGAAATTGCCGGGAATACTCGATAGGAGGTACGTAAACGTTGAATAAAAAATTTCAAGTGTTCATCAGTTCTACATACACGGATTTGGTGGAAGCCAGACGTAAGGTGTGTGATGCCATTCTTTCGATGTATCACTTCCCTGTGGGAATGGAATTTTTTGGCGCAGCGAATGAGGAGCAGTGGCAGATTATAAGTGAAACGATTGATTCTTCCGATTACTATGTTCTGATTATAGGTCAGCGATACGGAACAGTAATTCCAGAAGGAAAACCTGATGCGGGAATCAGTTACACAGAGAAAGAATTCAGATATGCATTGCAAAAGGGCATACCTATTCTGGCGTTCTTGATGGATGATGGTGTAACTGTAAAACCAGAAAATGTGGAGTATGATCATCGAGAAGAGTTTACAGCATTCAAGAATGCTGTAAAAACTGGCCGACTCGTTGAATGGTGGAAAAATCCTGACGAGTTGGCACAAAAAGTTACCAGTGCACTCTATAAGCAGATTACGAGATCGAAGAGACCTGGATGGATCAGGGGAGATGCTGTCGATATTGAGAAGAGTCTTAATGTCATCACTGAATTGACAGAGCGTAATCAACAACTCGTAGATGAGAATCGGGCTTTGACTATTGAAAATCAAAAGCTCAAACATAAATCTGAACGCATACCGAAGTTGACCGTCGTCTTGGAAGGAGATGTACCTGACGATGATGAAAAGAACGATCCGCTCTTTGAACGAATAGATCATTTGAAAACAAGCGATGATGCGGTTGTGCACTTGAAGGTTGAATGTGTTGATACATCCATAGAAGAAATGAATTATCAGCTGCTAAGCCAAGCGGATTTCATCGGTGAATTACGCGGTAGAGTAACGGATGATGAAATAAAATCGTATAACGATGCGCTACCTAAACAAGAAGAGATAAAAAAATATCTCGATCTGTATCGCGAATACCATATGATTGTTGATACTGGAATTGCTTCGGCTATTTGCATTCACAACATAGGTTCGGCCAAAGCAACCGATGTTTCCATAACCATTGAGTTCCCTGATGAGGTAAAAGTCATGGACATCACGGATGTAAGAGAGCTCAAAGAACCAGAGGGACCAGACAAGCCGAGAGATTTGCGTGAGATTGCTTACGAAAGAGCACATAGGGCAGAGACAGCGATGTTTCAGACGATGGCGCGGCTTGATCGATTCGGAAGCATGCCAATAAACCGGTTTGCGATAAACGCTTTATCGCTAGGCAATCATACGGTTTTTGAGTCTCTCGATATCGCTGATAACACGGTAAATATTGAAATCAAAAACGGTATTGTTCATACAAAGTGCGATAGATTTAGAGATATCTATATTACGCCTACAGAGAAAGGCATATTTAAGGCGAAGGTAACGCTTATGTGTGCTGAGTATGAAGAACCGGAGGAAACGGAGATTACGTTTTCATGTGAGTGACAGCAGGCGCATGAAACCAGAACACGGTTCAGAATCACCCAGAATATTCATTCGGTGTCAGAAATATGCGGTGCCCGCTTGTATAATCGGGCACCGCATGAGTTATAGATGGTGTAAAGATCAAGGTGGAAATGACTATGGTGGATAGTTCGTAAATTAATTAACTGTGAAGATGAGTATTCCGGGCGATTCTGAACCGCCGTTCCGTTTATGGTGATACCGCGATTC
>ERZ1026856.470-NODE-470-length-25386-cov-6.268288_pt1 | contig 25386 bp, 18 predicted proteins | sample MGYA00380158_ERZ1026856 | MGnify/ENA primary metagenome ERZ1026856 (study PRJEB33269, sample SAMEA4719794) | human gut metagenome | biome: human-associated habitat; feature: organic feature; material: feces | place: Cameroon | collected 2013-10 ...
GCGAAGGCATTGGCCGTCATGGCGACGATCGGGATGGTCTTGCCATCCGGGCGGTCGGCCATGCTGCGGATCGCCTGGGTCGCTTCGTAGCCGTTCAGCTGCGGCATCATGATGTCCATGAGGATGAGGTCGAAGCTGCCGGCAGGCGCGGCGCGGAACTGGTCGATGACGTCCTGACCGTCGATGGCGCGGGTAACCACCATGTCCTTCTCCTCGAGGAGCGTGATCGCGATCTCGGCGTTCAGGTCGTTGTCCTCCGCCATCAGCACACGGATGCCCTGGAGGTCACGCTCTGTGCAGCCCGTCTCCGACTTCTTCTCTGGCGCGACGTCTGCGATCCGGAGCGGCAGCTCGACGGTGAAGGTCGTGCCGACGCCCTGCTTGCTCTTCACATGGATCTCGCCGTTCATCATGTCAACATAGCGCTTCGTGATGGCCATGCCGAGCCCGGTGCCCTTGTAGTTCGTGCGGGCGCCGTCGTTCTCCTGGGCGAACTCCTCATAGAGATGCGCCTGGAACTCCTCGCTCATGCCGATGCCGGTGTCCGAGATGCGGTAGCGCACCTGGACGTGCTTCCCGTCGCCGACCGGCTGGTCCTCCACCTCGAAGCGGATCGTGCCGCCGTCCTTCGTGAACTTGATGGCGTTACTGAGGATGTTGATCAGCACCTCACGGATGCGGAGCTCGTCGGCGTACACATACTTCGCCGTCGGTGTCCCACGCGTGACGACAAACTCGATATTCCGTCCCTGCAGGAAGCCATGCGCCACCGCCAGCACGGTATCCGTGATCTCGGTGATGTCACACGGCACCGGCTCGTACATGATCTTGCCGCTCTCGATGCGGCTGATGTCGAGCACGTCGTTGATGAGCGACATCAGGTAGTCCGAGCTCTTCATGATCTTCTCGAGGCAGTTCCGGACCTTCTCCTCCGGACTCATCGAAAGTGCGATGTTCGTGAAACCGATGATGGCGTTCATCGGGGTACGTATATCGTGCGACATACTGTTCAGGAAGGTCGTCTTCGCCACGTTGGCAGCATTGGCCTCGCGTGCCTCCGCGAGCGCCGCCTCGAGCTTTCGCTGCCCGACCACCAGTCGCGACAGGAGCAGCAGGAGGACGCCAATGATGGCGACCGCGATGAACATCACGGTGCCTGCATTGGCCTGGATAAATCCATGCAGTGTGACCTGATCGTTCGTGATCGAGTTCTCCGCAAGCACGACGCCGGTCAGAAGGCTCGCGGACTGGGCGATCGCCTTATTGACGATGGTGCCGACCCGCCGGTCATCCTTCATCGTGACCATCACGAGCTTCTGTCGATTCGCGATCTCCGCAAACGACAGCTTCTTCATCAGCGGATTGTCGTCCAGCTCGTTGATGCGGGCAGACGCGATGATGGTCGCATCCGCCTCGCCATCGAGGATCGCCTGGAGGCACTCATTGAAGGTCGCATATTTTCTGGTGGTGATGTCCTTTGAGGAGACACTCACGATCTGGTCCGAATAGAGGGAAGCGCCGGTCGTGGCAATGACAGCGGAGTTATCGTCGAAGCTGTGGCCCTTATAGATGACCACCGGGGTCACCTCATAGATGGCGTCGGTCGCCACTGCGCCCATCTGCTCCAGCACATCGAGATCACGGATGATCGGTCCGGCGAGGTCAATTTCGTTACGCTGCAGTGCCTCCCTCATCTCATCGGTCGTGGTATAGGGCTGCGTGATGATCGTGATGCCATACTGCTGCGCGATGGTGTCCAGCACCGTCTTCAGGATGCCGGAGAGCTCGCCGTCCCGGGTGCCGCTGAACGGGAATTTATCATCGAAGTAGCCGACACGGATCGTGTTCTGATGGTCCGCGAGCCATTTCTTCTCCTGAAGGTTCAGCAGGAAGTTCCGCGAGGACTTGTTTTCGTACTGGGCGACCAGTTTGCGGCTGTAATCCGAATCGCTCGTGTTGATCTCCACCATGGCTGCGTTCAGCTCAGAAAGGAGGTCGAGTCGCTTCGTGTTCACAGCGAAGTAGTAGTCACCGCCACCGACACTCGTGATCGAGACAGCATCGCTGTCCATGATAAGGCCGGGTGCCACGATGGCATCGAGTGTTCCATACACCAGCGCCTCCGTCAGCGCCTGATCATCCGTGCATGGCACGACCGTGGCCTCGATCTGCTTCGTCTCCAGCCACTGCTCGAGCAGCTTCTCCGGATAGGTGTCACTGTTGACGCCGATGCGGCAGCCCTCCAGTGCACTGTAGCCGCCCTCGGCCAGCGCCTCGTGTTTCCGGTTGGTAAAGAGCCAGAACTCTTCGGATCCCTGTGGATAGGACGAAAAGCGCATCCGCCGGGAACGGTCGAGAGTGTAATTGACGTCCCCCATCAGATCGATCTCACCGTTCTCGAGCATCTCGAGACACTCGCCGAACGGCGCGTAGACATACTCATAATTCCAGCCCGTCAGACTCGCGATTTTCTGCAGGTACTCATAGCCTGCGCCGCGCTTATGCTCGTCCGCGCCACCCTCCTGAAAATTCCGGGAGGTGAAATAACCGACACGGACGGTTTTTGATTCGGACGGCGAATCGGTGGCAGGCGCCGGGGCAGTGGAAGGCGCCGCTGCGGCTACGGGCAATGTTGTCGTGCCGGACAGCGGTGCAGTAGCGGTCGATGTTTCGGTACCGGACGCCGGCGCGGTGGCGAGCGATGTCTCGGTGCCGGACGCCGGCGCGGCTGTCGCAGCGCTCGTCTCCTCTGCATAGACCGGTGTCGGGCGCACGCACAGCGTGAACAGCAGCGATGCGCAGAGCATCAGCAGTGCAAGTGATTTTTGTGTAAGATATTTCCGAATTCCAGACCTCATCGCGACCCCCGTCGGCGCAGCAGTATATCTCTCCGTTCCTGCGCCGGACATACTTGTGTACATTTTAACATGTTTTAAGCTGAATATATACTTCTCATTTCCCTGGGTTTTGAGTGGTAACATACCTGCGCCAAAGAAGCCGGCGGGATATCCGGCCGGCTTTTCAGTGGCTTCCAGGCGCTTTTTTCGTCTCAGGCTATGGAATCCTCGCCGACATGTGATAAACTATGTGAAAGTATGGCCAGTCCACACATAAAAAAGATTCTTCTATAGAAAGAACAGGAGACATATATGAAAAAGGCGTTAATTACAGGTATCACAGGTCAGGATGGTTCCTATCTGGCAGAGCTTCTGCTGGAGAAGGGCTACGAGGTGCACGGTATCATCCGTCGTGCGTCGGTTTCCACGACTGAGCGCATTGACCACATCCTCGATAAGCTGATCATCCACGAGGGCGATCTTTCCGACTCCTCCAGCATCATCCGTATCGTGCTTCAGGTGAAGCCGGACGAGATCTACAACCTTGCGGCACAGTCCCATGTACAGGTTTCCTTCGAGGCGGCTGAGTACACCGGTGACGTCGACGCACTCGGCGTGCTTCGTATCCTCGAGGCTGTCCACACCGCGGGTCTCGACAAGACCTGCCGCGTATACCAGGCATCCACATCCGAGCTCTTCGGTAAGGTCGAGGCGGTTCCGCAGTCCGAAACGACCCCGTTCCATCCGTTCAGCCCGTACGCCGTTGCGAAGCAGTACGGCTTCTGGATGATGCGTCAGTATCGTGACGCTTACGGCATCTTCGCCTGCAACGGCATCCTCTTCAACCACGAGTCCGAGCGCCGCGGCGACAACTTCGTCACCCGTAAGATCACGCTTGCTGCCGGCCGCATCGCCTGCGGTCTCCAGGATCACCTCGAGCTCGGCAATCTCGATTCTCTCCGTGACTGGGGTTACGCGAAGGATTACGTTGAGTGCATGTGGCTGATCCTCCAGCAGGACGAGCCGGATGATTACGTCATCGCGACCGGCGTACAGCACACCGTCCGTGAGTTCACCACCCTCGCATTTGCGAATGATGGCATCGAGCTCGAGTGGCGCGGCGAGGGCATCGACGAGAAGGGCTACGATAAGAAGACCGGTAAGATGCTCGTCAGTGTCAACCCGAAGTGGTACCGCCCGACCGACGTCGTGAATCTCTTAGGTGACCCGACGAAGGCGAGAACGAAGCTCGGCTGGAATCCGCAGAAGACCAGCTACGAGGAGCTCTGCCAGATCATGGCCGAGCACGACCTTCAGCTCGCAAAGAAGGAAGCAGGGCTCCAGTAAGATCGGACGCCCATCGATGGCAGGCAGTGCCATCGGAGTAAATTCGGAAACATTGGCATGGGCAGGTGGCGCAGATCGAAACGCCGGCCTGCTCATGTGATTTACATGGAGAAATATATGGAAAAGGTCCTGATTTTTGGCGCGGGCGGCTTCGTCGGAAGCTACCTCTCGCGCGAGTTTCTCGAGCATGGCTACGCCGTGGTCGGGAGTGATAAGGCCACGCGCGGGCAGCTGCCGCCGGAGGTCGCGTTCCACCCGGCGGACCTTCTGAACGCCGCGGAGGTCGAGGCGCTGGTCAATGCTGTCGGCCCGGACATCGTCGTCAACCTCGCCGCGATCAGCAGCGTCGGGGCTTCGTGGGGCATCCCGCAGACGACGATCGAGGTGAACGTGGTCGGTGCCCTCAACATCCTCGAGGCCGCGCGAAAGGCGGAGAAGAAACCGCGCATCCTGTTTGTCGGCTCAAGTGAGGAGTACGTCATCACGGAGCAGGCCATCAACGAGGAAACGGAGCTCAATGCCAGCAATCCGTATGGCATCTCGAAGGTGACGCAGGAGAATTTCGCGGCACTCTACCGCGAGCATTACGGCCTCCGCGTCTACTGCGTGCGTCCGTTCAATCATACCGGCGTCGGCCAGCGCGATTCCTTCGTCCTTCCGAGCTTCTGTAAGCAGGTGGCGGCGATCGAGAAGAGCGGGCAGCCGGGCACGATTCAGGTCGGCAACCTCAACATTGAGCGTGACTTCAGCCACGTGAAGGACATCGTCCGCGCGTACCGCATGATCGTCGAACAGGACGACTGCCGCGCCATCTATAATGTCGGCTCCGGTACGGCCTATAACCTGACCGAGCTGCTCCAGTACGTCACGAAGCTCAGCCAGCAGCCGATCTCCATCGAGGTCGACCCGGCCCGCTTCCGCCCGTCCGACCAGCCACGCATCTGCTGCGACCACCGTCGCATCACGGAAGAACTCGGCTGGACACCAGAGTACAGCGTCTATGACGCACTCCGGGAGATGTATGAGGCATTTCTGAACTAAAAATCAAAGATCGAAGCATCAGGAGCCGGCGGGATATCCCGCCGGCTTCTTTGCCTACAGCGCGTGCACCGCGTCCGCCATCTGTTTCACGTATTCCTTCACCGGGCCGGCGGCGTCCGTTCCATGCTTCGCGATGAGCTTGATGATCGCGGAGCCGACGATGGCACCGTCCGAGAGGGCGGCCATCTTCGCGGCCTGCTCCGGGGTCGAGATGCCGAAGCCGACGGCGCATGGCACCTTCGAGTTCTTTTTGACGAGGGCGGTCATCGCGCCGATGTCCGTCGTGATCTCGCTGCGGGTTCCGGTGACGCCGAGGGAGGATACCATATAGAGGAAGCCCTTCGCTTCCTTCGCGATCATCGCGATGCGGTCCTCCGAGGTCGGCGCGATCATCGAGATCAGGTCGATGCCATAGCGGTCAAAGACCTCCGCAAACTCCTCGCGCTCCTCGTATGGCACGTCCGGGAGGATGATGCCATCGACACCTGCCGCCTGCGCCTGTGCAGCGAAGCGCTCACAACCGTAGGAAAAGACGACATTGGCATAGGTCATATACACGAGCGGGATCGTCACCGTCGCGCGGAGCTTCTTCGTGAGCTCGAACACCTTATCCGTCGTGGTGCCGGCCCGAAGCGCCACCTCGTCGGCCTCCATGATGACCGGACCCTCCGCCGTCGGATCCGAAAACGGGATGCCGAGCTCGATCAGATCCGCGCCGCCCTCGACGGCCGCCTCGACGATCTTTTCCGTCGTCGCGAGGTCTGGATCACCCACCGTGATGAAGGCGATGAACGCCTTCTTATTCTGAAATGCATCTGCTATACGATTCATGTTTCCACCTTTTCTTTCCTAAAGTTTTTCTAAACTCGAGTTTATGGGGTCAGACCCCATAAACTCATAAACTGGCGCAAGGGCGTCACTCGTCGTCGCGGATGTTCTCGCCGCGGTAGCGGGCGATCGCCGCGCAGTCCTTGTCGCCGCGGCCGGAGATCGTGATGACGATGGTCTGGTCCTTCCGCATGGTCGGCGCAAGCTTCAGCGCGTAGGCGACGGCATGAGAACTTTCGATAGCCGGGATGATGCCCTCCATCTTCGACATATATTCGAAAGCATTGACCGCTTCGTCGTCCGTCCCCGGTACGTACTGCGCACGGCCGATGTCGTGGAGGTACGCGTGCTCCGGGCCGATGCCCGGGTAGTCGAGGCCGGCGGAGATCGAGTAAACCGGCGCGATCTGACCGTACTCGTTCTGGCAGAAGTAGGACTTCATGCCATGGAAGATGCCGAGGCTGCCGGTGTTGATCGTGGCTGCCGTCTCGAAGGTGTCGATGCCTCTGCCCGCGGCCTCACAGCCGATGAGCTGCACCTCCGGGTCATCGATGAAGTGGTAGAAGGAGCCGATGGCGTTCGATCCGCCGCCGACGCACGCGATGACGGCATCCGGAAGCCGGCCCTCCTTCTCGAGCATCTGCTCCTTGATTTCCTTCGAGATCACCGCCTGGAAATCACGCACGATCGTCGGGAACGGGTGCGGGCCCATGACGGAGCCGAGGCAGTAGTGGGTGTCCTCGATGCGGCTCGTCCACTCGCGCATCGCCTGGGAAACCGCATCCTTCAGGGTGCCGGTGCCGTCCGTAACCGGGACCACCTCCGCTCCGAGAAGGCGCATCTTGTAGACATTGAGCGCCTGGCGCTCCGTATCCACCTTGCCCATGAAGACCACGCACTCCATACCCATGAGCGCCGCCACCGTCGCGGTCGCCACACCATGCTGGCCTGCGCCGGTCTCCGCGATAAGGCGGGTCTTGCCCATCTTCTTCGCGAGCAGCGCCTGGCCGAGGCAGTTGTTGATCTTGTGCGCGCCCGTGTGGTTCAGGTCCTCACGCTTCAGGTAGATCTTCGCGCCGCCGAGGTCCTTCGTCATCTTCTCCGCATAGTAGAGGCGGCTCGGACGGCCCGCATACTCGTTGAAGAGCGTCTGCAGCTCCGCATTAAATTCCGGGTCGTCCTTGTATTTGTTGTACGCAGCCTCGAGCTCGATCACCGCGTTCATCAGCGTCTCCGGGATGTACTGCCCCCCGTGAATACCGAATCTTCCATTCTGATTTGTCATATCTCGTCCTTTCCGGCATCCACTGCCGTTCGTCTTTCTGTTTCAGAGGCCAATGCATCGGCCTTTCCATCGTCACTGAAGCGGTCACGCTTCGCGGGCTGTCGGCCTCGCTTTCGCCGCCCGCTCCGTCATCTTAAGAATTTCGTAAGGGGGTCTGACCCCATTAAATTTTTATAAACTGCGGCGCACCGCGGCGACGAAACGCCGGATCTTCTCCGGGTCCTTCCGTCCGTCGCTTTCCAGCGAGGAACTGGCGTCGACGGCGTAAGGCTGCGCCACGCGGATCGCGTCTTCCACATTGTCGGGGGTTAATCCACCGGCGAGGAAGAAGCGTCGGCGGCAATGCTGCAGGAGCGTCCAGTCGAAACGCTCACCGGTGCCGCCGGCCCCGTGATCCAGCAGGATCTCGTCCGCCGCGGAGGTCTCCGCCCGCCGAATGTCGTCCGCACCCCCGACGCGGAACGCCTTCACGATGCAGAGATTGCTGGATCTTTTACGGATACCGTGCATTTCATCCGAAATGCAGCCTCGCTTTTCCACCTCGCCCGAGCTGTCATCCACCGTGCGTCGCCATCGCGCACCTGCCGTCACAGACCCGGCGGAGGCGTTATCCACCGCAGGCTCACGGATTCCCACAGCGAACCGATCCCGGTACGCGGCGCGGAGCATCGCGATGTAGTCATTGTCCTCCGCGCCGTGAAGCTGCACCATGTCGAGCGGGCAATGCTCCAAGGCCTCCACGATCTCCTCGATGCGGGCGTCCACGAAGACCCCGACGGGACGGATGCGCGGGTCCAGCTGCTGACATAAAATCGCCGCCTGGGCCGGCGCAACGTAACGGCGCCGCATCGGCACGAAGATGAAACCAGCGTACTCCGGAAGGGCTGCATTGACCGCCGCTACATCCGCGGGGGTTCGCAAACCACAGATCTTGATTTTTACTTGTGTTTCCATCATCACTATCCTCTCAGCCGGTCGATTTCTGCCTTCGGGCTGGTGGCGCGCATCAGCTGCTCGCCGATCAGGACCGCATTGACGCCGTTCCGGCGGAGGGTTTCCACGTCCTCCGGGGTGCGGATACCGGATTCGGCGACGAAGATCGTGCCGGCCGGGGCGTGCTCGCGGAGGCGAATGCTGTTGTGAATGTCGACGGTGAAGTCCTTCAGGTTCCGGTTGTTCACGCCGATGATGCGGGCGCCAGCCGCTGCTGCCGAGGCAACCTCCGCTTCGTCATGCGCTTCCACGAGGGCGGAGAGGCCGAGGGAATTGGCGATCTCGATATACGACACAAGCGTTTTCGTGTCGAGAAGCGCACAGATCAGCAGCACCGCCGAGGTTCCGAGAAGTTTCGCCTCGTAGATCATGTACGGGTCCACCGTGAAGTCCTTGCGGAGGCAGGGCGTCTGCACTTCCGCGGCGATCGCCCGAAGGTAGTCGTCGGAGCCCAGGAACCACTTCGGCTCGGTCAGTACGGAAATCGCACTGGCGCCGGCGGCCTCGTACTGCTTCGCTATCTCGAGGTACGGGAAATCCGGCGCGATCAGGCCCTTCGACGGCGACGCCTTCTTGCACTCACAGATGAAGTGGATGTCGCCCGGTGCGCCCAGCGCCCGCTCGAAGCGGAACGGCTCCGTCCTCGACTTAATGGGGTCTGACCCCATTAAATTTTTATTAAATTTTTCTAAACTCGAGTTTATGGGGCCTGGCCCCGGTTTCCTCTCGCAGCGCAAGCGTTCTGCCTTCGCAAGCGCCAGCGCCTCTTCCCGGATCTCCTCCAGAGGTTTCTCTTCTTTTTTCTTCGCTACCCGGACTCTCGCGTAATCTGCCAGCTGATCTAAAATCGTACTCATTTCCAATCCCTTTCGGTCATCGCAGCCCCGCCCCATGAAGTAATCCATCTGTCATCTTAAGAATTTCGTAAGAGGGTCTGACCCCATTAAATTTTTATAAACCGGCGGCTCAGCTGTTGCTGACGGCGATGACGCGATTCAGTGTGTCGAGGGCCTTCCGGGAGTCGATGAGCTCGGCGGCGAGCTTAATGCCATCCGCAAGGCTGTCGGCGGCCTTCGCTACGTAGAGGGCGGCGCCGGCGTTCAGGAGGACGATGTTTCGCTTCGTTCCGGTGATGGTCCCGTTCAGGATACCGCGCGTGATCTCAGCATTGTCCGCGGCCGTACCGCCCACGATTTCGTCCTTTGTGCCACGGGTGAGGCCGAAATCCTCCGGCTGGATGACCGAGGTCCGGTAGAAGCCGTCGCGGATCTCGCAGATCGTCGTCGGGGCGCTCGCGGAGATCTCGTCGAGGCGGTCCTGGCCGTACACCACGAGGCCGCGCTTCACGCCGAGCGCGCTCAGCACCTTCGCCACCGGCTCGACGAGGTACTCATCGTAGACGCCGAGGAGGAACATCTCCGGCTTCGCCGGGTTCGTCAGCGGGCCGAGAATGTTGAAGACGGTGCGGAAGCCGAGCTCCTTGCGAATCGGGCCGACGTACTTCATCGCGGCGTGGTACTTCTGCGCGAACATGAAGCAGAAGCCGGCCTCCTCGAGCATCTTCCGACACAGTGCCGGGTCCTGGGCAATGTTTACACCGAGCGCTTCGAGGCAGTCTGCGGTGCCGGACAGGGATGACGCGGCGCGGTTGCCATGCTTCGCGACCTTCACGCCACCTGCGGCCACCACCATCGCTGCTGTGGTCGAGACATTGAACGAATGTGCACCATCGCCGCCGGTACCGACGATCTCGAGCACCTCCATGCCCGGATGCTCGACCGGCGTCGCCAGCGAACGCATCGCGGTGGCACAGCCAGAGATTTCGTCGATGGTCTCGGCCTTCGTGGACTTCGTAGACAGCGCCGCGAGGAAGGCCGCGTTCTGTGTCGCGCTGGTCTCGCCCCGCATGATTTCGAGCATGGTCTCCCGTGCCTCCTCGTAGCTCAGATCTTCCTTGTTGACGATTTTGATGATGGCTTCCTTAATCATTTCTGCTCCTTTCAGCTCGCGCTGTTATCCCATCGGTGCATCTCTTTTCCCTGTCGCCGCCTGCGTTCATGGGCTGCCACACTCGTCGACGGACGAAACCGGCCTCCCGAAAATTTAATGGGGTCTGACCCCATTAAATTTTTATACAGTTTTTCTAAACTCAAGTTTATGGGGTCAGACCCCATAAACTTCTGCGGCAATAAAAAAGTCCCTGATGAAACGATCTACGTTTCATCAGGGACGATTGAACTTTCTCAGTCGCGGTGCCACCTTGATTCACAGTGAATCTGAAAATACAGATTTCCTGTGCGCTTAACTGGATACCAGCATATCCATGGCAACTGACGTATGCCTTACGTCGTGAAATACTTGAGTGTTTTGGCAGGATAGGTTGACTCGGTCCCAGGGAAGGACCTTCGTCAATTCCTTCGGAACGCAATCGGAGATTGCGCCATATCGGTCGGGATTTTCTGATGAAAATCCCTCGCTCGTTCATCACGCCCTCGGCGGTCCATTTGCATGCGGGTGCTACCACCGGGATTCCACCACCCCCGGCTCTCTGAGGATTCCTTTGCATACGTTATTTCCGCTTCATCGGTTTAAAGTGTTGTATTTGGTTGTGCCTATCGTACTGCGATTGCGCCCGGACCGCAAGCAGATTTTCTGAAACAGTCATGCTTCTTTTTCATAGCAGCCAGAGCCGCTCAGGCACTGTAAGCGCTTCAAAACAGCATCGTGCCTACGGAAATCGAGTGTTTTCGCTCGGTACCGTAGGTACGATGCCGCAGTTTTCGGTACATCATGCCTGATTTCGACACCGCCATCGTAGGCACGACGTGTCTAAATCATGAGAATCATGCCTGCGATGCCCCGAAGCGCAGTGAAAAACCGCCCGAGTCTGATCGACCGGACGGCTTTTCACAAATGCTATTAGGGTTGGAGAATATCTATCGCAAAAATGGAATTACTCCATATATGCGCCCTTCATCGGGCTGACGGCGTGCTGTGCGTAGAGCTTCAGCAGGCCCTTCGTGTACTTCTGTGGCTTTGGCTGCCACTTCGCGCGACGCTCGGCGAGGATGGCGTCCATCTCCTCCGGGGTCTTCGGCTCACCCTTCACGCCGACGATGGCAAGCAGGCGCTGCTCCACATCGATCTGGATGAGATCGTCCTTCTCGACAAGTGCGATCGGTCCGCCGACGGCAGCCTCCGGGCTGACATGTCCGATGACCGGACCACGACTCGCGCCGGAGAAACGGCCATCCGTGATCAGAGCGACACTGGATGCAAGCTTCGGATCCGCGCAGATCGCCTCACCGGTGTAGAACATCTCCGGCATACCACTGCCACGCGGTCCCTCGTAACGGATGAAGATCGCGTCGCCCGGCTTCACTTCGCCGTCGAGTACGGCGGCAATGCAGGCTTCCTCACTGTCATATGGCTTCGCGGTCAGCGTCGCCTTCATCATCTCCTTCGGGCAGGCGGTGTGCTTGATGACACAGCCCTCCGGTGCCAGGTTACCCTTGAGGATCGCGATGCTGCCGTTGGTTCCCTTTGCATTGTCAAAGCTGTGGATGATATCCTCTCTCGTCACCTCACGGCTGAGGCCGGCGGTCTTCTCCTTCAGGATCTCATCACAGTGCTCGTAGAAGCCGTTCTTCTTCAGCTCCTCGAGGTTCTCGCCGAGGGTCTTACCGGTGACGGTCATGACGTCAAGGTGGAGCATCGACTTGATCTCCTCCATGACACGTGGTACGCCACCTGCATAGTAGAAGTACTGTGCAGGCCAGTCGCCGGACGGACGGATGTTCAGAAGATAATGTGCACCACGGTGCATGCGGTCGAAGGTCTCCGCATCGATCTCGATGCCGAACTCATGTGCGACCGCCGGAAGGTGCATGGTTGCATTGGTCGAACCGGAAATCGCAGCGTGAACCATGATGGCGTTCTCGAAGCTCTCCTTCGTCACGATATCCTTTGCGGTGATGCCCTTCTTCACGAGCTCCATGAGCTGCTTTCCGGCATCATACGCTGCCTGCCGGAGTTCCGGTGCCGTGGCTGGCATCAGTGCGGTGCCCGGAAGCATTAGCCCAAGGGCCTCTGCCATAACCTGCATCGTGGAGGCGGTGCCCATGAAAGAGCAGGCGCCACAGCTCGGGCAGGCGTTGTGCTTATAGTAGTCGAGCTGGCTGTTCGGGATCACGCCGGTCTTCTCCCAGGCGTCGAACTTACCGATCTGCTCGAGGGTCAGAAGCTCGTTGATGGCGCAGGCCGGATCGTCAACGACGTACTCCTTCGGGAGTGTGTGGGCCTCCATGACACCACCGGTAACGACGATCGCGCTCATGTCCTTGAGACGACCGATGCTCATCAGCATGGCCGGCATGGACTTATCGCAGCTCGCGATGAAGACGCCGCCATCATATACGCTGGCGTTTGCCTGTGCCTCGACGAGGTTGGTGATCGCATCGCGGTGTGCGAGCGAGTAGTTGATGCCGTCGTGGCCCTGTGCGATACCATCGCACATATCGGTTGCGAAGTAGCGGGCTGCCTTACCACCATTCTCGTTGACGGCCTGCACTGCCTGCTTCACGAACTGATCGAGGTGTGCGCTGCCCGGATGACTGTCGCCGAAGGTGCTCTCCACCATGATCTGCGGCTTGCTAAGGTCCTCGACCTTCCAGCCCATACCCATCTTCAGCGGATCATTCTCCGGTGCCAGTGTACGCACTTCCTGTGAACGTAATTTCATGATTTTATCCTCCTGATACTCTACCCATCTGACGTTTCCAATCCACGGCAGAGCCACGCCCGAAGAACTCTCCGAGGCACAGCTCATCTGTGGATACCCGTGACGGGTTACGTCTTTCATTTTATGATACTTCTATTCACTTCTGAATCAGTGTAAAGGTCTTCGCTGTGTTGTCTGCCTTGATAACCGGCATCGGGAGGCCGGCGTACATGAGGCTCGCGCCCGTCAATTCGAGGCCGAGCTCCGGGATCGTATACACGGCATCCGCGTCGAGGCCACGCAGACGGATATAGATGATACCCTTGTTTGCGCTGCTGCGAAGCTGTACGAAGCTGAAGACGGCGCTCTTCTGATCGTCGGCCACCGACATGAAGGCGACGAATTCGTTCCCTACATCGGTCAGGCGATAGTAGTGGCCGAAGGCGCTCGTCAGTGCGTGCGCCTGATAGTACTGAATCTGGCGCTTCACGGCTTCCTTCTCATCATCCGTGAGCTCATTCGGATCGAGCTCGTATCCGAAGGTGCCATAGTAAGCAAGTGTCGCTCTCGTATCGATCGATACACTGCGCCCGGTCTGCTGATTCGGGCAGACGGAAACATGCGCACCCATGACGGATGGTGGATAGAAGAAAGAGCTGCCGTGCTGGATGCTGATACGTTCGATTGCATCTGTATCATCGGAGCACCAGATCTGAGGTGCATAGTAGAGCACGCCCATATCGAAGCGTCCGCCGCCACCACAGCAGCCCTCGAAGCGGATCTGCGGGAAGGTGGAGGTGAGCTTCTCCATCAGCTTATAGAATCCGAGTACATAGCGGTGGCAGAGCTCGCCCTGGCGATCTGCCGGCAGTGCCTGTGAGAAACGATCTGTCATACTGCGATTCATATCCCACTTGATATAGTCAATGTCGGCATCCTTAAACTCGTCATAAATCTGCTTAAACATGTAATCGACGACTTCATCCCTGCTGTAATCGAGGATCAGCTGATAGCGCTGCCGGCTCGGCTTTCTTCCCGGGATGGCGATGCACCAGTCCGGATGCTCTTCATAGAGCCGGGAGTCTTCACTGACCATCTCCGGCTCGATCCAGATGCCGAACCTGAGTCCCAGACCATGAATTCGCTTTGCGAAGCCGGCGATGCCGCTCGGAAGTTTCTCCAGATTACACTGCCAGTCACCGAGGCCACGGAACTCATTCGTTCTGCGGCCAAACCAGCCGTCGTCCATGACGAACATCTCGACGCCGAGCTCCTTACCCGCAGCTGCGATCTGCATGAGCTGCTCCTCATCGAAATCGATCATGGTTGCTTCCCAGTTATTCAGCAGCACCGGACAGCGCTGGTCCTCGAACTGTCCCGGAATCAGGAAATGCCGTACGACATCATGATAATGATGGCTTAAGCCGGTGAGCCCCTCTGCGCTGAAGGACATCACCGCCTCCGGGGTTGCAAAGGCTTCACCCGGATGTAGCTTCCAGTAGAAGGTGTCCGGATGAATGCCGGCTACCACACGTGTCTGCTTGAAATCATTGACCTCGACCGTGATTTGGAAGTTTCCACTGTAGACGAGGGCTACGCCATAGCAGTCACCGGCTGTCTCCGTCGCCTCATGATCACATAACACGATGGTCGGATTATAGTAGTGACTGGAAATACCGCGGATACTGTCGACGACGGTCTTACCGTGACGCACCGGTGTACGCTGTGCATTGCGCTCATGTCCCCAGCTGCCGTAAAAATCGATCTGATCCATCTGATCCGTCGGGAAGCTGAGGCAGGTGGAGTGCGCGGCATGAAGGGTGATTGCCGTATCTTCCAGGTTTCGGATCACCGCATGACGAGTGATCACATCACAGCTCTCAAGTACGCCGTAGAACAGGGTCACTTCCACCCTTGTCGCGATGTCCTGCAGCACAACCTCCAGGGTCATCCAGTCACCGCCCTTATTGCGGAGAGACGGCATACCGTCGATGGTATATTTTCCAGGGTAGATACGATGCGATACATACCGGAAATCGATGCAGTTGGATCCATCTGCGTGGATGACACTGCAAGCTGAGGTCTTAAAATCCGAGACGCCGAAGCCCGGATATTCCTGCTCGAGTACGTCGAGACACAGGGTGCGGTCCTGCTTCATCTCATGTGGATTTGCCTCGAAGCCGTGACGCAGGCGGACCGGGATGTAATCCACAGCCTCCTCCACTCTCCTTCCGTAATACAGGTGCTCCAGAAATCCGAATTCCGCCACGCGGAACTGATAGCTGCTGTTCTTTGTATTTAACAAAAACTCCTTTTTTTCTTTATTATAAATGATGCTCATAACCGCCTCCATCTATTTCTACAACGATAGCCAGGCCCCAACAATTACTTCTATTTCATTGCGTGATTGGCCTGGCCATAAACATATTTTATTTAATTGCGCTATCCACCATACCCTGGATGAAATACTTCTGCAGGAAGAGGAAGAGCACGATAACCGGCAGGATACCGATAAACGCAGCCGCAGCGGCACCGTTCATATTCGCTGCATCGGCAGAGAAGAATCCGGCGATGGCGAGCGTAACCGTCTTCATCTTCGGTGACTGAAGAAGGTAGAGTGCGAACTGATAGTTGTTCCAGCAGTACACACCCGTGATGATGATAACGGATGCAGTGACCGGCTTTAGCTGTGGCAGAATAATCCTGAAGAAGGTCTGGATCGGACCACAGCCGTCGATGGCTGCTGCTTCCTCCAGCGCCACCGGTATCGTCGTGATGAAGTTGCAGTACAGGAAGATACTGGTCGGCAGCTGGAAGGTGACGAGCGCCACGATGATGCCCCAGTAGGTGTTGATACCGCCGATATTCGCCATAAAGGAGTAGAGCGGTACCAGGATACTGAGTGGCGGAATCATCATGACGCCCATGATGAAGCCCTTCACGATGACGTTCAGCTTACTCTTGTTTCGTGCGATCGGATAGGCTGCCATCGCTCCGATCACTGCGATCAGGACGATGGAAATGCCGGTAATCAGGATGGTGTTTTTCAGGGCCAGCATCATGCCGCTCTTTTCGAGCGCTGTATGGAGGTTTTTCGTATAGATGTAGCCCGGAAGCACCCATCGCGACGAGTGGTCATACGGCGATTTGAAGGCCAGTCCGATGACCATATAAATCGGGATGATGTGGAGGAGAATGATAAAAAACGCCAGGATATATTTCCAGAGATTCGATTTTTTCTGCATTATACATCCACCTCCCGCTTGTCGAAGAATTTGATAACCACGTTACTGACGATCATGATCAGCAGGAAGGATGCGATACCGATGGCAGACGCATAACCTGCGGACTGAGCCGAGAAGTACTGATTGGTTACGAGTGTTGAAAGTGAGTGGGTCGAGAAGCCCGGTCCACCACTGGTGAGCGCCATGACGAGATCGAAGAGCTTCAGTCCACCGATGAGGTTCAGGATGGTCGACGACGAAATCGCCGGCATCAGTAACGGCAGAGAGATATTTTTGAAGATCTCGACAGCATTGGCACCGTCCAGCTTCGCTGCCTCATAGTACATACTCGGTACGTTCTGTAAGCCGGCGAGGTAAATGACCATGGAGACGCCCACGAACTGGATGGAGTTGACGATGACGATGATCGCGATGGCTGCATTCGAGCTCGACAGCAGATCCACCGGCTCACGTCCGAGCCAGATGAGGATGTCGTTCAGCGCACCACCATCGTACTGGAACACGAAGTACATGATGTAGCCCATGATGAGGGAGGCAATCATGACCGGCATATAGATGACGGTTCGAACGATGGCACGTCCCCGGAACTTCGTGTTCAGAAACAGAGCATACGCGAGACCCAGGATGTTCTGGATGATCGTACTCACGATGCCATAGATCAGAGTGTTGACCAGTGCGGTCTTTACGTTCGGATCCTTCAGGAGGCGAACATAGTTATTCATTCCTACAAGCTTCATGGTCTGGGAATATCCGTTCCAGTTGGTAAAGGATATTCTTATACCATGCAGGAACGGATAGATTACGAAAACCAGGAACAGTACAACGGCAGGAATGTAAAACAGATTGATTACTCCCTTTTTTTGTACCTTCATTTAATTACTCCTGTGCTTTCTTCTCTTCGTAGCTGTTCTTCATCTGAGCGACAGCATCTTCTGTTGCGTTCTTCTGTCCGGAAAGAATGGTGCCACCAGTTACACAAAGATCATTCCACATACCACTCGGAAGGTACTTGCGATCGAAGTACGGAATGTTCAGGATCTCCGCGTTGTTTGCGTACTTACCGTAGAATGCCTCGAGACGTCCGGTATCACTCTCGACGTTGTCCAGACCGGATGGCATACCGCACTTGGTTGCGAGTCTTCCACAGATGTCCTCTCTCGCCATAAACTCCATAAACTTCTTCACTTCCTCTGGATGCTCGGTGGTCTTGGACATACCGATCGCAAAGTGCTCTCCGGTCATAAGGGAAGTCTTTAATCCAGCCTCACGTGCAGGCAGCGGCATGAAACCGACCTCGGTATCCGGATTCTGCACATACATCTCAGAGATTGCTGAAGCGGAGTTGAACATGAATGCAGACTTCTCTGCAGCCATCGCCTTGACGCCGGTCATGAAATCGGAGGTTACGGCATCCTTATTGAAGTAGCCTGCCTCGTTCCAGCCTGCCACCTTATCTACGACTACATTCCACTTCGACCAGTCGAAGGAACCGTCGAGCAGCGCCTGCTGATTCGCCTCATCCTCGTTGGTGATGAAGGTCGGCGCGATGAAGTCAAGCAGGTTTCCGAAGGTGTAGCTGTCCTTACCACCGATCTGGATCGGGGTCTTGCCGATGGCCTTCACCTTTTCGCAGGCCGCATCGAAGTCATCCCAGGTCTTCAGATCGTCGACATTGACGCCCGCCTCATTCAGAACGTTTACGTTGTATACAACGCCGGTGAGATCCATATCGATCGGAAGTGTGTAGAGATTACCCTCTGCATCGGTGATCTGCTCCGCGATAGACGGCGAAATATGATCTGCAAACTCGAACTCGTTCAGCGGCTGGAGGTACTCTGCATAACGCGCCACTGCCCAGCCGTGGGTCGTCCATACATCCGGAAGCTGCTGAGAAGCCATTCTGGTCTTCATGATATCGGAGAAGTTACTTCCCGGCATGATCGCCTCGACGCCGATGCCGGTCTCCTCGGTGAACTGCTTGCAGACAGCCTGCACCTCATCACTGATCGCCTCACCATTCAGATTGTATAAGAACTCAAGCGTAACGTCGCTCTTCGGCGCATCCTTCTCTTCCTTGTCTGTCTGCTCTGCCTTCGCGGTCGTCTCAGCGGCCTCGGTGGTCTTCGGCTCTTCCGGAGCCTTCGAACATGCTACAGATGTCACTGCCATCGCTGCGATCAGCATGGAGATAGCGAATTTCTTCATAATCATTTCCTTCCTTTTCTTTCGTTTCTTCGTGTGTAAAGCGCGCTTTTTGATGTAAGACCATTCTAACAGGACACAGATCCATCTTGAAGTGACTCAATTCTACACTTTGGTACTCGATTCTTGGATTAGGACAATGTCTACGACCGGAAGGCAGTTGACGTGGCGGATTGATTCAAATATTATAAACATGAATTGTGAGCATACGTACTTTTTGTGAATTTTGACGGAGGAGAAGAATGCGCCGGTCCCAGAGCTTCCAGAATAAACTCGTCCTTCTGTTTCTTTTCAGTATCATCCTGCCGATTTCGATTCTGTCATCCTGCCTTGCGTACTACCTGCAAAAACGGATCCTGAAGGAGAACGAAACCTACTTCTCGACGACGCTGTATGAAATTTCCAGTAATATGGGTACCTACTTTTCCGACCTGCAGCACATGTCACTCACACCGTATATTTATGACGATATCATCAATTTTTATACAGCGGTCGACAATGCACAGTACACGAAAGAGGGACCGGCGAACTATCGCGTCGAGTCCTATCGGCAGAACTATATATTCTGTATGCAGCGTCTCATGATCACCTCACGCGATGATATACTCTCGATTTCTTTCATGCCGAAGAATCCGAAGAATCCGTTGATTCTGACGACGAGCCGGAACCGGGACCTCCTGGAAACGTCGGATTATCGCTATAATGATCAATACTGGTTTGCAGATGGATTTTTGCTCGATGAGCCGTTCCGCTACTCCATCACGGAGCCGCTGCCGTTTATAAGCACGCAGTCCGAGGTTATCGCAACCTTCCACACGGTGAAGAATATTTATACAAAACGAAAGCTCGGTGTTCTGCGCATCGACTCATCGCTCGCACCGATCCAGGGGATGTTTGACAGCGTCGAGCTGACACCTCACTCCGGCTTCATCATCGTCGATCAGGACGGCAAGCCGATTTATCACGAGGGCTATCTTGATGAGGAAACGATACCGTATCTTCTGGGGGAAGATTCGAACATTCAGACCTCGAGCGATACCTATCTGCGCTATCAGCGCAGCATCAAGGGCATGCCGTGGACCCTGGTATTCCTCTCATCCCATCATGACAGCATGCAGTCGATTCTTCTCATCTGGACCCTTGCTGCGATCCTCAGTGTGCTGACCATCATCGCCGGCTGCCTCTTCTTCCGGAAAAACTCCCAGAAGACGACGGTCGTACTGAACTCAATTCTAAGTGCGATGACCTCTGCATCGAAAGGCGATCTCGATGTCCATATCCCGGAGGAGCTCATCTCAAAGGGTGATTTCTATGTCGCCGATGAGTTCACGATGATCGGAGAGCATCTGAATGAAATGATCCATCAGCTGGACCTCTACATTCAGCGCTCCTATAAATACGAGATCCAGCGGCAGGAAGCGGAGTACCGGGCTCTGCAGAGTCAGATCAATCCGCACTTCCTCTATAACACGCTGAACTGCTTCGTTTCACTCAACCGTCTCGGAATGAAGAAGGAACTCGAGGAGGGCATACTGCAGCTGACGCACATCTTCCGCTATACCTGCAGCAATCAGAAAATGACCACCGTTGCCCAGGAGCTTCAGTTCTGCACAGAATACTGCGATCTCATGAAGCTGCGCTTCGATGAGCGTGTAAGCTACGTATGCAGCTGTGCAGAAGATGCCAGCGACATCGAAATCCCGCGTCTTCTGATTCAGCCATTCGTCGAAAATGCGATGAAACACGGTATGGATCCGGATGGACGGTCGGTCACCATATGGACGGACGCCTGCATTGACCATGGCACGCTGGTGCTCACGATAAAGAATAACGGCATCCCGATCGACCTCGCAGCGCTGCGCGCATCGGAGCATGTCGGTATCACGAATGTCGAGAACCGCCTGAAGATCTTCCATCCGGAGGCACAGCTCGACATCGCGCTCGAGGACGGTATCACTCGCTTTACGATAAATATACCGATGAGCAATGCGGATGCACCGATATGATGCCCCGTGCGGTGCAGAGCGTGCACATCTTCATGCATGGCGCTGCACCTTACCCAACTGGACGGGCGTCCCTGGAAACAGAAAGGAACAACTATGAACATCGTTCTCGCAGATGACGAGCGACTGCCACGTTTAGGCTTAAAAAGTATGATCGAAGAGCTCTATCCGGAGCAGCACAGCTTCATCGAAGTTACGAATGGCGAGGAACTGCTGATGTACGTCGCAGATCACACGCCGGATGTGATTTTCCTCGATATTCATATGCCGAAGCTCTCCGGTCTGGATGCCTTCGCCGAATTTCACACGAAGGATATTCCGGTCGTGATGCTGACCGGCTATGCAGAGTTCGCCTATGCACAGAAAGCGCTTACCTATGGCGCGATCGAATACCTCCTGAAACCGGCAGCGCTCGAGGATATTCGGAAGGTCATGGAAAAAATCATGGCCCGGAAGCAGAAGGAGCTTGCGCTATATCAGAAGGATTATGAGCTCGAGTGTAAAAAAATACTGGATCTCTACTTCTCGATCCAGTTTATCCAGCAGCCGAAATATGTGCAGCCACCCTATACCGTTATGGTCTTTTACTTCGATCATGACCCGAAGTCCTCAAAAAAGAATAATTTTGATCTGCTATCCGCTTCGCTTGCAGCATTGTCAGAGACACATTCCTTCCCTTGCGGCTGTAGTTTTCTCCCGAGTGGAGAGTTCATCTACATCACGAGCGGCCAGCTGCCACGCACGCTCATCCGTCCTGTCCCGGAGGATTTCCAGAAGCTCTCCTCCTGCCTCGCCACCGGCTTCGTTTACTATGCTGATTCCATCGAGGAGCTGCTCCTTCGCATCCGCGATGTTCAGAATCTCGAGAGCATCCGCCTCTGCACTTCACTCGGAAAATGCATCTTCCTCGACGAGCTGAAGTCACAGGAAGTCTTCCTGCCGCTCTCAACGCTGCTCGATAAGGCGATTCTCGCCCTGCAGCTGCAGGATTCGGTGACCCTGCATAAGGCACTTGCGGATCTCCGGAACCTGAAGCATGGCGATGCACTGCTCTCACAGTGCGATACATCCCTCGCGCGGGTCTTCGAGCTCACCTTCCATCGCTCTGTCGCGACCAGCTCGATCACGCAGCTTGCAGACAGTATCCAGCAGCTCTACAACAGTGATAATGCACCGGACATCATCGAGAAAATCAATCTGTATGTCGACGAGAATTACATGAACCAGATCGGCATCAATACGATTTCCGATCTTCTCGGCATCTCACCAAATTATCTGAGCAAGACTTATAAGCTGAAGACAGGAGAGAACTTCACTGACTACCTCACGACGGTGCGTATGCAGAAGGCCCTCGAGCTGGTCGCTGCGGGCCGATGCAGGACTGTACGGGAGCTCTCTGAAAGCGTCGGCTATTTCAGCACCCGCTACTTCACGAAGCTCTTCATGAAAGCCACCGGCGTCACCCCATCCGAGTACCTGAAGCAGCACCTGCCGCTGTAGACACGATGTAAAACAAAATCGACCATTACACCTGCGGTCTCAATACACTGTTCACACTCTACAGGCTTGTAAATTCGATAAAATTCCGCAGTATCTGTGCATCGTCGATATCTTACTCTCACGTGAAAATAATCCCTCGCACATACAAGAACATGTGTTTGCAAAAACGTAAGAAATATGATACAATCAGAAGTATAAATTTATCGTATTTACATACCCGAATACAGTCAAATACAACCATACCTTTTCGGTTGAAATCTACTATTGAATAGGGTAAAATCTATTTTGTAAGAGGAGGACTAATGTTTGAACGTGAAATTGCAAGGACATTCATTCAAACCACAGAATTTACGAAGCAGTGGAAAAATCTGGGATTTGACGACGAAGACCTTCGGCAGCTGGAGCTTCTGATATTACAGCGTCCCGATATCGGTCCCGTGATGGAGGGAACCGGCGGTCTTCGAAAAATGAGATTTGCATACGAAGGAAGAGGGAAAAGCGGAAGTGCCAGATTCTGCTATGTCGATTTTATATGCTTGGAAACAGTCTATTTAATCACCGCTTTTCCTAAAAATGAAAAAGAAAATCTCTCAAAAGCAGAGAGAAATGAAATTAAGAAACGTTTGAGCATTCTGCTTGGAGAATTAAAAAAGGAGGAGTTCACGAATGAGTAGTGTATTTAACAGCATCATGGCTGGTCTGGATGAGGCCATCGATGATGCGCGAAAAATCAAAAAGCTTCCCCGTCGCACAGTGATGATCACACCAGTAAAAAGCTATACAGCTCAGGAGGTAAAGGCGATTCGGCATGAAACAGGGATGTCCCAAAAGCTTTTTGCGGAATATCTGGGCGTTTCGGTTAAAACCGTAGAATCCTGGGAAGCTGGCGTAAATCATCCGGCAGGTTCATCCAGTCGCATACTGAGCATGATGGAAAGAAACAGAAATTTGACAGAAGAATATCCATTTGTAAAAGTTGAAGCGTAGATTATATGTATCAAAATGTCCTTGATGGAACGCAAAGGGGTTCATCAAGGACATTTTGTTTATAAAATCCCCCAAGTGGGCATGATATATCAAAAATGCGGAAAACGTGCCTACAGCTCAATGAAATTCCGCAGCATCTGCGCGCCGTCCGGGGTCATGATGGACTCCGGGTGGAACTGCAGGCCGAAGACCGGGTAGTCGATGTCCTCGACGGCCATGACCTCGCCGTCTTCTGTCTGCGCGATGATCTTCAGGCTTTCCGGAATCGTATCGGCTTCGGCTGCCAGCGAGTGATATCGGGCTACCAGCACCTTTTCCGGGAGTCCTGCGAAGATGCGGCTCGTCGTGTCGATCGTCGTGAGCGACTGCTTGCCGTGCATGAGCTCCTTTGCGTAGCCAACCGTCGCGCCGTAGGCTTCGCAGATGCCCTGCTCGCCGAGACATACACCGAGGATCGGAATCTTCGTCCGAAGCTTCTTCACGACCTGCTCGCAGACGCCCGCATCGGCCGGGCGACCAGGCCCCGGCGAGATGATAATCTTCTCCGGTGCCAGCACCTCGATCTCCTCGACCGTCAGCTCATCGTTTCGGATCACCCGAATGTCCGGCTCGATCGCGCCCACCATCTGATACAGGTTAAAAGAAAAACTGTCGTAATTATCAATCAGTAAAATCATATGTCACCTCCGCGCCGAGCGCCCGGCGCTGCTCCATCGTACATCCGACCTCGCTGTTTCGTGCCGGGCGTCGGCCCGGTCTCATCGAAATCTCGTCGGCGCTATCCTCACTCCGCAAGCGCATTCGCTTCCTCCAGTGCCGTCACCACGGCCTTCGCCTTATTGATACACTCTTGGTACTCCTTCTCCGGCACCGAATCCGCCACGATACCGGCGCCGCTCCGGATGAAGACCTTGCCGTTTTTCTTATACGCGATGCGGATCGCGATGCAGGTATCCAGGTTTCCACTGAAGTCGATGTAGCCGATTGCGCCACCATAGATGCCGCGCTTGTTGTTCTCGAGGTCGTTGATCAGCTGGCACGCGCGGATCTTCGGTGCGCCTGACAGCGTCCCTGCGGGGAGAATCGAGTCGACAGCATTGAGCGCATCCAGATCCGGACGGATCTCACCGCGTACCGTGGAGCCAATGTGCATGACGTGCGAAAAATGGAGGACCTCATGGTAGCGCTCGACCGCCACCGTGCCGAACTTCGCGATCTTTCCGATGTCGTTGCGGCCGAGGTCCACCAGCATGTTGTGCTCCGCGAGCTCCTTCTCATCCAGCAGAAGCTCCGCCTCGAGCGCCGCATCCTCTGCCGCCGTCTTGCCGCGCGGCCGTGTACCCGCGAGCGGGAAGGTGTGCAGCACGCCGTCCTCGAGCTTCACGAGGGTCTCCGGCGACGCACCTGCGACCTCGACATCCGTTCCTGAAAAGTAGAACATGTATGGCGACGGATTGAGCGTTCGCAGCATGCGGTAGCAGTTGAGGAGACTGCCCTCGTAGTCCGCCTCGAGCCGGTTTGACAGCACGATCTGGAAGATGTCGCCCTCGTGGATGTGGTGCTTCGCCCGCTCGATCATCGCGCAGTACTGCGGCTCGTCGAAGAGCGGCCGGAATTCGGAGCGAAGCGCGCCCGCCGGCTCCTCCTTCTCCGCACCGTCCCGGATCAGACGAATCAGATTCTCGAGCTCCCGCTCGGCCTTTCGATATGCGCTTTCCGCTTCTGCGAGGTCAATGCTGACGATCAGGATGATTTTCTGTTTCAGATTGTCGAAGGCGATGACCTTATCGAAGAGCATCAGATCCACGTCCTTGAAATGCTCCGTGTCCTCGGCGTCCAGGCGGAGCGACGGCTCGGCGTACTTCAGGTAATCGTAGGAGAAGTAGCCGACGAGACCACCGGCAAAGCTCGGCAGGAACGGCAGCCGCGGTGAGCGGTACTCCTGCAGGATCTGGCGGATCGTCGCACCCGGATCCTTCGTGTCAAAGGACAGCGCCCCGACCTTCATGTGCCCGTCGAGGCAGGTGATCTCCATCGTCGGATCGAAGCCCAGGAAGGTATAGCGTCCCCACTTCTCCTGCGCCTCCGCCGACTCCAGCAGATAGCAGTGGTCGGAAACATTCTTCAGCTTCCGAAGCACCTGCATCGGTGTATACAGATCCGACAGGATCTCCGTACTCACCGGCACACGACGATACTCGCCCTGTGTCGCATACGCCCGAACCTCCTCGAGTGATGGTCTGATCATCATAACGTACTCCTTCCTGAGCCGACCGGCTCTGTCCACCGGGGTCATGCTGCCGACGAGCGAACCCGGCCTCCCGAAAATTTAATGGGGTCAGACCCCAATGTCGTCAACCCAAGGTCAACTTAAGATTAGTTACCAGAAGAATGATAC
>ERZ1026856.472-NODE-472-length-25250-cov-13.070292_pt1 | contig 25250 bp, 20 predicted proteins | sample MGYA00380158_ERZ1026856 | MGnify/ENA primary metagenome ERZ1026856 (study PRJEB33269, sample SAMEA4719794) | human gut metagenome | biome: human-associated habitat; feature: organic feature; material: feces | place: Cameroon | collected 2013-10 ...
TAAAAATATAATTGCTTGTAACCGTTGATTTGTTGTGATTTAACGGCGGCAGCAAGCCACCGCCCTACCGTGTGAGATATTAAATTTAATTTACGGGCAACCGCAAGCTGAAAAGATAAATCCGCTCCCTCATCAGAGGGAGCTGTTGAGCGTAGCGAAACTGAAGGAGTAAAAAAGATTATTTCAAATTATAAAAACTCCCTCAGTCATTTTTTCGTAGAAAAAATGACAGCCCCCTCAAAGATGGGGCGAAAGCACGAATTGAATTTGATATGAAAATCGGACAGAGGCGAGCCCTGTCCCTACGGTCGCATATATTTTCAAGTTTGCCGGAATTTCGGCTCCCTCTGACGGGCAACATATGCGACCGCCGCCTGTGGCGGATAAAGAGAGCATCTGTTGGCGCAGCGGTCGATTTTGTGCGGCGCTCCAAGCCGCATAGACAAAATCGGGACACCGCAAGAGGGCAATAGCTGTTGAGCGTAGCGAAACTGAGGGAGAGAAAGCAATAAAAATCAAATTTTCGTTATCTCTCCCTCAGTCATTTTTCTTCGAAAAACGACAGCTCCCTCGTCAGAGGGAGCCTGTGTTTCAACAAATTTTCAAATCAGATAAAAGCCGTATGTAAACCCTAAAATTTAATTTCATAGTGTAGGGTGTGGGATATGATTTTACGCAAGAAAAAAGCAGGGTAATTGCTTACCCTGCTTTTTGTATTAGTCATTTTGCACGATTTGACGTCAGATTATATCTCAATCCAGCCGTCTCCGCCGCCTTCAACAGGACCTGTGCCTACTGAAAGGGTGATTACGTCTTCTACTTCATAAACTGAAACGTCGAAATCAGGTGCGCTATAAATTTGTTTCATCAAATTTTCTCCTCTCAAGTTATTGTAATAATTATCTTTCAAACCGTTTCAGTTAAGCTGCGAACGGATATGCTGCAAGATAAGCATTTACAATAGTGTCATAGTTCGTTGAGAGAGCAGCTGTTCCAGCAGTCTCGTAGAAGATTGTCTGTGCGTTGCCCGAAGCGTCAACATACTGAACGAAGCCCATGTATGTTACGTCGTTTTTAAGTGTTGAGTGGTTAGCCTTAATGATAGCACCAAACTCAGCATCGGCTGTGTCGCTTACCTTACTGATGTAATCAGTAGAAGCTGCCGAATAATCAGCAGCGGGTGTACCTGCAACAACTTTCTTAGCTGTTTCAGCGTCGAAAGCAGCAGCGCCCTTGTAAGCTACCATACCTACAGCTGTGATGTAATCAGTTGTAGCACCAGCAACACCTGTGTTCTTGAAGTAAGTATCCCAATCAGAATCGCTGATCTTGGATATTACTCTGAAGCTGAACTCGTCAGCAACTGTTGTTGCACTTGTAGCGGTCATCTTAACCTGGCTCTTAGCCTTAGCTACTACAGGACCTGCAGGAGCAGGAGTACCAACTGTAAGTGTAACAGAAGCATCAGAGCTGTCATAATAAGCAGCACCATACTTGTTGGTTGCCTTATTACCGTTTGATGTATCAACTGATGCAAGATATGTGTGGTTCTTACCAAAAAGACCCGAAATCATATCAAACTGTATTGTATCACCATTTGATACAGTATCAGCGACAGTCAATGTAAGAGTAAACATTGTCATGCCGTCTACTGATTCCCAATATCCCTGTGCACCGTAGGTAGTTGAAGCATCTTTTACGCACTGAATTTTGCAGATAGCATCATAACCGTTGGCAGCATATCTTGCCTGCTCTTCGGCTGTTGATGCGTTTTTAACCTGTGTCAATGCAGATGCAGCAACTATTTTACCAATAGGTCTAATCTGAGAGAAATTTTTATAAATATCTCCATACTCTACGGCTGTGGGAGTAATAACAGACGTATTGTACATCCATGAAACGCAATAACCAGCAAAAGTGTTAGCCCAAGTTCCGCTTTCATTTTTGTAAAGTTTAACTGTAACATTTACTGTATCGCCAGGTTGAACAACCGTCTTATCAGCTGTAGCCTCTATTCTCATCTCTTGGGTGCCCGTGCCAGTCCATGCAAACGCAGAAATTGCACAAGTACTGAATATCAAAACAAGAGCGAGGACAACGCTGATAATTTTGTTTGTCTTAGCCATTGATATATTCTCCTCCATTTATAATTTGCAACAATTATTGTGCATAATTAGCTGCAATAGCTGCTTGAGTATTATAGAAACAACCCTCGGGGTCGTATGTCAACTCATAGTCAGCAAGAATAGAACCATCCGTACCTGTTACTGATGTATCAGCATCGATATCAGCTGCAAGAAGCATAAACTCTTCATTGAGTCCTTCGTAAGTCAACTCATAGTCGTTACAATAAGATGCATCTGTACCGGTAATCGAACCATCTCTATCAAGGTCGCCAAAGTATATAAATACATACTTAGCTACCAAATCGCCACTGTTATTGTGAACTTCGATTACTGCGCCTGTTGTTTCATTACCGTTGCTGGCATCGGTATTAACTACCATTGTACCATTGTTAACGGTAACATTATCAGCAATAGTTTCAGTAGTATGGACACCTAAAGTATCAATACCCATTACGCAACCATCAAAGCCGTCGCCTTTGCAATGATTTGTGCTGATTACCGTACCGGCTGCTTTGCCTGCCGCAGTAAGCACAAGCTCGGGTGTGGCTGTGCCGCCTGCGTAAGAAATTGTTGTAGAAACTCTGTTAAGAGTCTGACCCATTTCTGTAAGCTCGGCAGTCTTAGGATCAGCGCTGTCGAACGAACCGCAGTAGAATTTACCGCCAATGTTAGCAGCAGTTTTCTGGTCATCAGCGATTGCTACTGTGCTTGAGCCTGTTGAGCCGATAGCCTTAAGCTTAAACTTAAGCACAATAAGATTTGCTCCGTTAAGGTTGGGAGCTGTTACCGCACCGCTTGTCGAAGGAGTGAGTGCAACTGTAAGCTTACCTTTCTCTGCCTTAACAGCAGATTTGGTTGCGCCTGCACCGTAAATGTTTGTAACTGTAGCTGAATCTGCTACATACTCAAACAATGATGAGTCATACTCAATCGGGAGCGACATAGGTCCGGCATAGAAAGTTTCTGTAGCGTTTGCTTTAACAGTGATTGTAACTTCATCCCCGTTTGCAACCTCGGAAGCCGAAGCTGAAACGGTAAATGTAGCTGTGGGGGTTGTCTTTGCGGCAAATACGCCCATAGTCAACACACCTAAAGCCATTACAAGAGCTAAAGCAAGGCTAAGGATTTTCTTTGACTTAACCATTATTAGCCTCCTTATTCTGTTTTCCCAATAAATATACACTTAATCAGCGTAAATGTCAATACATTTACGTTATTCAATATTTGAATCAGCGGAAATTTCAAAAACAGCTATCACTCTGCTTTGGAAAACCTGTCGGCTGTGGTGCTGCCTAAAGGCACCGCCGAAGCCATATGAACAAGCCGATTAAATGTAAGCGATTTTTTAATTTCCGTGAGGATGCCGAGCCGGTTGACCCGACACCCCCATTTTTCTAATCAATAACTGACTGTGTCAATTATCTTGTCTGAGAAATTACATCAGCGTTACCAACAGAAGCACTCATGATCGGAGTCAAGTCTGCAACTGTGATTGCGCCGCTTGCGTCAGCATCTGCTGCCTTTGCATATACACCGTCAAGAGCTGCAAAGCCGTTAACGTTCTTATCAACTGCGAATGCGTCGAATGCATCAACTACGCCGTCGCCGTTTACGTCGCCGTAAACAACTACATAGTAAGTTGAGAGAACGCCGATGTTGTCAATAGAAACCTTAACTGTAGCGCCTGTGCCGTAGCCGTTTGACTTAGAAGGTGTAACAGCAAGCTTAGCTGCCGGGTTGGAAGCCTTAACGTTATTAAGGATAGCGTCAGCTGTTGTAACAGTACCGGGAACGATACCCTGAATGTATCTAACATCCTGTGCTACCTGATTAACAACGCCTGAATTGTTTGTATCAAGTGTTACGCTCGATACGAAGTTGTTGAGAGCTGCCTGGAGTCTGTCGCAAGCTGCGTCAACCTTTGCCTTTTCCTTATTGGTGTTAAGTCTGTCGTTTGTCTTGAAGTCAAGAGCTGACTTGTTGTAAAGAATACCTGAGTAATCTGTACCGTCAACCTTTACGTTATACTCAACACCGAGAGCCTTAACAAGCTGTTTCCAAGCTTCGGTAGCGTCAACGCCATCCTTAACCTTGAAGTACTCGTTGAAGTGACCTACAACTGTGTTAGCCTGTTCAATGAGTGTTGCAAGCTCGCCGTCGAGATAACCGTTATCCTTCATCGAAGCGTACTTCGGAAGGAGACCGTTCTGAGCCTTCATAAGCTCATACTTAGCATCAAATACTGTTGACTGAAGAGCCTTTGCATCAGCCTGAACAGCCTTTGCATCAGCGAGAGCCTTAGTATAAGCTGCCCATGAATCTGCGCTGTAATCGCTCTCAACATAGTTCTGAGCCTCTGCGATTGCGATTTCCTGATCAAGGAAGGACTTAACTGTCGCAGCCTTCTTAGTAGCATTCATAAATGTATAGTAGTAAGAAAGTCTTGCGATCTGATCCTCGAGCTGAAGCTCTGAATACTTAGGAGCAACGAAGTTAGCAACTGCATCATTGTACTTGTTCATAGCATCCTGTGAAGGAGCAGAAACAGTAGCGTTGATACCTGTCTTAACGTTGCCGCTGTTTGCATTTACAATAGCCTCGATAACTGCCTGTGAAAGGTTCTCGCCCTCAATGTAATTTTCGGGAGCTGTGGGAGCCTTTGTGGAGTTAATCATATTGCGAGCAGCTTTTCTTGCTTCATCGTACTGGAAGTACTCATAAAGCTCGTTGTCCTGATAGTTAAGGTCTGCTGCCTTGTCAACCTCGATTGCATTGTATGCATTCTCAAGAGTTGCGATTGTTGCAGAGCCTGTTGTTACCTTTTCATATGCCGAAAGTGCTTCATAAGCATTTTCAAGTGCTGTGATAGCATCCGGAATCTGAGGCATTATTGTTGTGGTGTAGTTTTCAAGCTTAGGAGCGTTTGCAAGTGAAACAGCTGTTCTGAGAGCTGCGTCATAAGCTGCATATGCTTCCTGAGCGTCTGCACCGTAGTCAGTTGCCAAAAGGTTCTTGTCTGTGTAAGACTTAATGACCTTCGGAAGGTCGTAATCCGTGTAGTAAATGAATTTAACGTCCCAAGTATCATTGCCCTTATTCATTTCAAGCTTAACAGAACCTGAATCGTATACGCCGTATTCAAATTCAGTATCCTGTGTAACGCCTGACTTAGCCTTCCAGAAGTTACCTGCCGAAGTCTTGTTACCGCTGTTGGAAAGGTCAACCCATCCAGCCTCAGCCTTATTTGTGATAAGGTCAAACTTGCTCTTGAACTTGGTCTCGGGCTGTCTTGCATAAGAAACTTTCTTGAAGGTTCTGTCGGGGTGAATAGCACCGTTACCGGGGATGTAAATAATCTGACCCTTATATTCAGTTACTGCATTATAAAGGTTCTGAGTGAACTCGTACTTGTTGTACGCATTCTTGCCCCAGTAGCTGATATCTGTAGAAGCCCACTGTTCGCCTTCGATATCCCATGTTGTAGCAACACGAGCGTACATAGCAATCTTCTGCTCACCGCCGAGAGCCTTGCCGTCCTTACCTGTGTAAGAATAGGTAACGATTGCCTTGATTACTGTGTCTGTACTCGGAACAGTAATCGAAATGTCTGCTGTAGCACCGGGTGCAACGTCTATCGGGAAGCCCGATGCGGAAGCACCGTTGTCAAGCTCAACATTTGTAATTCTGATTGTGTAAGGCTGATCGACCTTATCAGAATTTCTGTGCTTTTCAAGCATACCTGAAGAGTTGTTAACGAACTTCAATACGCTTGTAGCTGACGGATGAAGATATGTGTCGCCTGAGCTTGTTGAGAAGTAAATTGACGGGTTAGCGTAAGCCTGCGGGCTTGTCTTCCAACCAAGTACCATACCAACGATCGGAAGGATAGGATCAAAGAGACCGTTCTGTCCGATTGTGTAGAGCTTTTCAACAAGTGAAACGACAAGATTCTTGAGGTTATCCTGGTTAAGGACTGTATCAAGAGTTGTGTATGTGTTGTCAGCAAGGAATGTGTAATTGCCTGCCAACTTGTAGAATACAGAGTTGAGAAGCTGTCTTACAACAGTAACAACCTGTGTAAGAACATTACCGTTTCTGAGAATTCCGTCCGGAATCTTGAATGCGCTTGCAACCAACGGAAGATCAAAGCTGTTGATACCGTTTACAAGCTTGCCTCTGAGGATGTTCTCAAGCCATGTGTTGCTTGCAGTTGTAACGCCGCTTGCATTGAGCACCTGATCAAGGGGAAGAAGCTTAAGAAGAACTGTGTTGAGCTTAGCCCACGGATCCTGATATGTAGCAAGATCAACTGTGCCGCAGTCAACGAGTTTCTCGAACTTCCATGTCCAATCCTCCTGAGAGCTGAGACCCCAGTCGATAACCCAGTCAAGCTTATACTGCCATGTCGGAATGCCGTCCTTGTATGTTGAATCTGCTGTGTAAACAAGAGCAGATGCATCAGCTGACGGGATTACGCCGAGGCTGTTCATTACATTGTAGTAGCCGTTCGCACTGTCTTCGCCGATATCGGTGAGATTACGCAAGTAGAACATACCAAGGTCCATACCCATTGTAAGAACTGTATCAAGCCAGTAGTTAGCGTCGTACTTAGCGCCTGAAAGTATGGTCTTTGTGTTGTAATCTGAATAGATAAGTGCATCGAAGTTGTATGAGGGCATAAGCTGTGTGCAAAGCTCACGAACTACGACAGCACCGAATGCGAGAACTGAAACGTCCTCAGCACTGTCTGTGCCGACTGTCTTGCAAAGCTTAGCTTCTGTCGGAAGCTGTGCCTGAGGCATAAGAAGCTTAATGCCTGCTGCAGCAAGACCTGTAAGAGCCTGCTTAACTGTACCGTTCATCATCATGTTGTAGTACGGTGAAAGCTTAGCGTCATTATAATACTCGTCGAAGATTTCTTCGGGAGCGATGCTGAATGCATATCTTGCAGCACGGAGAACATTGTTAACAACCTTATCAAGGCCGCCGTTCTCCCAGCCAAGACCTTCTCTTCTGAGGTTGTAGGTCTGACCCTTAGCCTCAAAGTTTTCAACAAGAACAGTATCGATTACCTTGTAAACGAAAGCGTTGAGACCATCAAGGATGTTATCATAGCCTGCTGCAGACTTACCGATTGTTGTTCCGTTTACTGTCGGGATGAATTCATTAACGAAGTCGTCAGTGATCTTCCAATCCCAGTTGAACATATAGTAATATGTTGAAAGGTTTGCGGGAAGTGTACCCTTGAAGTATGTATCCTCAAAACGATAATAAGGAACACCGTCGATTACTTTGTAATCAGAATATTCCCAAAGATAGAACTCCTGAGGCTTTGTGAAGAAATCGCCTGCTTCTGCCAAGCCTTTAACAGCGTCAACTTCAGCTGCGGTCATTTCTGCAAAGTCTACACCGAGAGCACCTGCAAGGAGCTTCTTAACAGAACCGTTAAGAACTACGGGTGCCATCTCTGCAAATACATAAGGAATGAACTTGTAGAGAAGTGTAAGAGCACTGTCTGTGCCGTTTACTGAGAATGTAAGAGTACCATTGTTGATAGCGTCTCTTACTGACGGAAGAAGATAGCCTTCATCGCCGTTCTTATACCATTTAAGAGTCTGATCTCCTGTGTAGCCTTCGGGAGCAGCGTATACATAAGTATCTCCGCCCGTAGTTTCAAGAGTCTTAGTATAAGTAACTGTTTCAGTCCACCTGCCTGTGTTCTCATTCGAGCCCATAAGCGGTGCAAAGTTGTAGTCGTACTGAGTGATTGTATCACCGTTAACTACAAAGTATCTTGAAGTCTGCTCAGCAGCTGTCGGAAGAGCTGTTGTGTATCCAAGATCTGCGCCGTCAGCGGATACTCTGTATGATGTCCAAAGCATCGGCTTTGTAAAGAGAGTCTGTACAAAGCTGTCAAGAACTGTAAGAACGCCGCCGTTACCGGAAACGTTTGTGTATGTGCCTAATGCCGAAGCTGCTGTATCCGGTCTTGCAAGAAGCGGGAATACAGCTTTCTTAACAGCACTCGGGATATCCTTAATCATTGCGTTGATAGGTCTAAGGTCGAGGCCTGCGATGAAGTTCGCAACCATACCAAGCTGGAGACCCTTGTTGAATACTGTCTGGATAGCAGCCTTGTTTGTAGAAAGAAGCTCAAGAAGCTCCAAAACTATTGTAACCTGAGCTGTCTTATCTCTGCTCATACCAGCCTGCCATGAATTAAATTTCAATTCCTCAACAATACCAAGGTCTACGAACGCAGCGGCAAACTTAAATGTACCTGAAGAAATGGTAGATTTAAGAGTGTCGATAGACGAGCAGATCTGATCAACCGATCTAAAGTCAAGAGTGATTTTAAGACCCATTGTGTCAAGAACTGTGCCCATGTTGAGATTAGCCTGGCCAAGGATAATATCAAGCTGGTCAAAAAGAATTGACATTCTCTCCTCGGTTGTAAGTCTTGTTACAGAACCGTAGGGGTTGTAAGCCTGCAAGGCTTCAAGCTCGTCTACTGTCTTGTAATTTGCCTTAGCAGCAAAAGACGCAACCGAAAGAGATGAGAAAATCATAAGAATTGCCAAGATTACACTCAACAATTTTGTTGACTTTTTCATTTGTTTACCTCCTAATTTTTTTTACATTAAATAATCACAATTAAATATTTAATGTCCGCACCCCGTTAACCGAATGCCGACGGGGGTGCCGCATCGGCTGTTTGCGACTGCAGTTTGTTTCTTGCCTCTGACCGCCCCTTTAAGGGAGGAGTCCGCAAACGCTGTCTTGTTTAACTCGGTAGCCTCCCACCATTCCCACTTGTTAAAGTCGGTGGGAGACGATGATACACACCCGAGTAATATTACCAAAGGATGTGTATCAAAACAGGCTTTTGCCCGCCAAATATAGCGAGGGCATAACGACCGTATCTAAAAAATTCGATACTTCGCCCATTACACCATTCCTATGGTTATTAAAATTATAGAATTTTATTATAAAAAAGTCAATAAATTATTCACGATTTAGTACCGTTTTTCCGATTTGAACAAATAAAATTGTTATTTTTGGGCAAATTCATCAAAGAATTTTGGCAATATTTCCACAAAATTATGAACGAAATGTGAACATTTTAGTTTTCGTCGTTTTTTGAACAGAGTTTTAGTCAATACAGGCATTTACTGCACATTTTATCGCATTTTGTCGATTATTTTTAGAGCCACAACATATAGTATTTGCCTAAAATTACCTGTCGAAATGTAGCTTTGGCATTAAAAATGCTAAAATGCAGTCCATCGACACCGGTCGCTTTGTAAATGTCGTCGAAGTATAAAAAACACCTCGAACAAGCTTTCACTCATTCGAGGTGTGATTTATTTTATCGGGGATATTTTATTTGCCGATGCCGCCGATAATATCGCCGCCGATATCACCGATGTTACCGCCGTTTTCGATTTTGTCTGCAATGCCATAGAAGAAATCCTTAGCGGTATTTCCGAGACCTTCAATGGTATCACCTGCGCCGGAGATGTCAACATCGCCGATTCCGCCGATAAGACCTGAAAGCGTATCCATAATTCCACCCAATGCAGAATCGCTGCCTGAAGATGACGCTTGCGTTGTGGGAGCCTGTGTTGCAGGAGCCTGTGTTGTGGGAGCCTGCGTTGTGGGCTCAGTTGTGGGAGTTGTCGGAGCTGCAACAGTAACGATCTGAGTTACTACCGGAACATTTTCCTCAACCTGCTTTATTTTGTGACCGCCCTTTGAGCCTGCCGCATAAACCGCAACAGTGATTGCAAGTGCACAAACAATAGCGCCTACTCTTGCCCAGCCTTTTCTGGTATTGAGCTTCTTTTCAGCAAGCTCTTCAGGAGTTAACTGAACTTTCTCTTTCTTTGCCATATTAGTTGCCTCCTAAAAATTAGTATACAAAGTTAGAATATTTTGCGTTTGCTGCAAGGTTACCTGTACCTGTGATGCTAAGTCCTGCCTTGAGCTGAAGCTCTGCATTGGCAGTGAATGAATATTCAAGGCTCTGAAGCTTGCCGTCTGTGATAACAGCTTTAACCTTGATGTTCTTGTAGTTAGCGTTAAGTCCTGTAACTGTAACTACCGATACAAAGTTCTTGATTTCGGTGTTAACCTCGTCGAGAACAACGATATCGTTTGTAAATCTTGAAAGAGCCGTATTACCGCTTCTGTCGGGATTTGATGAATCAGCAAGTGTGAATTCATATGTATCGCCGTTTACCGAAAGGTTCTGAATGTCGTTCGGCTGAAGAGTTGTAGCCTTAAGAGTGTAGTTTGAACCGTGATAAAGCTTCTCTGTTGTGCCGTCGTCCTTCTTAACGTCGATTGTGTCAAGAGTCATACCCTTCGGGCAGGTCTCCTTCTTATCGCCTCTGCCGAGGAAGCCGCCGACAACCGAGTTCAAGTCCGAATTGGAGTCAACGCCCTGAATGATCTTGTTAAGAACGCTTGTTGCCGAGCCAACGTCAATGTTGTCAACTGTGCAATTTCTTTCCCAATCGTAGCCTGCTTTTGCGTCAACAGCAGCCTTTGTAGCGTTGTTGATAAGTGTAGCAACTGAAGCAGCGTCGCTTGAGCCTGCGTTTGCCGAGCCTGCGTTGCCTGAGCTTGCAGGTGTTGATGCGTTGCTTGATGAACCGCCGTTTGAAGAGCCGTCATCCCACGAGCTTGAATTTGATGCGTTAGCAGCACCGCCGTTTACAGCGGTTGTGGTCTCGTCGCTTGAAGCAGAGCCGAGGCCCTGTGAGCGAGCAAAAGCGAACACGCCTGCAACGATTGCGAACGAAAGGAAAATAGCCCAAAAGCGAGTCCAACCGTTCGATCTGCGAATTTTTCTGTCAGCAATCTCCTCAGGAGTTAACTGAACTTTCTCTTTCTTTGCCATTTGAGTTTCCTCCTAAGAATTAGTATACAAAGTTCTTGTAGCTTGCAGTAGTATGGATAGCACCTGAACCGTTGATACCGATACCGAGTGCTTTAAGTGCAAGCTTAGCGCTTGTCGAAGTCTCATACTCGAGAGAAACAAGCTTACCGTCTGTGATTTTGCCCTTAACCTTGATGTTTGTGTATTCGCCGTCAAGTGAGTTAACTGTTACAACGGAAACCTGAGCCTTAATCTCAGCCTCAACCTCATCCTTAGTGATGATGTCGTTTGTAAATCTTGAAAGTGAGTTTGAGCCGTCCTTTGCGGGAGTGGTTACGTTGTCAAGTGTGAACTCGAAGCTGTCGCCGTCAACCTTAAGACCCTTGAGATCCTCGGGCTTGAGTGATGTAGCCTTGAGAGCATAGTTTTTGCCGTGGTAGTCGATAGCAGCTGCTGCGTCTTCGCCCTTCTTGATTGTGAGGTTCTTATCGCCTACTCCGAGGAAGCCGCCGACAACAGAGTTGAGGTCTGCGTTTTCGTCAACCATGTGAATAACCTTATTAAGTGTGCCTGTTGCATTACCAACGTCGATTGGAGTTGTGTACTCGCACTTTCTTGCCCAATCGTAGCCTGCCTTTGAATCAACAACATTCTTTGTTGCGCTGTTGAGAGCGTCGGCTACCGTCTTAGCCTCTGAAGCGTCGGAAGCGGGAGCGTCACTTGATGTGCCCTTATTGGAGGTAGTGCCGCCTGCTGTGCTGCCACCTGCACTTGAGCCGCCCTGAGCCGCACCGCTGTTACCGGCGTTTGAAGTGCCCTGTTTGACAACCTTCTGCTCGATTGTCGTACCCTGTCCGAATGCTATGTAAACTATTGAATAAACAAGTACAATAGACATAAGAACTGCGAGTGATTTGAAGAAGGTCTCTCCGAAGATTTTTCTCTTCTCTTCCTTCCTTGCATTTTTAGCTTCCAACTCCTCGGGAGTCAGAACAGGTTTGTTTTTTGCCATCTGAAAAATATCCCCTTTCAAATTCTTCTTGGCGTATAATTGCACATTATCAATCGATACATATAAAATTTACAATAAATTTCGCCGATTGTCAATCAAATCTTTGGTTTTTATGTAAAATTTCAGTTTTTTTCTTTACTTTTTATTCATTTAGCACTAATTTGAGTGCTATTACCGTAACGTCATCCTTCGGCTTTTTGCTTCTTTCGTGTTTTGACGCCTCGGCTATTTTCTCCGCAAGGCTGTCTACGGAAGCGTCTTTTTCCGTTGAAAGTAACTTTTTTGCCGTATCGAGAGAGTATTCGAATGCGCCGTCGCTTGCCATTACGACCGTATCGTCCTTGCGAAGCTTGAATTGTGTCGATACAAAATCCGCTTCGTCGAGAATTCCCAACGGCATTGATGCACGGTTTACAGCCGTCACGCTTTCGTTTTTACGCACAAGCGTTGCCACGGCACCTGCCTTACACAGCGTTGCCTTGCCCGAATACAAATCTATGGAAAGCACGTCAAGCGTTGCAAGCGACTCCTCGGTGGATTTCAGTAAAAGTGCGGAGTTTACAAGCCTGAACGCCGCAGAGTGTGAGAAGCCCGAGCGCAAAAGCTTTGCCGTCATTGAGCTTGCAAGCGAGGAATCGACGGCAGCTCTCATTCCCGTGCCCATTCCGTCGCTCAAAACAACATTGAAATTGCCCTTGCCGTCATAAAAGCTCTCGAAGCTGTCTCCGCAATATTTGTCCTTGTTCGCAGTGCTCCTCGAAGCCGCCGCCTCCACTCTGAAAAATGTCTTTTCGCAAAAGCAAACGCACGCCTCATCGCCCGAGGTTATAATTGACGGTCTGTCAAGCTGCACCCGACAGGTCTTTTCAAGTGCCTTTCGAAGCTCATATTCATTTATTTTTTCATTAGTCTTTATAAATGAAAACTCTATTTTCAGCCTGCCGTTCTCCGAATTTCTGCACACGAGCGCAGACGGTGTAATGTTAAACGAAGAAATAAGAAGCTCCTCAATTTCAGCCGAAAGCTCATCCGCAAAGTCAATTTCCTTTGTGAATTCTTCGGATATTTCGGTAAGCATATCGCATATACCGCCGAATTGACGTGAAGATACGCTCCTCATTCTTTCGACTTTTTCCTTTGCCGCCCTCGACGAAACAAAGCCTATGTAGAGCTTATTAAAGCTGTCCGTCAGCTCATCCGATTTCACGCAACAGCCCTTGAGAAACGGCGGAAGCTTATTCGGATTTACGACCCCGTTATTTTTAAGTGCTTCACTCATAGCGTCAAACGCCTTTTTACAGTCGGCAAAGTTCTTGCTCCAGCAAAACGAATTTAACCGACAGCCTGTGCAAACGCTTGCCCTCACTCTCGAATAAACATCAAGCTCCGTTTCGGGGATATTGCTTTTGAGCAGCGAGGAGGCGGCATTCACGGTCTCCGATACCTCCTCGACAGCCATCGACGCATTTTTAAGTCTTTCAAGCAATGCAAGGCGTTGAGAATTTATATTTACAGGCTCTCTTTTCTCATAAAAGCCGCCTATAATGGCACGCAAATACTTTTCGGGAATACACAAAAACACAACGCAGGCAATAGCAAACTCAACAATTAGATAAATTTTATCTAAAGTACCGTTTTCAAATAAAAACACCGCCAAAAAAGCAAGAAGTCCTGCCGCCGTACCGGCAAATCTGTTAAAGCGTGAGAATAAACCCGAGGCAAGTCCGACAACGGCATAGGAAACTCCCGTTGCGCCCACGCTTTGGCTTAAAGAAAACGCAAGTCCGAGCTCTACGCCGAGGCTTGTCCCTGCCGACTCCTTGTAAATGAAAGAGGTCAACAGCAGTAAAAAAATTCCGATTATCCTTGCCGGCGAAGCAGAAAACACGGTTATTTCCGAAAGCGACAGCAGAACAACGGACAGGAATGCGCCTACACTCACAATATCCCTTGCCGTAAAGCCGCCCTGCGAGGAATAGACCGTAGCCGCATCAAAAGCCGACGAAAATACGAACGACAAGGCAAAGCCGAGAGTTGCCTCGCTTAAAAAGATAAAAAACGACCTTACGGAAGTCCCGTCTGCGAAAAGCACCGCCATACTTGTCAGGAACAACGACATAAAGCTTATACACGACGGCAACAGCCTGAATTTTTTAAGCCTTTCAAGCTCGTTTGTGAGCCTTATTAAAATAACCGAGCAGATTATCGCCGCTATGTATCTAAGTGCCGACAGGCTGTCCTGAGTTAAAATATAGCCTGCCGCCGCCCCCAAGCCTGCCGAAATTGTATATTTGCCCGATACAGCCGTTACAAACGCAACCGCAAACGGCGAAAATGCCTTGAGCTCATTTATCGAGCCGCATAAAAGTCCGAGCAGGAAGCACAGCATTTGAGCTATGATCCGCTTTGATATTCTCTCTATTTTTTCGGCGTTTGCGTCGAGGTATACCCGTCTTGCCGTCTGTGAAGCCTTCAAAAAAATCACCGTACCTTATAACATAATTTTACAAAAAAATTATATCCTCGGTACGGTGAAAACCGTGTCGCCTTATGCTGTTGTTTTTACGAAATCGCAGACGCTTTCGGACGAAATATGAAATTACTGCTCAACATTAAACGGCTCATCGGGAATTACAAGAGCACATATAATATAGAAAAGAATTCCGGGGAAGCCTGCCGAAAACATTGCAATAAGAACATAAACAAGTCTTACAAGGGTTGAATCCACTCCGATATACTCCGCAAATCCGCCGAGAACACCTGCGAGCATTTTGTCGTTGCTGCTTTTATAAAGCTTTTTCTTCATATTTATTACTCCTTTTAATTTTATTATTATTTATTTTAACTAAAAATCAATATCTGTCAAGAACTCCCATTCGACAAAGCGTGCCTGCATCCAATTGTCGGGTGCTCTTTCGTCGAGATACTCTTCAAATTTGGTTTTCGCCTCAAGTCCGTAATGCCTCTCGCTCCATCTGTATATGGAAGCGGCGGTCATTATAAAGTTTACCGCCATAAACACGCTCATTGCAACACAGGCAATATGCCATTTCTTGCCCTTGAGCCTTTCAAGAAGCACGTCGATTTTAGGACAAAGCTTGCAAAAAGCCGTGCCTGCAAGTCCCCACATTATCGAAAATCCTAAGCATATTATGCCCTGATAATTCATAAAGCTGCCGTCATAGCTCCATGCACGCATACCGAGAACATCTTTTAACAGTAAGCCGCAAAGAAGCTCCAATATTGTCGCCACAACGGAAAATACCAAAAATTTCTCAACCTTAGGCTTGCAGTCTAATTTATCCGCCGCAACATAAAACAAGACTGCCGCCGCCCCGTAAAGTATGTTGAAAGAGCCGTAAACCGAAACCACGTGGCTTTCCCAATGTCCTTTTGCAATTTGGCAGAAAACTCCTTCGATAATCACGCCAAATATACTGCCTGCAATAAACAGCCAAAACAGCTTATCGTATGTGAGCTGCTTGCTTTCCGTCCCCTCTGTCAAAACAACCTCTGTATCGAGCTTGTTTTTTCTCTCCATAATTATTCCATCCGTTAAATACACCTTGTATTTTTCTATATCTATACCGTAAACGCCTTAATCGTAATCATACATATCGTAATCATCATCAAAATCGGGCTCGTCAAAGTCGTCGTCATCCGGTGCATCAAACCTGTCCTCAAAATCATCCTCAAGCCTGTCAAACGCTTCCTCTATGCTCATATTATTCCTCGAAGCAAACGCTATAAAGTCGTTTCCGAGTGCCGCCGTAAAACAAAGAGTTGATATAATCGAAGCTAAAAGGACTATCGTTGTTATAATTATCAGCTTTTTCATATTCGTTCCTCCTTATATTCCTGCCTTGCGGAAGCTCAGTCTTAAAAGATAGGTCATAACCGCAAAGGCAAGCAAACCTAACGAAAAAAGCATCACGCTAAATGAAACAAGAAAGCCTATCATCGCTCCTGTAAACGGTGGTGCAACTGAAAAAATCGAGCCTAACGCAACCGCTATCGGAGAAAGCATAAGAGCCACCGAGGCAGGATAAACGCCGAACGCACACAAAACAAGGAAAATGAACATTCCTGTCCACAAAGTTTTGTTACGTCTGTCAAAATTCGGCTTTTGAGCTGTCTGCGAGCCGACATTGGCAGTTGCCTGACTCTGCTTCGGCTGCTCCCTTGTGTCGGCAGACGGTGAAGCCTGCTGCGAATTTACATACTGCATAGCACAGCTGTACGGAGTGCCGAGCTCCTCGCAAATCTGTTCTTCGCTTTTTCCAAGCTCAAGACCGGCGGAAAAATGCTCCTCAAAGTCCTGTATTATCTCATCACGGTCCGCAGGCGAAAAGCCCGAGAGATAATTATATAATTCCTGTAAAAATTCAACCTTGGTCATTACCGTCGCCTCCTAACAAATTTGAAACGCAAAGGGTAAATTCGTTCCATTCCTTTTCAAGTGCCGCCTGTGTGTCGCAACCCTTTTTGGTAAGTCTGTAATATTTCCTCGCAGGTCCCGTGGGCGACTCCTTGAGGTACACTTCAAAATATCCCTCGTTTCTTAATCGCTTCAGCAACGGATAAATCGTTCCCTCGGAAACATCTATCTGCTTTCCCACGGCGTCCGCAAGCTCATAGCCGTATTTGTCTCCCTGCCGCAGCTGGGACAAAACGCATAGCTCAAGCACGCCCTTTTTGAACTGCGTATTCATTGCGCCTCTCCTTTCCGCACTATCCGCATTACTGTCTTTATTACAATTACAATATATCACATACTATCTTGTAATGCAATATACTATGTAATGTTTAACAGTTTGTTAACAAATCGGAAAGAATTTATAAACAAAAGAGCAGACCGTATAGATCTGCTCTGAAATGAATTTATTTCTCCTCGAAGAACGTCTTGAACGCTCTGTAAGCCATATAAACGTCAAGCTTTGAGACAACCTCAAACGGAGCGTGCATTGAAAGCACCGGAACACCGAGGTCAACAACGTCAATATCGAGTGCCGCAAGGTACATAGCAACCGTTCCGCCGCCGCCTGCGTCAACCTTACCGAGCTCGCCCGACTGCCATACGACCTCCGCACCGTCAAGCATACTTCTAATTTTGCCCATATACTCCGCCGAAGCGTCGCTTGTGCCTGCCTTACCTCTTGAGCCTGTGTATTTCGTGATAACAACGCCCTTGTTGATATAAGAAGCGTTTCTTCTCTCCGAAACGTCGGGGAACGTCGGGTCAAACGCGGCGTTTACGTCAGCCGAAAGGCAATGAGTGTTTGAAAGCACGGTGTGATAATTCACGCCCTGTGTATTTGCAAGGTCTGCAACAAAATATTTGAAATATGAGGAATTAAGTCCCGTGTTGCCGTCAGAGCCGATTTCCTCCTTGTCGGTAAGAACGGTAATTGCGGTATATTCGGGATTTTCAATATTAAAAATAGCCTCTGCGGCAGGATAAGCGCAAACTCTGTCGTCGTGTCCGTAAGAGCCTATCATACTGCGGTCAAAGCCAATATCGCAGGATTTGAAGGCAGGGACAGCCTCAAGCTCTGCCGAAAGGAAATCGCTCTCGATAATTCCGTATTTCTCAAAGAGAATGTTCATAATATTGAGCTTGACCTTTTCGCTTGCCTCGTCATCCTTGAACGGACGTGAGCCGATTAAAATATTCAGCTCCTCGCCCCTTATTCCGTCTGCAAGGGTACGCTTCATCTGCTCTGCGGCAAGATGCGGAAGAAGATCCGTTACAACAAATTTAGGGTCGTTATCATCCTCGCCGACATTTACATAAGCCTTTGTTCCGTCTCTTTTTACAACTACGCCGTGAAGAGAAAGCGGAATTGCCGTCCACTGATACTTCTTAACTCCGCCGTAATAATGAGTCTTGAAATATGCGATTTCCGTATCCTCATAAAGCGGATTTTGTTTCATATCGAGTCTCGGAGAGTCAATGTGCGCCGCAGAAAGACGGGTGCCGTTTTCAAGACCCTTTTTACCGATAACCGCAAGAATTATCGACTTGCCTCTGTTGTTGTAGTAAACCTTGTCGCCTGCGTTGTATTTTTTCGCTCTGTCAAACTCTACAAAGCCGTTTTTCTTCGCCTTTTCAAGAACATAAACAACAGCCTCTCGCTCCGTCTTTGCCTTGTTCAGAAAATTCTTGTACTCCTCGCAAAATTCGTCAGCCTTGTCGGTTTCTTCCTGTGAAATAATCTCCGAAGCGTGCTTCGGATTGTAAAAGAGCTTCTCTTTAAGCTCTTCTGCTCTTGATTTTTCCTTACTCATTTTCATAGCTCCTCTTTATATAGATTACCGTAAATATTTACGGCTTTTGTTACCTTATTTACATAGTGTGCCGTCGCCCTCGACGGAATTTTATCGAGTGTTTTCCCGTCCTTTGAGTATTCGGGGTTTTTAAGCCAGCCGTCAACCCTGTTTATACCTGCGTGATACGCCGCCACGGCAGCTTCGGTGTCCTCGAATTTTTCAAGAAGTATCGAATAAAAAAACGCACAGTATTTTATTGAAATTTCGGGATCTGTCAAATCCGCTTCGGTGTATTTTTCGCCCGTTTTAGTCTGAAGCCACATAAGCGTATCGGGCATAATCTGCGTAAGACCTATTGCACCGACGGAAGATTTTGCATTTTCGTCAAATCCGCTTTCAACCTGCGCCGTAGCATATAATAATTCCTTCGGGACGGAATACTCCTCCGAATATTTCTCTATATATTCTGTGTATTTTTGCGGATATCTATGCTTGTAGCCTGCTCTTACAAAAAGCACGGTTACAGCCGATATGACCGCAACGAAGGTCAAAATCAGCGCAATTATTTTCGATAATGCGATTTTCTTTTTATCAGTCATCATTGACAAGTTCCTTTATCTGCTCGGAAAGTCCGTAGGGCGGATAATTTTTTATAACCTTATCGGCATTTGCAAGGAAAAAGTCCTCGCCCTTTTGAGCCGATATTCTCTGTCTTGCGCTTTCAAGCGATATTTTATCTCGGTTGATTATCCTCTCAAGGCGTATTTCCTCGGGTGCGACAACACAAACGTTTATATCGCAAAGGCTTGACAGTCCGCTTTCAAAAAGTCCTATCGCATCAACCGTTACGCCCAAAGCGTTCTCCTGCTCCTTTTGCGAAATTATGCTTTTTATCCGCCTTACAACAGCAGGATGAGTTATCTCGCTTAGCCTTTCCGTTTTTTCTTTTGACGAAAAAGCCCTTTTCGCAAGCAGCTTTCTGTCAACGCTGCCGTCGGGCAAAGCAATATCCTCTCCATACTCCCGTGCGAGTGCGGAGATAACAGCCTTGTCGCCGTTTATCACGTCCTTTGCGACAAGGTCGGCGTCAATATGATAATATCCGATTTTTTCAAGTGCCCTTGCGACGGTGGATTTGCCTGCGCCCGTCTGCCCTGTAAGTCCGATAATTTTCACACTACAACTCCTTTATCTTAAAGCCTGCGGAACGGATAAGCCTGTTGTAAACCGCAAGTCCCACGCCGCTTATTTCGGGGCATCTTGCATAAACGGTTTTCGCTCCCCTTTCGTCAAGCTCACGAAGTGCGTCAAACAACCTGTTAGCCTCAGAAAGTCCGTCGTCTGCTCTGCCGTATGTAACGGCATTTTCAAAATTTTGTTCCTCGCCCTCAAAGCAAAGCACAAAGCAGTCCTTATCCTTTACAAAATCGACAAATTTTTCAAAGCTGCCCTTTACTATTGTTATGTCGGCGCTCGGTGCGTAATGCTTATACTTCATTCCCGGAGAAGCCGCCGTTTCGCCGTCCTTTAGCTTATTGAGGACAGCCGAAGCAATATCGATTTCGCCGATAAGAGCCTCGATTTGCTCAACCGTAACACCGCCCGGTCTTAAAAGCGTGGGCTTTTCGGTTGCAAAGGTTATAACCGTTGACTCAACGCCGATTTCACAGCCTCCGCCGTCGATTATAAGCGGTACTCTGCCGTTCATATCGTCAAAAACATACCTTGCATTTGTCGGGCTCGGACTTCCCGAAAGATTTGCACTCGGTGCGGCAAGCGGTAAGCCGCAAGCCTTGATTATCTTTCTTGCGTATTCGGATTTCGGCATACGCACCGCCACGGTGTCAAGTCCGCCCGAGGTAACGTCGGGAATTAAATCGCTTTTTTTCATTATCATTGTAAGAGGTCCCGGCCAAAATTTTTCAGCCATAAGCCTTACTTTTTCGGGTATCTCCCTTACAAGCGGCGCAAGCTCCGACATATCGCTTATATGAACAATCAGCGGATTGTCCGACGGTCTGCCCTTTGCGATATATATTTTCTTAACCGCTTCGCCGTCGAGTGCGTTTGCCGCAAGTCCGTAAACGGTTTCGGTGGGTATTCCCACAACCTCGCCGTCCTTTATAAGCCTTGTCGCCTCGCTCAAAGCCTCTTTTTCGTCTTTTCTGATGTCAATTACCCGAGTAATCATCAATTTTCCTCTGCCTTTAATTTTTCTGCCGTATCGGCTGTGATAAGAGCGTCGATTATCTCATCAAGGTCGCCGTTCATTATCTGCTCGATTTTATAAAGCGTAAGCCCTATTCTGTGGTCGGACACCCTGCCCTGCGGGAAATTGTAGGTTCTTATTCTCTCGCTTCTGTCGCCCGTGCCGACCTGCGCCTTTCTTGCACCTGCGATTTCGGCGTCGTGCTTTGCCTGTTCAATTTCAAGAAGCCTTGAACGAAGCACCTTTAACGCCTTATCCTTGTTTTTATATTGGCTTCGCTCGTCCTGACACTCAACCACCATTCCCGTAGGAAGATGCGTTACACGGATAGCCGACGAGGTCTTGTTTACCTTCTGACCGCCTGCACCCGACGAACGGAAAACGTCAATCTGCAAATCCGCAGGGTCAAGCTCCACGTCCACGTCCTCAGCCTCGGGCAAAACAGCAACCGTTGCGGTCGAGGTCTGAATTCTGCCCTGACTTTCGGTTTCGGGGACACGCTGAACACGGTGAACTCCGCTTTCAAACTTAAAGCGTGAATATGCGCCCTCGCCCTCAACGCTGAAAACAATTTCCTTGTATCCGCCGAGCTCCGTGGGATTTTCCGACAAAATCTCAACCTTAAAGCCCTTTGACTGTGCGTACATTGAGTACATTCTGAAAAGCTCGCCTGCAAAAAGCGCCGCCTCTTCTCCGCCTGCGCCGCCTCTTATCTCGACAATAACGTTTCGCTCATCGTTGGGATCTTTCGGCAAGAGCAAAACTTTAAGTTCTTCCGAGCAACGCTCAACGTCAATTTTAGCCTGCTCGAATTCCTCTTGCACAAGCTCTCTGAAATCCTTATCAAGTCCGCCTGCGTCAAGCAATTCTTTCGATTCCGTGAGCGTGCTTTCATATTGTTTATATTCTCTGAATTTCTCGACAACGGGCGTTAAATTCTTCTGCTCCTTCATAAGCTTTGCATATTCCTGCTGATTGCTTATTATATCGGGAGAGCATAACAGCTCGTTGATTTTTTCGTATCTTTCTTCTATTCCGTTAAGCTTATCGGTCATTTGGACTTTCCTCACGAATTATTTTCTTAATATTTTTTTCAATCTTTATACGGGGCACCATTACTTCCCGTCCGCACTTCTTACAACGCAGTCTGAAATCAATCCCCGAGCGCAAAACCTCAAACCTGTTCTCGCCGCAGGGATGCGCCTTTTTCATTACAAGCTCGTCGCCTACACGCACGTCCATAATATACCTCCCGAACGATTTTTATATATTGTACCACAATATACGAAAAAATTAAATACCACAATTCTCATTTCACTTCCTCGGGCATATAAATTTATGAGTAAATTGCAAAAATATCAGAAATCTGAAAGGCACGGTAATCATTATGGAAAAATATTTACCCGAGGGAGCCGTTTTCAATTCAAGGGAAACGGAAAAAATATTTGCAAGTGAAAGCTTGCTCAAAGAGGCGTGTGAAAAGCGGCTTTATCTCGAAGCGAGGGCACTTATGTGCGACAACGCTCACAATCTGCATTTCAAATTAGGCAATATAAAAGGCTTTATGCCGCACGACGAATGTGCCGAGGGCGTAAAGGATGCGAGCGTAAAGGATATTGCGATAATTTCAAGGGTCAACAAGCCTACGGGCTTTTACATAACCGATGTCGATTTAACAAGTGAAAATCCCGTCGCCGTTTTGAGCAGGACAGAAGCACAGGCAGACTGCCGAAAGAATTACATTTCAGCTCTTCGCACAGGCGATATTATAGACGCAAAAATCACGCATATTGAGCCTTTCGGTGCATTTTGCGACATCGGTCGGGGTATAACCGCACTTTTGCCGATTAACTCAGTTTCGGTTTCAAGAATACCGAATCCGCACTCAAGATTTTTCATCGGTCAAAACATAAAGGCAGTTGTAAGAAGCATCGACGAAAACGGCAGAATAACCCTTTCGCACAGGGAATTGCTCGGCACATGGGAGGAAAACGCAAAAGCTTTCCATTCGGGAGAAACCGTCACGGGAATTGTCCGTTCCGTAGAGCCATACGGCGTTTTTGTTGAGCTTTCGCCAAACCTTGCAGGACTTGCGGAATACGCAGAGGGCGTCGAGGTCGGGCAGAGTGCAAGCGTGTTTATTAAAAGCATAAATCCCGAAAAAATGAAAATAAAGCTGATAATCGTCGGCACGGACAGCTTTGCCTGTGAAAACCGAAATTACAAATATTTTATTGATTCGGGGCACATTGACTTTTGGCGTTATTCGCCGTGCAAATGTACAAAATTAGTTGAAACTGTTTTTTAATTTTGTGTAAAACATAAAAAATATTGCACTCGGCGTGCCTATGTGCTACAATAATTTTGTATTTCAATATACGAGGAGGAAGTATAATGTCAAAGAAAATCTTCAAAAAATCTTTTAGCGTTATTTTATCCTTAGTTCTGATGTTCAGTTGCGTTGCACCGTCTTTTGCGGCAAACAAGGTATGTGGCTGCGGCAAAAATCCCATGCTTGTAATCTCGGGCTTTTCGCAGTATCTGCTTGTTGACACCACAACGGGCAAGAGCGTTTGGGCACCCGAGGCGGAAACAATTACAAAGGCTGTCGAAAAGGCTCTCCCCTCCCTTACGACCCTTCTCGCTTCAAAGAGGACGAGGGCGGATTTCGACAAATTCTGCGACGAGTTTATCCCGATTGTAAACGAGGTACTCGACCCCATCTCCTGTTCTCCCGACGGAACACCCAAGCACAGGAATGTCGAGATTATCGAGCAATTTACACAGCCTGTTTCAAGCTACGATTATGCCTACGTCAAGGAAATTTTCAACAACGATATAGTTGACGTTGCCTGCGAGGCGGTCGGCAAGGATCACGTTTGGGTTTACGGACTTGACTGGCGTGTTGATCCGCTTATTCTTGCGGACGAAATTCACGAATATGTCGAAAATATCAAAAAGACCTCCGGGCACGATAAAATTTCAATTTCAGGTATCAGTATGGGCGGCGTTATTATGTCCGCTTACCTTGCAAAATACGGATACGACGATTTAAGCAATATAACAATGCTTTCGTCAGCTTACACGGGACTTGAAATGGTCGGCAAGCTCTTTATGGGCGACGTGTCAATCGACGCTCCGGGGCTTTACAATATACTCAGCGACGTTTTGGGAACAGACAAGGTAAGCGCCGTTCTCTCTTCAACGGGCATTGTCGAAAAAATTATTCCCATACTCGGCGATTTGTTCAAATACAATAAGGATCGAATTTACGAGGAGTGCTTAATCCCTGCCTTCGGTTACACCACAGGCTTCTGGGCGTTTGTCCCCGAGTCCTGCTACAATTCTGCAAAGACATATATGTTTATGCGAATGAGCGACGGTACGGTACAGCAAAAAAAGACTCTCAAAAACAGAATTGACGATTATCACTACAACGTTCAGTCAAAAATCGCTTCAATTCTCAAATCGGCACAGGCTGACGGCGTCTGCGTTTCGGTGGTTTCGCACTACAATTTGCAGAACTCTCCCGTTACCTCGGCGGCAACACTTATGAGCGATCAGGTAATCGAAACTATCCACACAAGCGGCTTTGCAACCGTTGCCGAATACGGAAAAACGCTTGACATTGCTAAGAAAGCACCACACGTTTCGTTTGATAGGGTTATCGACGCTCGCACGGCTTATCTGCCTGATAACACGTGGTTTATCAAAAATATGAAGCACGTTGAATACAGCAACAAGGGTGCTAACGACAACGGCGAATTTTTCAAGTGGATACTTACCGCCACTCCCGACACAAACATTTATTCCAATGCAAAGTTTCCGCAGTTTATGAACTATGACAGGAACGCTCACAAGCTTTCTCCGCTTTCGGGTGCTGACGGCGACGTCAATGCAGACGGCAGAATTTCACTCTTTGACGCAAAGCTTGTTCTCAGATCCGTTGCGGAAATGACAACGCTTGACGAACAGCAGGCGTGGGCAGCCGATATGAACTGCGACGGCGTTGCTTCGGTAGCGGACGCCAAGAGCATTTTAGTATACATTGCGGCGCATTAAATTAAGATAATTCACGCATAAATTTATCCCACTATGTTTTGCATAGTGGGATTTTTATTTTTGTATTAAAATTAAACGTTTTCAACAGAAGCACAACCCGTTTATTCAACAGCACAGGGCGGTGGCGAGCCTTACGGCAGAGAAGAGAGAAAAGAGAAGAGAGAAAAGAAGCAGGTGCTTCGCACGGATTGAAATATACCTACAACCCGTAGGGACAGGGCTTGCCCCTGTCCGCAGCGAATTGCATATTAAATCACATTCACGGACAACCGCATTTTCAGCCTCCCTTGTGTAAAGGGAGGTGCCGAACGAACGTGAGGCGGAGGGATTGTAAGGTTGATTTTATATAATTTTATAAAATCCCTCAGTCATTTTTTGTTCCTCAAAAAACGACAGCTCCCTTTACAAGGGAGCCTATATCGGACAGCCGCAAGGGCTGTCCCTACGGTCGCATAATTTTTTCAAATTCGATAGCACCCGAAAGCATTTTCGTTTTCGAAAATTTCCACGGCGGTAGCAAGCCGCCGTTAAATTGTTGTTGATATATGATAATTTACGGTTAATATTAAATTATAATCAACGCACACCCGTAGGGGCGACCTGCGGTCGCCCGTCAATTCATAATTCATAGCAAATAAAAACGGGCGAACACAGTTCGCCCCTACGGTATAATATAAAAATATAATT
>ERZ1026856.473-NODE-473-length-25250-cov-8.386664_pt1 | contig 25250 bp, 19 predicted proteins | sample MGYA00380158_ERZ1026856 | MGnify/ENA primary metagenome ERZ1026856 (study PRJEB33269, sample SAMEA4719794) | human gut metagenome | biome: human-associated habitat; feature: organic feature; material: feces | place: Cameroon | collected 2013-10 ...
AAAATAAACATTACACCGTAGAAAATCAAGGTAAAGGCCACCACAGGAGCAGTCATAAAATGCTCCTCCATGTAGTGATTAAAGGTAAGGCCAATCACAGCAGCCGGTATGCAGGCAAAAATAACCTTGTACCACAACTGGAAGGTTTCCTTCTTCTCCCGCTTGGTTTTCCAGTGGGAAAAAGGATTCAGCTTCTCAAAATTCAACACCACAACGGCTAAAATAGCACCTAGCTGAATAACCACCAGGAACATATCCATAAAAGCCTTGGACACGTCCAGCTGAATAAACTCATCTACCAGAATCATATGACCGGTACTGCTAATAGGCAGCCATTCTGTCAAACCCTCAACTATACCCAGGATTATTGTTTTAATTAACTCCATGATACTAAGATCCACTTTATATCCTCCTTATCTTCAACACAAAAGCAGAGTTAGTATATCATATTAAACACAAAATATAAAGTATAGGTTGAGGAAATATCTTTAGTATTTGCCGCCACCGCCTCCGCTATCACTATCACTGTAGCTGGAACTGGAACCAGAGCTGCTATCATCATCCTTGCTCTTGTGCTTCACCACAGTTCTGCTGGTATACAGGAAATTATCCTCACTATGAGTTAGGTTAAAGGAATCCTTGTTCAAATATTCCCCTGCCTCAAATTTGAAAGCTACATTGGACATACGGGAAACCAAAAAGCCGTAGAAGCCGTAGCCTAGGTAGCCTGAAAGCAGTATGCCGCCAATAAGGCCGGCCCAGCTAAATTCGTTGAAAGGACTATAAGGCTCTCCATCATTTTCCTCATAATATTCGCAGAGATAATCTACGCCATCGGCATATTCGCTGTAGGCCTGATAATAATTGCCATCCTTTAGGTGCTCCAAAAACCGCTCCTCCAGATAGGGATAGCCCTCGCCATCCGTAATCCTCAGGCGCATATTATTATCAGTAATTACCATAAAATCCCTGCTGCTAGTTACCTGAAAGAAAATAACGGAACCATTGTTGTTTTCCAAATCCCGATAATGCTGAAAAAGGAATGCCTTGCCGTATTCCCTGATTTCATTAACCTCCTTGGCCCCAGGTACTTTCTTCATAGTCAGCACCGCCACCTTGATATTATATTTGGCATTCAGCTCCCTCAGCTTCTGCTCCAAATCCTGCTGTTGCTGAGTGGTCATGAGCTTAGCCTCATCATGAACCATAGGAAAATCCTGGGGGCTGTTCTGGGCTGCTGCTACAGATACCAACAGCATAAGCAAGGCAAAAATTGTCAATATTTTCTTATGCATAGACTGTTCCTCCTTGCTAATTTGTCAGCACATACCAAATGCATTTGCTTATGTAGTAGGTTAAAGGCAAAGTTATCAACCCTGCCAAAGCCCCAAAGAACTTCCCTTTTTTCTTGTCCACCGGCAGGGAGCCTGCCATGGTGCCGGTCTGGCCATTCATCATAAAGGTGTAGGTCTTGCCCTCATACTGACTGCTGAGAATCCATACAGGAGCCATAGCATAGGAGGTATTGCTATTATTTTTGACGATATGACAGGAGCCGACGGATACAGAATCAAAACCTGTCACAGTTTCCTTCAACTGTTCTCCAGCAGTATAGCTTATCCGCTTGTCTGCAATAGGGCAGGCATCCTGCGCGGTTACATCGTATTTGTCTGCCAGATAGCCAGCCATATAGGTGGTGGTAAATTCCTTCATGCCCTGATAATCATAAGGCTCTATGCTTTGCATATACCCATCATCCATACTCTTACTGCCATCCACTGGCACCCGATGAAAATCCATAGTTCCCTGACGTACACAGGTATAATGGTCAGTTTCGGTAATGGTTTCATCACCATCATCCCAGCTGCGGGAATTGCTGGCACTAAACTGAGCATGTCCCTCCACAGAGGCATCAAAGAGCCAGAAAGGCACATACATCCCTTGCACCTTTTCCAAACGACTGGCAGAGGCATAATTAGAAGGCAGCAGCCATTTGCCCCGATAGAATTTCTTCATCTGGGCAATAGCATCTTCCTTGGTTTTCACAAAAGGAATAATATAATCCGGCTTCAAGCCACCACTGAATTTTCCCGGTACCAGAGTAGGATTACCGCAATAGCAGCACTGGGTAGCCATAGTGTTTTCATCGCAGACAATCTCCGCTCCGCAGGAGGGACAGCTTAGGGTACGCATACCAGCTATGTCCTCTTCCTGCCAATCACTGCCTGCATCCTCTGGCTTCCACTGAGACTCTTGAGCCTTTTCCGCTGCTGCAGCCTCCTCTCTGGACTGGGCATAAAGCTTTTCCAAGGTTTCTACGTCAAATTCAGTTTCACAGTACTCGCATTTGATTTTTTCGCCCTGACCTGGCTTGTAGGCCAAAGGGCCGCCACAATTGGGGCATTTGAAGCTTACAGAAGTATCTGCCATATTTTTCCCCTCCATCCTTTTCCCAAGGCACGTCGGCCCATTAAACTATGTCGCTATCATTAAAGGGGTCCCCACATTCTGGACAGAATTTGGGCGGATTCTTAGGATCTTCAGGCTCCCAGCCACATTTGTCACAGCGGTACAAAGGTGCTGCAGCCGGCTTGGGACTGCCACATTCGGAGCAGAAACGTCCCTTGTTCACCGCACCGCATTTGCAAGTCCAGCCCGCCTGCACCTCTGGCTTCTTGGCCCCACATTCCATACAGAATTTTCCTGTATTCACGGCACCACAACTGCAGGTCCAACTGTCTGCCGATGAAGCTGCTGGCTGAGCCGGAGCTGGCGCTGGTGCCTGTGGTGGAGCCTGTGGTGGCTGCTGAGGCGGCATCTGCTGTTGTTGGCCAAAAGCCTGCATCCCCATCATGCCGGCATTCTGAGCCATGCCCATACCCATAAAGGCCATAGCTGGGCCAGCTCCTTCATTCTGAGCTGCTGCTCCCATAGCTTCTGTCATACCACCAGCCATATAAGCTGTACGCATATTAGGATTTACCAAGGTTGCTCTGCTCTGGTACTCCTTCAGCTTGGCTTCATCCTCGTCGCTGGCCTTAATGGAATTAATACCAAAGTTTACAATCTCAATGCCTCTGTACTCAGACCATTTCTTGCTAAGCACCTCATTGAGGGAATCCGCCAGCTCCATAGTATGAGCCAGGATTTCATCATATTCAATCCGCATGGCAGAAAGCTTGGCAAAGGCAGGCTGGAGAGCTGTCAAAAGCTCACTCTTTAGCTGGCTGTCAATTTCAGCTCGAGTATATTCCTGCTGTACATTGCCACAGATATTGGTGTAAAACAAAATCGGATTGGTAATACGATAGCTGTACTCGCCAAAGCACCGCAGGGACATGGTCATTTTGAAGCCAATATCCGGATCCACCACCTTGAAGGCAATGGAATTTGGGGTGCCGTATTTGTTGCCAATAATTTCCTTGGTGTTAAAGAAATACACCCGCTGATCCTGACCAGCATCTCCCCCGAAAGTAAAGCGTTTGCCAATCTGCTTGAATACCTCTCCCACAGTCTGGGAAAGGTTGCCGGTAAATACCGATGGTGCCAAGGATGTATCGTATTTGTATTCCCCAGCCTCGGAACAAACATCTACTACCTTGCCATTTTCCACAATCAGCATACACTGGCCCTCGTTAACTGCAATAAGAGAGCCGTTGGTAATAACATTGTCCTCACCACTGGTATTAGAGCTTCGCTTGCCTGTCCGCTTCTGTCCCTTGGTTACCAGCACATCCGCAGGCATGCTTTCACAATAAATGTACTCCTTCCACTGGTCCGCCATAACGCCCCCAGCCGCGCCTAAAGCTGCTTTAATCAGTCCCATTGTCCTGCCTCCTTTACAATTCTCTATACCCCAAAACCGAAAACTCATTTACACTTATATTATACCAATAAATATTGTTTTATGAAAGTATCTATCCATTCCCTACCGACTTTTGTACTTTTTCCTATAAATTTCGCTGTTAGGCAAAAAAATCCTGCTAAAAGATAATTTTTCCATTAGATGCTTGGAAATTTTCACCTTTCAGCAGGATATTTATTAGCCTATATTTACTTTAACAGCTCAGTCATACGAGGCAATGGCTGGCTAAGGTCCATATGGCCGGAAAGGGTTTCTACCTCCTGGCCATCTACCAGAATCTGTACCTTTTGGATTTCTGGGAACTCCGTCAAAGTGTTGACTACAGAGCCTACCAGCATTTCCTCACCGGTGGAGCCGCCTACGAAATTCTTCTGCAACTCACGACTGAAATCTACCTTGGCTACCTTGCCACTAACAGTTACCTGCAGCAGCTTTGCCTTCTTAGGGAACACATTGGCCAAGCCCTTTTTGTCAGTGCCTGCCATAAGAGCCTCCACAGCAGCCTGATATTTATTGTCTGTGTCCTTGATGCTCTTTTCTACAGCCACCAGACCAGTAGCATTTTCATCAGGATAATAAACCTTGATATTAACCAGCTGAGCCTTGGAGCCGCTCTGAGAAGAGCTGCTGGAGGAAGAGCTGGAGCTACTGGATACCACGGTCTTACTGCCAGCCTCTCCCTGTTTTTGTTCATCACATCCCGCCAGCACCATTGCACATAGCAAAGTCAGTGCCAGAACCAGAATACTCTTTAACTTCATCTTGCTCTCCCCTTTTTATTTCATTCTAAAATATTGACTAATACCCTTGCAGATAGCGGCTGCTATCTTGTACTGGAATTCCTCGTCTCCCAGCAAGGCCTCCTCCTGATAATTGCTGATAAAGGCAGTTTCTATCAGAACAGCCGGCATGTTGGAGTTTTTCAGCACATAGAACCGAGCGGTCTGTGGGCCTCTATCTGCCAAGCCAGTGTCTGCCACAATGGCATCATTGATGCTTTCGGCCAAAAGCTGACCTCGGAAACTGCTGGCAAAATAGTAAGTACCTGTACCGTGGGCTGTAGGTGAGGTAAAAGCGTTGCAGTGAATGCTGACAAAAATCTGATTCCCTGCATCCCGATTGCCTACATCAACTCTAGCCTGCAGCTCGTTGCGGTCGCTGGCCATAGGGCCATATACATCCACATCTGTATCTCTGGTCATGGTTACAATAGCCCCGGAATTACGGAGGATATTGGCTACATTCTGACTGATATCCAGAGTGGCATCCTTTTCCTTCAGACCATTATGGCCAATGGCGCCGCTATCGCTGCCACCGTGACCTGGATCAAGTACAATCTTTCTGCCCTGCAAGCCCTCAAAGGCATCCACCTGAGGCTTTTCCGCCTCATATTCAGAAGCCAGCTTGTCCGCAGCAATTTCAATTACCAGCCGATAAGGCTTCTTGGCCTTACGGTCCTTATCAGCAGTATACACCTTGTAAGCCTGATCTGCCACTGGCTTGTTCAAGGAAATCATTACATCCAGATTGTTGCTACCCTCCTGACGCATGGTCAGGTATTTGGCAATTTTTCTATCCAGAGAAATGTCGGATTTTACCTTGCCACGGCTGGTATCCTCCAGCATTACATGGAGCTGCTTCGGTGTCAGTTCTCTAACATTGGTAGTGTAATTAACCTCGCCACCATTAAGGCCCAGCTCAATGCGAAGCCAGTTTCGCCCCTCATGGGTATAGGTTTCATAGTTAAAATAATTTAATTCGTGGGCTCCTGCTGCCTGCACCTGATTGCCCCCAGGTATAGCCACCAGCATTCCCACCAGCAAAAATACGGCCATAGTCATTTGCCACAGCCTCTGTCTAATCAAATTCAAAAGCACTACGACATCTCCTTAGTCATCCATTAGGGACAATGCCTCCTGCAGCATTGCCTCCTGTTTTTCCTCGTCTTTTTCTATGGAAAGATTAATATAATCCCCCTCGCCTAGATTTTCAGGCAAAAGCTCTGCTGGATAATTCAGCTGGTAATCTCCATCATTAAGAAGAATTACCGCAATGCCCTCCTCTATGCGATCAATATATCCTGAAATCATTTTCAGCACCCCTTTATTGCACCCCAAAGCAGATACTCCCCAACACCTTGAAAGCACTGGCCTTGGGATTTATTTCTCAGTGGTTATACTATAGCTGCTGCCATCACTGACAATGGTAATTGTGCCATTTGCATCAGTACGGTAGATATTTTTGACACCCTGCTTCTGCAATCTGTTCAGCAAAGCCTCATGAGGGTGTCCATATTGGTTATTTACTCCCAAGGACATAACCACGCTTTCTGGCTGTACCAGCTTCAAAAACTCTGCGGTAGAGGAGGTTTTACTGCCGTGATGGCCAGCCTTCAGCACCTGACATTTCAGCTTTTTACCATAGGAAGCAGCCATATCTTTCTCCACAGGCCCTTCGGCATCTCCCGTAAAGAGCATGGCAAAATTACCAAAAGTCAACCGACCTACTACAGATTCGTTGTTTACGTCCACCTTTTTCTTAGCCTTAATAGCTGCTGTATCTTCATCTATCAGGCTTTGACTAGGGGAAACAATCTCAAAGGACACACCATTGCCAAAATCCAGCACATCCCCAGCCTTTACCTTCACCTGCTGAGTGCCATTGGCCTTGGCAGCCTTAAGAGCATTGATAAAATACTTGCTAGTGGAAGGAATACCATTGTAAACCAGCTCCTTCACACCATATTGAGCAATAACCTTATCAGCCTTGCCAATATGGTCTGCGTGGGCATGAGTCATAACCAAAGTGTCAATATGGTCAATTTTCAGCTTCTGCAGCTCGGTCAACAGCTGAGTGTTTTCCTTGCCCTTTTTGCCATCCTCATAGTATTTATCATCACCAGTGTCAATGAGAATATTTTTGGCACCAGTCTGAATCAGCACTGCATCCCCTTGGCCAATATCCAGCATACTAATGGTTAGCTGCCCCTTGGCCTCGACCTTGCTGTTGGCGGCAGTATCTGAGGACTGCCCTCCGCCCTGTCCGCAGCCTGTCAACAGCATGGTACAGCACAATATTAAACCGCAGATAATCTGCAAATATTTTTTCATTTTTAGTCCTTCCTATTGGCAATATAAAGTCTGGCCACCAAAGCCAAAAGCCAAAAAGCAAATGCCCCTAAGCACACATAATCTATGGTATCCAACTTGGCAAAATCCATATCCAAGCCAATAACGGCACTCATAAGCACAATAATCAAAATATCTGTTAGCTGTAAACCCTTTATCTTCACAAACACCCTCCTTTCACTAATATTAACATCTGAAATATCTCGTCATATTATACCACAAATCCACAGGAACATACACCACCAATATAGCATATTTGTCAAGTGTCAGTTTCAAGGCAATATCCATCGTAAATATTTTAATGCCAGTAAACTTTCGGGATATGCTATCACTAAATCAGTTTTCTTTAATTTAAGTTTGACATTTATATCTAACTGGAGTATTATACAAATCACACTTATTAAAAAAATGTGTAAACTTGTAAAGGGAGATGTCATTATTATGAACTCATTAGAAAAATTCAGTAATTTTGTCTCAAAGTATATGGCTGTTTTTGTTATTGTTGTAGCTGCCATTGCCTTGTATGAGCCAATTACCTTCAAGTGGTCTGCTCCATATATTACCATCCTGCTGGGCATTGTTATGTTTGGCATGGGTATGACCTTGAAAATCAGCGATTTTAAGCTGGTCTTTCAGCGCCCCAAGGATGTAATGGTAGGTGCACTGGCTCAGTTTACTATTATGCCATTCCTGGCTTGGATGCTGGCTCATGCCTTTGGCCTGCCTGCTGATTTGGCCGCTGGCGTTATTCTGGTTGGTACCTGCCCAGGTGGTACTTCCTCCAATGTTATGACCTATCTTTCCAAGGGTGATGTGGCTCTGTCTGTTTCCATGACCATGACTACCACCATTCTGGCACCTATTGTTACGCCACTGCTTACCTGGTGGCTGGCTGGAGCATGGATTGAGATTTCCCTTTCTGCCATGATGATTTCTATTTTGAAGATGGTTGTAGCTCCTATTGTCTTGGGTATTGTAATCAACACCCTGTTCCGCAGCGCTGTGGAAAGAGCCATCAAGGTTTTGCCTCTGATTTCCGTTACTTCCATCGTGCTGATTGTAGGCGGTGTAGTTTCTGTTAGCTCCCAGAGAATCATGGAAACCGGTGCTTTGATTATGCTGGTTGTTATGCTTCATAACCTGCTGGGCTATAGCTGTGGTTTTGCCATTGGCAAGCTGCTGGGCATGGATTTGGCCAAGACCAAGGCTGTTTCCATTGAGGTAGGTATGCAGAACAGCGGTCTGGCCACCTCTCTGGCAATGCTTCACTTCGGAGCAGCTGCTGCCATCCCAGGAGCCATCTTCAGCGTATGGCATAATATTTCCGGCTCCCTGGCCGCCAACTACCTCTCCGCCCGTATGCAAAATAACGAGGCTGAGGAAGAAGAGGACAGCACCTTAGCCACTGCGAAATAAGTCTTGCAAATTATACTGTGAAAAGTTATAATAAAAACAAGAGGAGCACCGATAGACGGTTGCCCCAGTAGGTAAGTATTCTTATAAGACACCCGCTTAAGTTTTGGAGCTGAAGGCGGGTTTTCTTATTCCTTGATAGCCATAATACAAACTAAAAAATATGTCTGATAGTAGCTATAAGAGCACCCATATCAGACATATTTTTTATGATAAGCATTTCTTTTTATACAAGCGAATATATAATTTCTCCACAGCCTGACAGTAACTTTTCCCATCCATCAATGGGGAATTTTTTACTAATTGAGGAATTTGGTGGCGCAGGTCTTGTAATAGTTCTGGATTTTGCGCCAACAGCAGGGCCTTTTGCACATATTCCTGCCAATTAGCTGCTGCCAGCATCTCCAGCCCTATATTACTTAAAAAGCTAAGCCCAAATCTTGTACCATGCCTACTACCATACCGACTCACCACTGGCACTCCCATAAGCAATGCCTCCATAGTGGTCAGCCCTCCCGTATATGGGTAAGTATCCAAGGTAATATCCACATCATTATATTGCTGCAGATAATCTGCCGAAAATCCCCGCAGTTCTATTCTCTCCACAGGCAAGGCTAAATTTTCCAGACTCCTTACCGTCCATTGCCTGCCCTCTGCACTGTCAAATAGTTTATGCTTCAAAATAAGCCTGCTTTGAGGACATTGCTGTAAAATCTGTGCCCAAACCAGCAATAATTCATCTGTCACCTTGCTAAAATTATTGAAACATCCAAAGGTAATATAACCATTTTTCTGCCAAGGGGATTGCAAACTTATCTGAGGATAGTCAAAATCCGGACTGTAACAGAAATGCGTATCAGGAAGCTGCAGTAAAGGCTCCTGAAAATCTTCATTATATGAACTTGGACTGCAATATTTATCCGAAAGAAAGCCATCAATGGAAAGTCCTGTACTGTTAAAATACCCTATAGCGGAAATCTCCACCGGAGCAGGCCTGTAAGCCAACACCGGCAAGTGATTATCGCAGGTGTGACCGGACAAATCCACCAGTATATCAATTTCATCTTCTGCTATACATCCAGCAATTTCCTCATGGAGCTTGCCTGAAACCATGCGGACACAATCTGCCCAGCCATGAAGCTTCTCCGACAAACTATCCTGCCCCTGATTAGTCTGATAAAGGTAAATAGCAAATCTCTCTCTATCAGCATATTCCAACAAAGGACGCAGAAAATATGCCACGGGATGCCGTCGAATATCCCCAGACAAATAACCAATCCGTATTTTTTGATGCTCCTTAGGCTTTGCATTAAAAGGCTGAATATTCTGCAACAGCTGTCTATAGCCATCATAAAGCTTATGCCATCTCTTATGAGAAATATTATCACAATAATTGGTGGTAAAAATAGCGTTACTGTATTCTATCAGCTTTTGAGCTTTATCTTGCTCCCAGTTGGCAGATTGCAAAAATGCCTCTACAGCCAAGGAGCACTCCCCTAAGCGACAGCACACTTCTCCTAGCAAACTATAAATCTCTGCCCCAAGCTGTCTATCACCATCGGACAGGTTATCAATCTCGGCCAGCTTCTCCACTAGGCCTTCCAGCACTTCCATTTCCTGCACTGGACAATCAATATTGCGAAGAATATAGCATTGCAATAGCCAAGGCCTAAGCCAAAGTACATTCTCTGCTGATTTCAAAAAATCCAGCAAATCCTGCAAGTCAGCCAAAGCCTCATTATATTTCCCAGCCTGATACAATTCATAGGCCTTATTGTACTGTTCCTGCATTAGCCACTCTCCCACTAAAGTTCCTGCCAAATACGCTTATACCCCTGCTCCAGCTCCTGCATATACTGCTTTTCATGCATAATAGGGGAATTTTCCATCATATTACGCAAGCCAAGATGCAAGGCGTTCAAAAGTTCCCTATCCTGAGCCAGCAATAGGGCTTTTTGAATATATTCCTCTACAGAATAACTACAAGCAAAATCCAGTCCTATATTCTTCAGCAGACTAATGCCAAAATTTCCTCCATGACTGCCATCCCCCAAGGTCACCACTGGCACACCCATATATAGGGCATCGCAGGTAGTACCGCCACCGGGATATGGAAAGGTATCAAGAGCAATATCCATCTCATAATATTCCGGCAAATAATCTGCACTAAAGCCCCGCAGCTGAAAACGCTCCTCCGCTAACCCCAAGGACAATAGCTTTTGCCGAAACAGCTCCCGTATATCAGCATCATCTAGGCTGGCACATTTCAGCAAAAGTCTGGACTCCGGCACCTGTTGCAAAATTGCGCCCCAAGCCTCCAACACCACATCATTCACCTTAATAAGATTGTTAAAACTGCCAAAGGTAATATAGCCCTTGGACATACAAGGGGCCTGCCGTACCGGTGGCATTTCCTTGAGGGGCACATAACAAAAATGAGAATGAGGCAATACCAGCAGTTTCTCCGTAAAACTCTCACTGCTGGCAAGTGCAGTTACCTGCAAATTCTCGTCAATAACCTGAGTATTTTTAGCAGAAATCTGGTCACAGCCTGCAGCCAAATATTTATCTGACAGAAAATAATCCACCGTCTGCAAGCCCGTCGTAGCAAAATAACCAATACCGCTTATCTGAATCGGCGCAGGCTTGTACCCCAGCACCGGCAAACAATTATCCCGGGAATGACCTGCCAAATCCACCAGAATATCCAATTCCTGCTGATAAACCAACAAAGCCTTATCCCGCAAAGACAACTGGGAAATATTACACCAGAAATTCACCTGTTTCTGAATGTATTTGCTATATTCATCCTCAGTAGGGGAGTTACTAAAGCAATATACCTCAAAATCCTGCCGATTGTATTTAGTGACCATAGCCCAAATAAACAACAGCACCACATGACGGCGAAAATCCGGAGAAATATACCCAATTCTCAGCTTGCCTCGCTTTTTTTGCCGACACTTCAACTGACGCCTATCATGGATAAAAGGCTTTAGCACAGAATAAAGAATATTATACTCCTTGTGAGCCTCAACATACTCCCATTGGGGCATAAAAATATAATGAAGAGTAAAAACGTAATTACTGTAATCCGCTGCCTGAACAGGAAAATATACTGCCACTTCACTAGCCAAGCGGTAACACTGAGCTGCCTGCTGAGCCATACCAAAATACTTATATCCCTGTCCCAGCAGATTGAGAATAACTTCCTTTTCCCCAGGAGAAGCCTGCCAAAAATCATTTTCTGGAGGAATCACCGGCTTATCTTCCTGCCAGATTAATTGACAAAGTTTTTCCAGCACTCCTAAAGCCTGTAAATGCCTTTTGGCCTGCCAATGCAATCTAGCCACTAAAAAACCATGATAAGCCCCTCCTGCAAAACCCTGCAACTGAGCAATAGCTGCAGGAATCTCCTGCTGGCTATTGGTTTCCACTACTATAGCAGCATAAATCTCCGCCAATTCTCCACCAATAGCCTCATATTCAGTAGCCCAGTCACTATGACTTCTATATTCTGCCTGCAACTGCTCATAGAGAGGCCTAGTCTTGACATAATCCCCCACATCCATGCACTGCCGCAAGCTATTCATTTTCTTATCAAAATTCTGCCAATCCATTGTCCCTCTATCCAATCGCTATAAACTATTTTTCCGCCACAAATACCCATTGGAAAGCATCCAAATCCTGAGGATCAACCTTGATAAAAGGTAAATTCAACAAAGCTTCACGCAGCTATGGAGCTGGCGATTCAAAATTTAAATGACTGTAAGCACTTGACTTAACAGTAAAATTATGTCTTGCCAGATTCTCAACCATTTCCTTATAGGTAAAGAACCTCATATGAGTTCTGTCCAAAATACCACTATCGCCGTAATGCCATTTGCCCATCAACATATTAGTTATAATCGAAATATTGGCAATATTTGGCACACTGACAATAAGCTGACCACCTTTTTTTAGCCAGCTATAAACCTTAGCCAAAGCCCCATCCGTATCAACAATATGCTCTAGCACATCTCCCATAAAGATATAATCAAATTTCCCCAACAGCTCAGGTTTATCAATGGTCAACATATCAGCCTGAAATACCTGACCAAAATGCTCTGCTACAGCTGCCGCCCCAGACGACATCTCTATACCGTAGAGTTGCACATTTGGGTTCATTTCCCTAGCCTTCATCAAGGTACCACCGCAGGCACAACCAATATCCATAATAGTTAAATCAGATTTTTTGAGATTGGCCAAATCCAATATATCTTCTCTAGCCCCCATGGAATAACCTGAAGAAAAGCCCCGTATTTTTCTAAATACCAATTCGTCACTATATTCTGCTCCACGCAATGGATAAAAACTATTATGCAGCCAAACTTCCTTGGCTACCAAACAATCATAACCAGCCTTAACTAGATTAACTGTATAATCCATAACTGCCTTGGCAGGACATTGATATTCCTCTACCCAAGGCCCAAATTTCTGCCATATTTCTCTGGTGAATAAGATACAAAAAGCATCTAGGAAAAGACTATGACAAATCTGCCCTTTATTATGAACAGCATATTCAGCTGCCACCAAGGCCATATCCCGAATAGTGGAATATTCCTTTTGTTCCTCTATGGGAACTGACTGATAGATCGAGCTATTGTAACCAATTGGGCCTACTACTCCACAATTTTTTGTACCATAAAGAACCTGCTGCAGTCTTGGCAGCCAATTGCTGGTAACTACAGTATCTCCATAAAGAAAGACAATATCCCTGCCATTACTATCAGCTATGGCTTTATTGATAGTAGCCACTGGATTATCCTCTATCTCAAAATATTTTATCTTTGTTGACGTCTCTCCGGATAATTGCAAGCCTTTGCCTATGACAAACAATTCGTAGGAATCCTTGGAGGTAAAAGTTTCAATACTCCACAAACAGGAAGCCAACTGCTGCTCCCTTCCTTGTGCAAAAACGATGATACTTGTATCTATCATGATGTTATCCTCTTTCTGCCATTAGCAAAGGTAGATTTAATTTTGCTTCAATGCATAAAGCAAAGCAAAATCTACCGCTGGTAACTTAGCAACAAAGGACATAGCCTGTTCCTGCTCACCAGCAGACAAGCAGGTATAAGCAATATTTTTCAAGGTTGCTGCATCCTGTCCATCAATTTCCAAGGCAGCGGACAATAAATCAAAGGCAGACTGATAATCTCCCTGCTGATAGCATCCCCCAGCAAAAACATTAATCAGGCGTACCTTTTCCACCAAGGAAATCTCCTTGGCAGCAATCTTGGCCAAGGTATCAGATACATCCACCTTTTCGGCCTCATTCTGCTGAACATCATCAGATTCTTCCACTACTGGCTGATTTTCCTCAACACGCTGTATCTCAGGTATAATTTCTTCCTGTTTTTCTTCACTGTCTTTATTCTTGGATAACAGCTGTCTCAAACGAGCCAAGGCTGCTTGAGCCTTATCTTCACTAGGAGCTTTCTCCGGCTCAGTCTTTACCTCTTCCTGTATGTCTACCTGCTGAGGATTGGCTTCTTCAACTTCCTTGTCTTTTAGTATCTGCTTCAACTTCCTTACAGGGGAGTTGGCCTCCTTATCAGCCTGCTTCTTCTGTAAATATTCACTAATATTAGGATATTGGGCCACCAATTCATCATAACCATAGCTGATATTATCCATAAAATTATCAAATATTTCCTGATCCTGCTTGGACATTCCCTCTATGCCTTCAGTCAATACTACATCACACAGCTTAAAGGCATCCTCGTTACGCTCCTCAGTCATGCACAGAGTTGCCAGCAGCATTTTCAAGCCCCCGCTATTATAGCCATTATTCAAAGCATTATTTACCCATTTTTCTGCCCGCTCAAAATCTCCAGTAAAGAAATAACACTGGGCCCCCCAATACATGATTTCACCATCCATCTGCTTATTAGCTGCCATTTCAGCCATAACATCCATGGCTGCGGTATAATCCTCTGCCTCCATAAATTGCTGCATATCATGCTTCAAGCCGGTCAATACCTGCTTAGCCTGATTATTCCGTTTCTTCATTCTATTTTTATTAATTTTGTTCTTTAATCTAGCCATTTGAATACCTCCATTGTATTTATCCTCTGTAGGTTTTATCGTTGATTTTTCCTGATTAATTAAATCAGCCTGTAGCTGACGAAATACCTGTAGTCTCTCCTCCAACTGAGGTGCCATGTGTCCTTCCACCAGCATGGAAGGCTCCATACCATTATAATCCTGCATCAGTTCCAAGGCCTTTTCCATGGCAGCTATGGCCTGAGCATATTCTCCAGCCTGATAGAAACACTCACTATATTCCGCCCAGAAATCTGGCACCTCTGGATATTGCTCCACAGAGATTTCTGCCAGCTGCCGCCTTTTGCTAATGCTTTCTTCATCATTGCGACCACCATAATAGGCCATCAGCACCCTATGACAGCGACTGCCAAAATTTACAGACTGCCGTCCCTTCTTTACATCTAGCCAACCATAATAGGTACATTTCTCCATATCTCCCAGACCTAAATAGCAATCACAAAAATATCTAGCCAAATCTGCCTCAGATTGCCCATTGTCCACAGCCTGCTGCAAAAGTTTGAGATTTCTTTCCAACTTTTGCCTAGAAACACTGCTGGCATAACCAGTATGATAAATCTCCAACATTTCTGGGGGAATCCTGAAAAATTTCATAGACTTGCCATCAGATAACTTCAGCTCCTCATGGATTTTTCCCTCATAGTGAAGTCCCTGCTGATTGCGCACTATCCGCAATTGATAGAAATAATCCTGTATTTCTGCCTTATCCACATCATAATTTACCATCTGAATCAAAAGTCCATCTGCCTGCTGGGCCTGACGAATTACCTGACGGATATTGCCAGCAGTTTTACTAGTAAAATATTCATCAGCATCCAGCAATATCAGCCAATCTCCCTTGGCCTTGCTTAAAGCAAAATTGCGAGCCTTACTAAAATCATCCTGCCAAGGAAAGCTGTATACCTTAGCACCTAATTTTCGAGCCACATTCACGGTATTATCTGTGGAACCAGTGTCCACCATCACAATCTCATTAACCTGATTTTTTAGACTTTTAATGGACTTAGCCAAATTTTTTGCTTCATTTTTCACAATATAACAGGCAGAAATTTTCAATGCCCTTGCCTTGCCCATATCTCATTCCTCCTGCAAATATTTCTGCCAGATTTTACGATAATTATTTTCCAAATCTCTCATATAGCCTTCTTTATCCATTAGTGGAGAAGCTTCCATAATATTTCTTAGCTGAAGGTGCAAATCATGCAAAAGCGCCCAATCAGAAGCCAGTAGTACCGCCTTTTCAACATATTCATCCATACTATAACTGCAACAAGCCTCCATGCCAATATTTTTCAAAATACTGATGCCGAAATCCCCCCCATGACTGCCGTTGCCCAAGGTTATAACTGGCACCCCCATATAAAGAGCAGCGCAGGTAGTACCCCCTCCGGGATAAGGAAAAGTGTCCAAGGCAATGTCTACATCCCAATATTCTCGAAGATAATCCTTGCTAAAGCCTCGCAACTCCACCCTATCCAGCTCAATACCTGCATCCAGCAACATATTTTTCATTGCCTCAACACCCTGATATACATTAAACATACGACCTTTTAGAAGTAATCTGGAATTAGGCACTGCTGTCAAAATTCTTTGCCATGTTTGCAATACGGTAGAATTAACCTTTATAGGATCGTTAAAGCTACCAAAGGTAATATATCCCTTTGCATTACAAGGTGCCCCGTGAATTTCCTGGGGCATCTCCTTCCTAGGCCAATAGCAAAAATGACTTTGTGGCATAGGCAATGGTTTTTCCACAAAATATTTACTTGTATACTCATGGCATAAATACTTATCTGTAAGGAAGTAGTCTACACTATCCAAGCCAGTAGTAGTAAAATAGCCAATTCCACACATTTGTACAGGAGCCGGCTTATATGCCAAAATAGGCAGATTATAGCGGGTGTGACCTGCCAAATCAAAGAGAATATCTATTTCCCTACTATAGATAGCACGGGCGGCATCTGGTGCATTCAAGTCTGTAATATCCACCCATTCCACAGGACAGCTCTGATAAAATTCCGTTACATCATCTATCTTGCCATTGGCAAAGCAATATACTTGAAAATCTTCTTGATTATAACAAGCTGTAAGAACTCCAATAAAATCTACTAACACACAACGATTAAAATCCGCAGACAAATATCCTATGCGAATTTTAGAATGGTGCCTATGTAACTGCTTATCGTGGTTAAATTGCCATACATCCTTAAATAATTTATTATAGTCTTGATGTACTTGAAAATACCTATTCTGAGATATAAATAAATAATGGCACTGCATAAGATATTTGCTGTAGTATTCCCATTTTACAGGCAAATCCTTTGTAGACTGCCAGATCTCTTTGAAAAAGGCACAAGCATAAACCTGTGGTCCAAAGTATTGATAGTACACTCCTGCAACACTATAAAAATATAATCTATCAGCTGCCTCCACCTTCCATATGGGACTTTGAGGGGGCACCACCAGCTCCATGCCATCTGTAGAAAATTTTAACTGAAAATATTTTATTCCTCGCTGCACAGCTTCTTCCATATGCTCCTGGGCCATCAGCTGGAATATTTCTTTTATTTCATTCATAATATTTCATCTGCTTTCTCAGCCGGATAGCTGCTCTACCATCTACATCCTGTTGACATTCTGCCTTAGACATAAATAATCTTTGATATTTATCAGGCATAATAGCAAAAACACTAGGCAGAGTTTCTTCTCCATTTTCCTGCTTGACAAAGACCTCAGACAAGGCCGAGTGATTTAGCAAATCCAGTTGCTGTCCCGCAACAGCTGCGCCTCCTTGAAACTTTCCTGTTTTGAGATAAAGCTTTACCTTACCCCTAGTATCATGGATAGGATAATAATAGGCGGCAAATTCTCCAGTTGTCTGCCAACCTATAGCTTCCATAAGAAAATTCCCATCCTGTTTCCTATCATAAAAACAATCAAATATCTGTATAATCTCTACCACAGGACGCCCCAATAGGGATTTGTATAATACCTTTGTCAATAAATGATTATATTTATAATACTCCATTCCTTCCAGAGAAATCTCCAAGGCCTGCTGTTTTTGTCCCTTGCGTATATAAATATCCCCAAGACAGCTATAAAGCATAGGCATTAGATTTAGAGAAGTATCTGATACTGCTTTACCTGCCTTTATATCTTTTTCGGCAAACTGTCTTAACCTGCGAGCCTCCAATAGATATTGCTCCGCCTGTAAATAATCCCTGCCCACATAATAATAATATCCAAGCTGAACAGCAAAGAAAACCTCCCGAGGGAATTTCTTTCTAGCCTCTGTAATAACAGCCATTATTTCCTTATCGTCCTTGCCCAAATGTATCATAGCAGATATCATACACTCATAAACATGAATATCTCCCCCTAGGGTTTTCATATTTGACTTCACTGCTTTTTGAGCATACAATAATACCTTATCAAAAACACCCAGACAATTATAGGCATCCATAAAGAATACATACAATTGCTCTCTCTCCTTCTGAGTCTTGGCCTCCTTTTCCCGCTGCTGCAAAATAGGCAAATCCCGTTCTGCCTTTTTGCGCAAAATACCAGCACTATAACCTGTATGTATTATCTGCAAATCAAAGCATTTTTGCATAATATACTTACCAGGCTTAGTAACCAGCTGCTCATGTACTGGATTTTTATAATAAATATCCTTACTATTCCGGAAAATTCGCACCTGTATCATGGTATCAATAATTTTATTTCTATTATCTGTATCAATATTAACCAGCTGACACATAATAGCACCAATTTTTTTATTAGCATGATAACGAGTCATTTCCGTTCTAAATCGCTGTACACTTGATGCATCAAAATATTCATCAGCATCCAAGAAGGCAATCCAATCTCCTGTAGCCTGCTGAATAGCATAATTTTTAGCAGTCGCAAAATCATTACACCAAGTAAAATGATAAGGAGTGATACCAGCATTTTCTAATATATTTAGGGTATTATCTGTAGAGCCAGTATCTACCACTATGATCTCATCAGCTATCTGCCGCATATTATTTAGCCATTGAGTAATATTTTTTTCCTCGTTCTTGACAATTACACAGGCTGATATTTTCATGCCCTGACAGCCTCCTTACACCAAGCAATATATGTTTCTAACTCCTTACTTCTATTCCCCATATCAGCTGCTCTCTCCAAGGCTGCCAAGGCATTACTATAATCCTGCAAATAATATAGACATACACCACAGTCAAACCAAAAATCTTCTATTACAGCCTCATCTTCAGCTTGAATTTGAGCCAAAATCTCCAAGGCCTCACTATAATATTCCCTAACTACAAGCTGATGGCCTATTTTCTTTAACTTGCTTCCTAGCATTCCCTGAGCCAGTTGCAAATAATTTAATAGCATTTCCTGACTGCCATAAAGAATAATACCATCTAGCATAGTAATATATTCATCCGGCTCCAAGGCAACATTTTCTACTTGTCCATGATAAAGCTGTACCAATACTTGCTGTGCTTCAGGCAGAAGCATTAATTTTTCCTGATACCAGCTGCCGGAGGAATAATTACAGCCTAGTAAGGCCACAAATAAAAGCTGAATATTCTCTGCCATTAGTGGCAGTATCTGCTTTTCAAACTGAGCAAAGTTCTTTTGGTATAAAAGCTGATAGACTTCCTCTAAATTATTTTCTTTTTCCATATTCATATGAGCAGAAAATTTCTTAGCCAAATAAATATAGCCATTTTGCTCCAGCAAAGCCATCAGTTGCTGTATATCCTGCGAGTTTTCCCCATAAATATTATGTAAGCCTTGTATAATGTCCCGTACTTTCTCTTGATGTTCATTCTCAGCAACTGCCAACTTCATATCCAGCCACTGACACAAGGTTCCTAGATGCCATTTATTCCGCTTCAATATTGTCTGACAGATTTCTTCTGCCTGCTGAATGGAAAATAAATCACTTATAGCTAAGCCCAGCTTATCCATGGACTCTATGGCCACCTGTGCAAAACGTTCCTTTTGAATAGCTGGCTGATAAGGAGATTCCATAGCCAAAATAGCATATTCTAACGCAGCCTGATATTTTTCCAAACCTAATAGGCTTTCACTAAGAAAACCATAATACATCTCTGGGTTGTTGCTTTTTTCCATAACCTGCTGCAAAATTTCATAATTGCGCTGATGTTTGAAAGGTATTACCTTCGTAGAATAACCTGTATGGCGAATAGCCAAATTTCTATCTGCTACAACATATTTTATATCCCGCCAAGGCTCCCTCCCCTTAGCCAGTTGCTCGTGTACCGCACCAATATATTTAATACCTACATGATTTCTTATTAGACGAGTCACCACATCAGAATTGATAACCTCATTATTGCTATCTACATCTATATTATCAATAGGACAGAATATTACATCTATATCAGCAGACTGCCTGTCCAGCTTTCTTAAATATTCAATGATATTTTCCGGATGATAAAAACATTCATCTGCATCAGTAAATACCAGCCAATCCCCCGTTGCCTCCTGCAAAGCCATGTTTTTTGCCTGAGCAAAATCATGCTGCCACTCAGAATGAAATACTTTCACATCTGCTTGTTTGGCTAAAAACTCATTAGTACCATCTGTAGAGCCTGTATCTACCACAATAATTTCCTGGGCAAATACTCTTACATTATCCAACCAAGCTTCCACATGAGATATTTCATTTTTCATAATTGCACAAGCAGATATACTTGCACCTTTTCCCCTATTCATTTCAAAAAAATCGGAAGCAGCTTCACTTGCTTCCGATTTATAAAATTTGTTTTTCTTCATAACTGCCAGCCTTTACTACATCTAAACTACCTACGTATAATATCGAAAAACACAATATAAATATTAAGTGAAAGCAAGTCAATATACATCTCAACAAAGACCTTTTCAAACAATAAAAGAACCGCCCCGAAGGACGGTTCTCGTATTGTTTAATTGAATATCCCTATAAGGAATAGCAGATATTACTGGAGGAGAGACAGTACATTGGAGCTGCTCTGGTTTGCCTGTGCCAGCATAGACTGGGCAGCCTGCATCAGAACATTGTTCTTGGTGTACTCGGTCATTTCCTTAGCCATATCAGCATCACGGATAGTGGACTCAGCAGCAGTTACATTCTCGCTGGCAGTAGTCAAGTTGCTCTGAGTATATTCCAGACGGGACTGAACAGCACCGATAGTGGTCTGCTGATCCAGAGCCTTCTGAATAGCTGCATCCAGAACGTTGATAGCTGCATTAGCCTGCTCCTGATTACCTACCTGAATGGTATCGTTGTTCTTACCCTGGAGGCCAAGAGCCTGAGCCTTCATATCAGTCAAGCCAACCTTAATGGTCTGGTTAGCCTTGGTACCAATCTGCAGGTTGATAGAATTATCCTCAGACGCGTTCTGTGCACGGAGAGTCTCATCAAAAGCATCTAGAGCCGCATTAGCAGACTTACGAACTGCACCAGTATTATCAGTAATGGAGATGGTGAAACCAGAAATCTGTCCCTCAATACCATTAGCAGCAGAAGTAACTGTAATGGAGCTTTCACCAGAAGCAGTATATACACTGTTACCGGAACCATCTACAGCAATAAAGGAAGACTTACCAGCACTAAGAGTTACACTCTTACTAAGTTCCTCTGCGCCATCCTTCATGCCCTTCAAAGCAGCATCCAGACTCAAAGATCCTACCTGAGTAGATGCAGTATAGGTCTTACCATCCTTGACCCAGGATACAGTAACAGTATCAGTAGACTGAATATTCAAGCTGTCGTTATTACGAGCTTTCAAATCAGTCAGCTTGGTGCTGCTACCAGTACCCTCAGCCAAGCTCTGATTAGTCAAAGCAGTGCAGGTAGCAGTAGTCTTGCTGTTCTTGGAACCATCTACCAGATACTGGCCGTTAAAGGTTACATTTGCGTTATCGTTGATCTGGTCGATGGACTGATCCAGCTCCTTCTGGATGGTCTGACGATCTGCATCAGTATTGGTATCGTTGGCTGCGTTTACTGCCTTCTCCTTCAGAGTCTTCAATATCTCTACAGTGGAGCTTACAGCACCCTCAGCAACCTTCATCATGGAGCCGCCGTTCTGGGCATTGCTATTAGCCTGATCCAAAGAACGGATCTGTACACGCATACGCTCGGAAATTGCATAGCCGGAAGCATCATCAGCAGCGCTGTTGATCTTCATACCGGAAGAAACCTTCTGCAGGCTCTTGGAGAGTGCATTAGTGTTCTTGTTCAGAGTGTTCAGGGTGGACAGGGCGGACATGTTGTTTTTAACTACCATTGCCATAATAATTTTCCTCCTTGGTTGTCAACAAGGTTAGCAGCATCCGTGCCACTAACTGTATAAAATTGTTTTGCAAATATCTGACGTATTTCTGGGTTGCTAGCCACCTGAAATATGTCCTTTGCCGTTGTCACATATATTATCGTGAGAAATTTCAGCCTTCTTAAATAAAAATTAAATTTATCTATAAAATTTCTCATTGAATAATATTTACAGTTCTACTTTGCTTCTCCAAACCATTTGGGCTTTAGTTTTCGCATTTCAGGCCAATTTCTTCCCCATGTACAAAAAGATTTTGTATGCTCTCTGGCAATATTCATAAAATACTCTAACAAATTCATATCATAGCACTGTTGCCATTCATATCGTCTATCTAATATATACATGGAAGCTCCTGTCAAATCCACAGTGCCATCTACATCCACAAATTCCTTAGACTCTAGCTGAAATTCATATTGCTTTGTGCGTATGCACAGCTTATAGGTCTGTCCGGGAAATATGGAATTGCTAATGGTATATTCTCGCTCTTGCCCGCCAAAAACTGCTGGCAAATTGCCATCAGTATATTCCGGCGCCTTAAAACCATGTAATTTAGCCATAGCCTGATAGATATCTACTGCACTGGTTAATTCATTTACTATTCCGATAGCTGGAACATCTGCCCCTCGTGCCATATAGGCTGCTCCAGTCTGATACCTACTCATCATGTAAGGAGAATTGTCATATACAGATGAGCCATGATCTGAATACAGCTGCACTACATATTCGTCATCATTATAGTGGGATTCTAAATAGTCAAATAGTACCCCTAAACTTCTATCCGTATTTTTCACTCCCATCATATTAGCATGAGCGTATAAAGGAGAATATTTAAGCTTCACACTAGCCACCTTTTCCTTAGTTTGCCATAATCTATCTTCCAACGACAAACAGGTCTGACTAGCCACAGGCATACTTATCATGCTTACAGGCCAAGGATGCACATCTGTAACATGTAAAAGTAAAAACTGGTCACATTCTCCAAAAGCTTCTAATTGCTGTATAGTACGTTCTACTCCCTCAGATATTCTCTGAGCATATGTGTTGATTATCTGCCTGTCATAGCCTCTGCCAGCCCCTGTATAATGCAGACTAGGACAGCCCATAATATTGACACAATAGTAACCTAAATCTCTCATCTGCTCAGACAATACCTTATATTCTGGTGACAAGGGCATATTAACAGCATCATTGAATACCTGAGATTTGTGAGTATATATACCTGCCTCTATGGTAGTCAAAGAAGGAAAGGTATATTCTGCCACGGAAAAATGCTGATTAAAAATTACTCCCTTTGAGAAGAACTTCATGGTATTAGGCAATAAGGCGTAATTTTGCTCCTTCATAGCTTGCCAGCTTAGAGCATCTACTAAGATATTCAGAACTACTTTTTTTCTTTTAGGACTATGCTCCAAAAGAACGGGCTTGCCTACAACAAAATCCTTTTCGCCCCTTATCTTCACAGGCTCCTCGATTCTATAATAGCTGTACTCCCACTTGCCCAATATGGCATCATATTGCTTTTCATGGGTAGCAATCTCTACCTCCTGACTTGAGTCATTACCAGCCAAGGGAATAATATATTTTTTCCCATGTGGGTCAAATTGAAATTCCCTGCTGCTCTTGGATTTAAAAATATCAAAAATCATATCTGCAGCATATTCATCTACAAACTGCGGCAGCTCCTTTTCCCTAGCCAACAAAAGTCCTTTATTGTTGATAGTTTCCTGATTGACAAAGACTCCTACCCAATACCTATAACCATCCTTATCCATAGACCAGGGAACATATTCTCCCCCTAGACATGCTTCTTGCCAATATAATTTATTATCCTTGAGTTCAGATTTATTTATCAAAAAGGGAGCATAGCTGCCAATATTTTGAGACATGGTTATATTGTCCAATATCTGGTCTATATTTGCTTCATCTGCCTGTAAATTTGCATCCATTCCATATACATGACGGCAATAGCCTTGAAATTTGGCTTTTTCTGGCAGCATCTGCAACTTATCATAGCATTCTATCAGTAATTGCCAGATGATTAGATTGCATTTCCTTTTTCTCCAAGCATCCTGAGCCAAGGCCAGGGCTTCCTTTACATCTCCATAATAAAGGGCAAAATATCCTGCAAAAATACCTATATGCTCTGATTGAGGATATTTGCCCCTATATTCTGCCAATATTTTCAGATATTCATCATCAAAATCCTTTTTTGCCAATTTCTTTTGCAGCTTGCGGAATAATGCTAATCCATCTGCTTCCTCGGCAGGCCAAAAGGCTACATCTACTCTTCTTTCTTTCATACTCTACCACCATTGCTAAAAATATAGATAAAATCATTTTAGGATATTCTGCTATGTATTTCCTGAATCGCATATGTCAATGGGTCATAAAAATTATATATTCCATTGCCCATATCATTTTGATATTTACATGCCATTTAACATCTGTTATATATAAAACAAGGGTAAAAGCCTACTTTTCACCCTTGCTCGTCATAGAGGAATCTCTATTTGTCTCTTTATTGCCTCGAACACATCATACAAACAAAATATCACCAAAGCGCATTGGTTAGCATAGCATTACGACACATATCAAAAATACAATCAAAATTCAAGATTGAATCTAATAAATAAAAAATCATTTCTATGTTTTTTACCATACGATCACTTCCCTTTACGATACAAGCGAATAAAACACCAATAATTATAAACAATAATATACTAGGAAGTGCTACCCCCTGCTCTGCAAGCCAATACGCTTTAGCAAAATTCTATTCACCTTCTACAGTGTATGATACCATATTCTCCTGAAAGTCACTTCTTATCTTCAAAGCCACTTGGTGCAGCTGTACAATGTACTTATATAAGTATAATTCTATAAATTTCATAATAAATATATAATGGACCCCTTGTCAAGACCACTAAAAAAATATCTAAGCGTGCCTTAACTTAATAAATTATGCAACATTTTGGCCATAATAGTAAGAATCAGGTGTACTATATAACAATGCTTCGTGTGGCCTTACTTTGTTATATTCATTGATGTAATCTATTAATCCTTTGCGTAATCCTCGTGGGCTGGAAAATTCATTTTGTAAGAATTCCTACTCCCACTTTCTAAGCATGTTGTGGTTTAAGTTATGTTGAGCACATATTTCATTCAGTTCCTGATTACCTTGAAGAATATTCAGAACAACTTTACTTTTAAATTCTGGTGTATATTGACAGCGTGTCATAAAAAATCCTCCTAAATTGTTATATATTTACTATAACATGCATGCTTAGATTTTCAAAATATGGTCCAGATTCTGGTATCCATTATAGTCATTGGTTTTTGTTTGTAAATTCCTTTTTTTCTGTTTGCCATAATAAAAGGCCTCCTATGATTTTAATATTTTATCAT
>ERZ1026856.474-NODE-474-length-25247-cov-20.952525_pt1 | contig 25247 bp, 37 predicted proteins | sample MGYA00380158_ERZ1026856 | MGnify/ENA primary metagenome ERZ1026856 (study PRJEB33269, sample SAMEA4719794) | human gut metagenome | biome: human-associated habitat; feature: organic feature; material: feces | place: Cameroon | collected 2013-10 ...
TCCAGAGTTTTTTTATCAAACTTCTGTTCACTGTATCACCTCAAACACGCAAAAATTACGTAAATTTATTTCGTTTTGTCCAGTCCTAAAATTGCTCTAACCTTGTCCGGCAATAAATCTGGGTTAATTTTACCGATATTCTCCACGATAGAGCCAAGCTCCATTAAAATGATGTATACGCACACGCCTGCGGCAATAGGCACCTGAAAGCCTAAGTCCACATATCTCTGCGCATAGTCGATGAGATACGCAAGCACCACGAGCATAATGGAGCCAAGTTTATGATACAATCCTCTACGCATCTCTGACGATTTCCAGATATGATTAGCGCAAGCGGAAATATTTCCACTGATCGAATCAAACACAATAAATAAACAAGTTAATAAAGGTAACATAATATCTACCATCTCCATTCCTCCTTAAAAATTATTTTTCTTTTGTTTTTATAAATTAATTAAAGCCCTCTTTAGTTAATTAGTTAGTTTCTGCTTTCGATTCTTCTTCCTTATTAACATTCATCAGCTTATTGTACTGTTCCTCTGTAATCCTGCCCGTTGCGAAGAAAATATCAATCTTATTCTTTAAATCGTCTGTCAGACCGTTTCTTTCTTTAAGTTTTAATAATGTTCTATATAACATCTCTATACCTCCAATTCTGTTAATGCTGCTGCGTATTCGCTGTTAACATAGGCTTCTGCGGATTGTAAATCCATATCATAGATGTAATCTCGGTTGTCGTTAAGTTGCTGCTTGACATAATTCCAACCATTTTGCATTGAAATCGGATAATTAAATACTGTATATCCATTCAATTGCTCTGATGCGACATTGACATTGATCACGGGGTAGTAGGCGGCTAATTCTTTGAGTGCCCGAATTTCTTCCTGAGTAAGGGAGATTTCTTCTGGAACTATTAACGCTAAAAATACTTTTTCTCCTGTTAATTTACTTGTTGCAACATTAGCAGAAACCCAGACTCTACACGTATCATCAAAGGATTGAGTCGATATGTAATTTTCACCTTTTCTCGTTGCACTCAGAATGTTTGCAATCAGGCAAGAACATAGACATTTTTTGTCATATGTGCTATTTATAATGCCGGGGTTATCACCTACATGCCATGCCAGATACTGTGCACCATCCGCAGCAACAATCCAACGGTCTCCGCCAGAAAAAACATAATCATATACTCTCTTCACTAGCTTCCCACGTTCCACATCCACATAATCCGCAATATACTGCTGTCCGTCAATTGTGACGTTGCCACCACTTGAGACTGGAATTGCGTTAAGGATGATATTGTTAAGCGTAACAGATTGAACCTTTAATCCATCTTCGTTTGTTACTTTAACTGTAGGATTTACAACGCTCTTAATCTCAACTGGATTCTCTGGCGTTGGTGTTCCATCTTGTGATGATTTGCCATATATCATCATATCCCGAATCTTTCCATTGTCGGAATCAGTGATGTGAGTTTCGCCCTGATTTGAGGCATAGAACTTTGTAATTTTGTTGGATAAATCTTCCTTTATCAAACCAATTTCTTTTTTTAGCGGGCCAAGGTCTTCTGTTGTTTTCCCATGTTTTGAGAGTACATACGCCTCATCTCCCGTTAAACCACTTTTTCTCATGCTCTACACCTCCCTAAAGTAAAAACCACTTGCTATCAGGGGCATAAAAGCCATATAATTCTCCTGTGTCTACACATAACGCCGTTGAACCACTTGCAACATAATGAGGCAATTTATCTACTTCAGAAGACTTTCCCCAGTAATATCGCTTACTTCCGTCCGTATCTATGCAATCCCAGCCGCCTAAATCGTGTATAATATCACCTTTGCGGTATGTCTGCCCGTCAATAATTATTGTTCCACTAGCTATCATACTTCCACCTCCTTATGCATGAATCGTATCAGACAGCTTTAGCAAGCGATCTGCGAGCATCTCATTTTGTTTTGTAAGCTCTTCTATTTTTTTGTTTAGTTCTGGTATGGACGGCGTGTTATCGTTAAATAGGTGTTCCGGTTCTTCTCGGTCAACATTCTCAACGATTTCATACTTTCCTTCCTTATTTGCCTCGATATGACACGTACCATTTTCGTTGCACCACTGCGCAGCTTTTGGTGGGTATAAACCATCAAATACGTATCCAATATAATATTCTTCCATAATTACACTCCTAACACATATCTCAGTACAAACCCTTGATTGTTAACGGCTATTCCGTTTTGTGCGTTATTAGATTTATTACTGTCAGTACCCTGTATAAATGTATCACCGATATATAGGTATTTATTTAATCCGTAATATGGATTGCTCATTAACATACCATCTCCAGGTCGCCAGGCAACGTGCTGTTTAGGTACAAAAAACGTTGTCCACCACCAATTATCACAAGCTCCATTACTATAGTGGCTCCAGACAAATACGGCACCGGTCGGTTGCATTGATATTGGCTCATTTAGTGTAAATTTATGCTCCGCAATCATCCAGTATCCTACGCTGTTAGCATCCCACAGGATGTTATTTTTGCCCAAGATGCACTCTACGTCATTAGATACAAATTGGATGTGGTGGTTATCGACATACATCCCGGTTCCCATAGACTCGTACAAGTCACTATACGTCGAGCCCTCTTTGACGGTTAACGAAAGTCCTGTGGTGTCCTTGGTTTTATCGTAATACAATTCCAGAGCCGCCTTGCCGCCGCCATGGATGTCGTCTGGGTTTGTCTGCTGGGTGGAAACAACAATGTTGCGGTCGGATTGCATCACGGAGCCGGAGCCATCATAAGTTTTATCGCCGTCCGTGTTAGTGATCACGATAGGTGCTGTACCAAACCTTACAATCTCACTATTTCCTTTTCGTACAGCCATACCATATGCATCAAGTAAAGTATTTTGTTTAAGGGTGTTCCCTCTCATGTCGCCAACTATCAGTCCAACACCATCTATATAATCAATAAAATTTGTTGCAGTTTTAGCTGCATTAATAATTTTTTCGTTCTGTAACCCAAAATTTTTAGCGGTTCCTTTTTTAAATCTTTCATGCGATTGTTTTACTTTTTCTGCGGCTGTATCATCTGTTGGTGGAGATGTAAGATTTCCAGTAAGCCATGCTTTTCCACCGGAGACACGTATTTTTACCGTATCCCCAGATTTGCAGTTAATAGCCATCTGTGCGGGGGTTTCGTCTGCTCCACCGTCAATGTGGACATATGCTGTTTTTTCGTCAACCCGAAGGACTTTTGCAACTGTATCGTATGCTTTTGTTTTGCTTTGCTTCATCGCCGAGGCAATCTCTTTTACAAACTCATTCAATGCTTTCCACCTCTTCCTTTGTGCGGCAACCATGTTCCAGGGATAGCGATTGTGATGTTATTCTAAATTTTCCGGTAAGGTTATGCCGTGGATAGTTTAAAAAGACCACATCGCCCAGAAGAACGTCCTCAAAAAATCGCCGGCTGTACTGCATTGTTCTGGCAGGATTCTGCAATTCTTTTAGTTTTCTCACAGCGTATGCCGCTATGTTTTCCCCAGAGGATAATTCAACGCCTGTTTCTGATTTCCACACTTCCCTGCCGCGACTGACAGTTGATAAATAACTGTCCGGATTATCATCCCGCGCGATGGCTGCGCCGTAATCATCATGTATTGCCATGAAACAATTTGGTGTGTCGTACCAATTAAATGCGTCTGTTACATCGCACTCAATGATGTCGTTTGCGCTAATTCCCACTGTAAGACTGCTATTATTATCATTTGCGCAGATAACAATGCTTCCATCGCCAAGTATTCGCATCCGCCAACCAATAGCATCTAAAATATGCAGTGCCATTGTGAGCCTTGTTTCCCCATCTTCCGCAACGATATTATCTGTAGTTATCGGCGATGTTCCCTCGACATACACAGGGGCAGGGATACAATCATTGAGCAGATTTTTAATCTGTTTTGCTCCGCTACCGGCTGGTGCATAATAACCACGCGGCAGGATCACATCATCTGCCGGCTTGAGAACGGAATAGCAGTCAATGTTGTGGTTTTCCCTAACACCATCAAGCTTTCTTTCCGGGAAGGCGGTCAGGCCAGTAAACAGTGCTACTTTTGCTCCTGCCCCTCCCTGTTTGGCTTGCAGGTAAATACGGACCCAGCACTCACTATCTGTTATCTTTTCTGTCATTGTGACAGAAGCAGATTCCCTTAAATCTGACGTACTGTCCCGGTCAATACTGCCCTCAGTAAATTCAAATTCTTTCTGGTCTGTCCACGTCTTGGGGTCAACTGTTGTTAAAATATATCTTGCTGAAAATCCTTTGCTCCAATCCATCACGCCACCTCATTAGGATGCTCTGCGCTCCACTGCTCTTCGGTTACGGAATCCAACTCTTCCGAATCCACTTTTTTTATCGTTAGTGAGAAATCTGTCCTCATTTTATTATCGTGGTCTTTTTTCTCCGACACCTGTATATCGCAGGAAAACGATGAACCATCTGGTGTCCTAACGTGACATATTCCGGGATACGTTGCGAGCCGCCTCATTTGCTCAATCATCATTGGTTCTGTTAGTGAGATACTTACTGCATCAATTTTTAAATCACGAGTGACTGCAGGATTCCAGTCACCTTGTACGGAGCCGCCAAGATAAACTGTCCTCTCGAAATCTTTATCCCATGAGTTATCTAAATCAAGGTTATACTGGATTTCGATAGATTCACCGTCAAAATCAATGATTGCCTTTTTATATTCGATGGAAAAATCGCTATATAACCACGCAAACGAACTATCTGACGTTATATAGTCACCGTTGGCAGTTTTATTTACAACCAGTATGCCGCCGTACTCATTTAACGCTGGGTATGGGTCAACATATTTCTGTCCATAAACCCCATTTTCCAGAATCAATTCTGCTCTGTCTACACTCATCCGATACAAGTCGAATGTATCCCCATCAGCATATGTGGTTGGTTTAGCAACAACAATACTCGCTGTTTTGTTGTCTGCAATCGTATTTACAGTGGCCGTTGGCACTTCCGGCTGGTGTTTCCACCGTACAACAAACGGTATCTTTTTTTCTGCCACATGGTCATAAATATCTGTAAATGCAATCTGTATGCTGTACCTTGCACCGTCATCCATCTGCCCGATCAGGTCGCCCAAGGCAATACTGTAGTTATCTGTTTCGCTACCGGTAAAACTGGCAATAATTTCGCCGGCAAAATGCTGTTCCTTTAATCCGTCCGGGCGCAGAATATAATAATCCTCGTCCCTGACAATCGTTACTTTTGCTGTGCCAGCAGAATCCCCGAAGGACGGGGCTATCGTTAATGGTAGCTGCTCCAAATAATTTGTTGTGCCTTCCGATGATTCCGGCACTGTCTGGTCGGTCGTTTCCGTGGTAACATCGTCAGAATTATATGCTGTTGCTTCCGAAACAAGATTTGTTGTAACGCTGTCTATTGCAGGTTTTGCAACAATTTCGACAGCTACAGAATCTGACCACGCTCCCTCCTTGCCTCCCTGTGCCGTAACCATTGCTTTTAAATAATGGGTCTCTCCTACGTTCCACAGATTGCTTAAAAGACTGTTTGCAGTATAGATTTTGTTAATATTTTCAATCGTTTCTGACAATGTTTCCATGCCGGAGGACATCATCAAAACAACAACATTTCCATCATTTCCTTTAACTGGTTCATCGTTAATCGCTTCCGCTATTTTTATGCTCGCTTTGCTGTTTCCGGTGTAGCCAACACTGCAAATAACTGTATCGTCCACGGCAAGATAATTTTCTGTCGTTGCAAGTGTAGGAGTCGTTGGTGTCTCACTCAGTGAGACAGAAACCACGTCAGACCAAGGAGATAACACCTCTTCATCTCCAGATGTATCCCTCAATCTCACACGAAAATAATATGTTTTTGCCGATTCCAAAGACCCGATATGCCATGTAGTCTCTTTATTGTCTATGTCATAAGCAGTTGGAGCATCTGTACTAATCCATGCATCCTCATGGTCTGCCCATGCAATAGTAGCAGCGTCCGCATTTTTCCATGACCAATCCCATGTTAGTTCTACGGTATCGGATGCCACCGCCATTGCAGTTATATTTTTCGGCGGAACTGCAATTTTTCTTGCCTCTGAGTAAATCCACCCTGACTGCATGAGGGGGCTAAGTTTGTAGGTGATGCCAGATGCTCCGTTTTGAGGTGCAGAAGTTCCGGTAAAATTCTTGAGGGCAATCTGGTATTCAGTGCCGCCGGAAACGTCCGGACACGTAACTGTAATTGTTCCCTCCTTGTCAGTGATCGCGATAACGCCTTTTTCCTCGTTGTCTATTTTCATCCAGATTGCTGTTTTGGCGTCAGGAACCCCTGTCTTTCGCTCAACACTATTGATGGTAAGTGTTGTTCCCGTTGCCGATACCGTATCAAATGACGGGGATTTCAAAGCCCCTCGCGCCGCTACTCGTGGCTCAGAGTATGCATATTTTTTATCGTGCGTACTCTGCACTCTTGTCCACATAATCTGGTCTTCCGCTATACCATCATCTGTGTTAAAATCTGCTGACACTGTATAATCATGGTACGCAACAGTTACTCCTGTGCTCCATGATGTGCCAGTATACCTCTCTCCGCTTTCTGGCGTGTCTATGGCGTATTGTAACTCCATGGAATCCACAGGACGGTCTTGTGGCGATGCCTGCACCCAGTTTGCCCATACATACCGGCTAGAGGAACCTATCTCTTTGCTCCCTGTGCTCTGTATGTTTGGACGCTCTGGGATGCTGTAATAATGGTATGCATAGCCCCAACCGGAATCCCCGGCACATCCTCTCGACTTTACCCTTACAATACGGCAGAATGTCATACTCTGTGTTGGGGAACCATCCTCTGTTATTTCCCATGTACCAGAAGCCCCTGTATAGGATGCATTGGTAAAGCGAGCGTTTACAATGGCGCCCTTATAGTTTGTCATTAATGCGGTCTGTACCTGCGTCCTTGCAAAATGCCTTGCATCATTTGCCTCGTATGAGGTATTCCAAGTAAATGTACCTTTATTTGCGCCAGTATCATCAAGAGAATAAGAAACGGAAGGGGCATTTGGTGCATAAATGGTAAATGTCTTTGTGGAATGTGCGGCTGTATAGGTATGCTTTTTATCACTTTTTGTTTTGCCCTTTACCTTAAATTCTATCGCGTTTAATAATTTTGATGAGACAGGATAATAATTTTTTGCATTAAGTGCTACCGTTTTTTTAGTTGCTGATTTTCCTACATTTATTTTCTTCCACTTTGTCCAATCCCATTTAGAAGCACCGGCGTTTTTTGTATGTAGACGATACCATAGCCACTGTCCATCCTCATATTTTTTCGCCGGTATCTTCCAAGATATTGTAAATTTTAGATTGTCTCTCGATATAGATAGACCGCTGGGAGCAGCAGACTTTTTATTTTTCTTTGCCATTATGCCATTTTCACCTGCCTTCTAAGCTCGCTTGCCATTCTTCTTCCCCATTCTTCCGGATTATCTGCACCGTTTACAGTTACGTTAATAGTTACATCGTTTTTCGTCCCCTGCGTTGCCTCTTTGATATCGCTCATTAATCTGCTACGACCGTACAGCATCTCGTCTCCTGCTTCTCCCGCCCCAAACAAAGTGGCATCAGAAAATACATATGGACTTTCCATAGCCTTTTTATACCAGCTAATGTGGAATGATGGCAGAGATCCCTTTCCACCAATTCCAAACGGAGCTTTACCGCCAGAAACGCTCAGGTGTGGTAATTTTAGGTGTGGAAGAGACCAGGAAAACTTAAACGCTCCTTTGAATTTAGATACAATGCCTCTGATAATGTTCCAAGCCTTCGACAAGGTGCTTTTTACTATGGATGGAATCTTTGAAATCCCATTTTTAAGTGCTGTGGCTGCGGCTTTGCCACCGCCTGATAAAGCGCTCTTAAATCTACTCATGGCAGTTTTCGCCCCACTTACTACCGTATTTTTAAAAGACACGATAGTGTTCTTTGCGGCACTGACCATCTTGGAGAAAATGGTCTTGACGCTTGTTACGATGCCATTCATACCTCCTTTGAAAGCATTTGCTGTTCCCTTGGCACCACTCACTAGCAAATTCTTGAATTTTTCTATTGCTGTTTTTGCAAATCCAGAAATCTTTTCTGGAAGTGCTTTCACACCATTTGCAATACCTGTTACAATCGACTTTCCAAGATTTATCCAGTTAAACGCCGTAAGCACGCTTACAACGGCTGTGATAATTTTAGGTAAATTAGCAATTAACAACGGAATCGCACGAACTAAACCAATCGCTAAATTTGTTATGATTGTTATTCCTGTTGCGAGGATTTTTGGCGCGTTATCGTTAATAATACCGGCTAAATTTGTTATGATCGTAGGCACATATGCAATCAGTACAGGTATGGAATTAATCAATCCCTGAGCGATATTCTGGATAAGTGTCAGGCCTGCATTTATTAGTTTTCCCGCGTTACTTCTCAGTGATTCCGTAAATTGTGTCAACATTGGCAACGCCTGCCCCAAAAAGCTTGGGATGCCTTGAGTCATGCCGTTAGCGATAGTCGTTAACAAATTAACCCCGACTGATGTAAATACATTTAGTCCTGTGGAAATCGTAGAGGCAAGATTGCTTAACAGTTGGCCGACAGCAGTTGTAATGCTGCCAGAATTTTGAGTAACGCTCGAAATTAAGCCATTTATGAGGTCACCGCCGATTTTTGTCAACCCCGGCAACTGACCGCTAAAGTTAATTGCATCTTGTGCCAGCTTGGAGAGGGCACCACTTATACCACCGGACTCCATCGCCTCAGCCAATCCGCTAACTTCGCTTGTTACATCTTTGATGGCACCACGGATAGCGCCCGAAAAAGTGTTGTAAAAACCCAGTTCTAAGCCCTCTGTAGCACTAGATAGCAAGGTTATGTCGCCTTTTAAATTGTCTAACTGTGTAGCCGCCTGCTGTGCCGCGGAGCCGGAAGAATCCTGTATTCCCTTCCAGAATTTTTGCACAGTCGCATCACTTGACGCGGTCATTTTATTAAATGCCTGTAAGCCTTGCGTTGTAAAAATTGTAGCAAGAGCGTTATTTTTTTGCTCTGCTGTCATGCCCTGCAAAGAGCCGTTAAGCTCGTCTACAAGGTCGTTAAAGTCTTTTGCTTCGCCGTTGGCTTCGTAGGCAGATACCCCTAACTGGCTTAGTGCTTTTGATGCGCCGTCAGTCGGAGTATATAAATCCGCCATAGCCCTATTTAACGCTGTAGATGCCTCGGAGCCTGTCACGTTCTGCTCTGCTAAGCGGAGCAAGGAAAGCGTGACGCTGTCCGCCGCTTGGCCGTAGTTTTTCGCTGTGGCAGCAGAACCAGAGAAAGCTTCTCCAAGACCTCTTACGTTCGTATTAGCAAGAGTAGCACCTTTTGCCATCAAATCGGCATAGTAAGATGCGTTGCCCATCGAGTCGCCAAAGCCCTTTACAGCTCCGGCGGTATACGATGCCGATTCTTCCAGACTCATAGCACCGGCAGAAGCAAGGTTAAGTACCGTTCCGATGCCACTAATCTGCTCATCCGCTGACAAGCCGGCTTGGGCAAGAATGTTCATGCCTTCGGCCGCTTCCGTTGCGGTGTACTTTGTTGTGCGCCCCATTTCCTCAGCTTTGGCTTTGACGTTTTCTATTTTGTCTACGGTTGTTCCCATAGTAGCTGCTACCTGAGACATCGCGGTATCAAAATTCATTCCGGAATCTATTGACGTTTTTGTAAATGCAACGGCGGCGGCAGAACCAGCCGCCATGGCTGTTTTAGCCACCTTCCCGACTGTTTTAAATGCCCCGCCGATTTTTGATGTGGACGAGCTGGCGTTACCTTCTGCGTCTTTCAGCCCCTGCTTATATGCGGTGTCTTTGATTGCCAGAGTGACAAACAATTCCATCACATTCAATCACTCATCACCACCAATCCGGCTTTTTTAATGACGTCCGCGGCTATTTCTTCGCCAGTCTTTGTTACTGTTTGCTTTTTATCGCTATTAATTAAATCAAAAAATGATACATAGAGATATTTCCCACCGAACGCCTGCGAAATGCTTTCGGTTACATATTTCAGCCCATCGGCCATGTATCGCTTGTAAATTAGTTCCTCTGTATCGTCTAAAATCTTAGCTTTGACATACAGGAGGAAGCCTTTTACGCTTTTTCCTCTGTATTCTCCTGCGCATCTCCAGAGTGTCCGTCTGTTGCGCCTGTTGGCACTGAGAAAAAAAGCTGACGTACCTCCGGTTCGTTGACAAGGTCAACCATACCTTTGATAACATCCATTAATTTGTGCGTTTTCTTGTATTCCTCAACTGTCTGTAATTCAAACGCCGCTAAGATTCCGATTACGTCATCTTTGTGCGTTTTTAACAGTCTAGGGGCTGTTTTAGCGCCCCTAGCAAAGATTTTGATGTATTTATCACCTTCCCGCGGCGCAAGTTCCCGGCACAGGCTGAGTGCATCATCATCGTCTGCAATGTTACCGATATGCTCGAGGGAATTCGCAATCGCTTCTAAACCCTGTTCTGCTGTTAATTCTGATAATCTCATGCTTTACCTCCTACGCCGCTTCACCTGTTTTGATATAGACCTCGTAAGGTACTGTCTCTGCGTTCTTAATGCTGTAGTGCCCTGTGTATTCAAAATCAAAATTTCCTTTGGATTTATCACCTGATTTAATCTTAAATCCTCCCGTTGAGAGAGCGTTCATGATTTTGATTGCGATAAATCCGGCGGAATCCCCGGAATTTTCGTCCGAATAGTCGCCAATCCACCAAATATCCTTAAAATCTTCTGCCTTTAAATCTGCCCTTGGTGTTACTTTGTTTCCTGCTACGTCTGCCGCCGCCATAAAGCTTTTAGCCTGTGTGGTATCCATAGTAACGGCTGTACCTGATAACTTTACCTCAATAGATTCAATTTCCTTGAGTTCCATTGTATTTTTAGGCACGTTGTCAATGTCTTCCCCGAAATCCGTAAAGGATGGCTCCGCGCTAAAGCTACAACCACCACTGGTTGCCATGAGAATATTAGTTGTTGTTATAGCGCCCGTTTCTGGCTCAAAAGCTGACGCAATAATGCCGGCGTTAATCTGTATTTTTTTAAAAAGGTCAGAAGGTACCTGCGTATACTTCATTTGCTCACCTCGTTAAATAGTTATAAATTGCATAGTTATTACTGTGTATCTGCGTACTATTGACGAGTCAGCTTCATCGACTAAAGGAGTCCAAGGCTGGTCTTGCGACAGAAAAATGATTCCATCATCGCACTTGACCGTAGTACCCCCTTGCAACCTGCCGCTGATTTCTTTTGCCTTTTTGTTTGGAATTACCTCTGATTCTGTGTGGTACCATACGTTTACAGTGCTGGCGGCGGCTGCGCCTGTCCACCAGTTTGCTATAATTGGCTCATATGTGATAAAAGGGAAAGCGGTATCCTCCGGCACTCTGTTAGACGGATATGCAGTTATGCCAAAGGATGACCAGAATTGATATAGTGCCGCTGTTGGGGTCATGACGTTAACTCCCACTTCTCTGCCATGACCTGTGCTATGTCTAAATTAGACGATGCAGGGGTTTCTTTTTCTCCTGCATTTGATGTAACTCTAAAAATTTTTCCGTCTTTTGTTTTTAATACATCATGATAGCTCAGCTTTACTGTTTTAGCTGTAGTAATTGTATATGTTGCTGTTACACCCTCTTTTTCCGCCACTCTGGCAGACATGGAGGTGTCACGGACTATTGCCGCCTGTATTTTAGCGCCCTCGACCCACTCGGTGATAAATCCACCCTCGCCGTCAGAAGTACGCTTTTTATCCATGAGTATGCAATCTTGTAAAAATTCATTGATTAAACTCATGCCATTTTCCTCCATGGGTTCAGGCGTGCCCTAAAGGCATCTTGCCACGTGTAGGTCTCGCCTTTACTGTTTGTTGCCCTGCTGTACGAATATCCGCCAAACGATTCCGACTGATACGCTCCTAAATTGCCGTTTTTCGCCTGCCACTCGCTGATTTCGTCCACCAGTGACAAAAACGGTTTGGGGATAGCCAGCGGAACAACTACGCCGTTAAAAGTCTCCTCCTGTAACGGAGCAGTATTGCCTTTGTGGTACTGATAAACCCCGTCATTAAAGATAGAGCCGCTGATTAAATAGTATTGCCCGTCCTGCAAAGGGAGATGAATCGCGGTGTCAGAACAGCGTAGGTCTTTGGTGTCTGCTGTCGCATCTATATGTGTGTCAAAAATCCACTCCCCGATTGTTATTTTGCCTGTAATTGCCGCCCCTTTGACCGGGAAGAAATTGTGAATGTGATTCATAATTTCATAAAGCACTCAATCATCCCCTTTTATTTTCTGGTCGAACTCACCTCAGAAGCGACGCTTGATACTTCCGGGATGGTATCTGTAGTTCCAACAGTAACTACACAAACACCGTCAAGGTATTCTGCCCACAGTTTCATGCCCATAATAGCGTATGTTTCGCCTGTAGCGTTTGTGTAGTTGCCGCCTGCGTGGAATCCAATCAGATTTGTTTCGCCGGATGTTGTGTAGTCTAAGCCAAGCTTTTTGAAATCGCTGTCGCCGGGATCAATATAATATAAATCAATATTTTCTACAGGTGTTGCGATAACGGTTTTTGCCGGGATATAGGCGTCAGGAAGAAGAAACAGTGTGGAGAAACCGAAAAAGTCTTTGATATACTGCAAGCCAAACATTGTCTGCACGGTAATCTCTTTGTCGCCTAACCAGTCATAAAAATCCATTACGTTCGCAAAGCCTACGACTTCGGTTACATTTCTGTTCATTCCCGCAAATTTGTTAAGCACAGCACCTTTCGCGATCGCAAGTGCTTTCTGCCATTTCTTCTGTGTTCCCTTTAATGTTCCTGTCTTTAAGAACGTATAGAAATCCTTTAAAACCTTGTTCTGCAGCTCAACCATAAAGGCATCATCCGTCTTTTCGATTGCCACTGTTGCGCCCCATTTTGCCACAGACTCAAGAGTTAAAGATTTAGCGTATTTTTCTACAACAATATCCTCTCTCTTGCTTTCCACAACTTTAAACTGTGTAAAAGGGATTGCCTCGCCCTCACCTACGCTTGCGCCGCCCTGTAAAGCTTCATCTTTCATCTGCGCTTCGTAGGTTACTAAGCTGGTGCCCGGCTCTTTTCTGATAGGTCTAAAGATTCCCAAGATGGTTCTCAGCGCATCCCAATTTTTTTCGAATTGTGTTACAAAATCAATTTCTCTCGCCTTGAGAGCGCTATCTGTATTTAATACAGTGCTAGTGGTTACTCCTGCCATTGTTTACTCCTTTCAAAATCCAAAAAGTTCGTGATTTTCCGCAATCGCTTTCTGACGTTCGCCTGCATCTTTAATTTCCATGATTTCTTTCTTGGTCATTTTCCCCGGTTCTCCTCCCGGTGGATTTGATACGTTAGCGCCCTGAGTCGTTTCGGTTGTAATATAATCGGCATACGCTTCTTTGATGCCTTTTTCTACCTCTGTTGCGTTCTCAAGTTTGCCGTCAGCTCCGATTTTCAAATTATCAATAGTCTCTTTTGATGCTTTTAATGCAAGGCTAATTACCTTGCTAGACACGCCAGAATCCTCGAGCATCTTTTTATATGCAGCTTCTTTTGCATTGTAGGATGCTTTCTTGTCCTGTTCGGCTTTGTAGCTCTCAAAGCCTGCGTGTTCCTTCTCGTACTTGCCTTTCCAATCGTCCTTTTCGTAGTCCTCCAATTTCTTCTGGAGGTCTGGAACTTTCTCCGCATCCTCTTTGTATTTACTAATCTCATTCTTGAGACCTGTAACGGTCGCGGAGTGTTCCTCGATAATCGCGGAAACCTGTTCATCTGTGAGTGTCATGCTCTTTAAAAAAGCCCTTGTTAATGCCATTTGATTTACTCCTTTTCTTTGAGGGATTTCTTTCCCTAAATGACTATATGTAAATCGCAGTACTTCGCGATTACTTTCTAAAAGTTTTTGCGGCTTTAAGGGATTTTGCTCCAAATTTGCCGTCAATTTTTAATTTACATTTCGACTGGAAAATACTAACCGCGTCTTCCGTCTTTTCACCGTATTTGCCGTCAGTATCTAATTTCGAGCCGATAGCCCAGTTTAAAAACTTCTGCAATTTTTCAATTTCCCTTCTTGCGCCTTTTAATACTGTAATACCGTCTAAAAACGTATAGTAGCCGCGTGGCGGCAATTTAGGGAATTTCCCAGTGTATTTAACTTCTTTCGCTGTTTCTTCCTTCTGCTCCACCGCTGGGAAGTCATGATATAAAATATTTAAATCAAAATTTCCATCGTTGCCGGTCGAAACCTTGGCTGGAAATACACCAGAGCTGGTATACTGCCATGCCATGAGATCAGGCACGTTTGTAGGCTTATAAGACTTGTTCGGTGTCGCTTTAAACGCCATATGGTTATAGCCCTTGTAATAACGTGCAATCCACCAGTTTTTACAGTTAACTTTGTTTTTATCAATATGCTCTGAAAAATACGACATCCCAGTGTAAACGCCGAATTTATACCCTCTTGACTCAACGACAGTCTGTGCCGCGTTGATAATCTCAGCAATCTTTGCTTTACTTAGCCTTGCCTGCACTTTATCCTCGATATCAAACCAAACGCCGTATTTAAAATGCTTTTTGCTGGCCTTGTCGAGGATGTCACACACAAGCTCCATGTCTGACTTAGCTTTCGCCGTTGTGGTAGCGTATGTGTAGTTGTATACGCCCCATGGGATGCCCAATTTCTCACACTTTTTATAGTTCTCCTCAAACTTTTTATCCTTGCCTAAATCCTTGCGGATAATCTTAATGATCGCACCATCACAACCGTATTTCTTTACTTTTTTCCAGTCGATTGTGCCATTGTATACCGATACATCAATAATTTTCATCTCAGCCTCCTATTTCTTGTTTGTAATTGTAAACGGTACAATAGATTCTGGAATATAATTTACTTCGTACTTATATTTGTTTACCTTTGCGCCGCCTAAATCTTCAATCACATACATAGAGTCCCTGTTTAAACCAATGATCTGTTTCTTGTAAGTCCCGTCTTCCATTTCGCAGATTAAGCTAATTTTCTTGCTATCGGAGGCATCTAAAGAAAAGGCTCCTACTACTTCGAATTCTACTTTGTCCGTTCTTGTGTTGATAACTGCAAATCTTCTTAAGACATTAAAGTTATCCGCTTCTTGTGAGACATTATTGGATACCTGACTTGCTTCTGTACACCCTACTAATGCTCCTGTGGCTAACATTGCTGCTGTTACTACTACTAAAATCTTCTTTTTCACTCTGTCACCCTTTCCATCTCAACACGTACAAAATTTTCTGGTTGCTGTTAATGATCCTGTGTATCTTTTTATAAATACCGCCTGCTTTTTTAGTATTTGTGCTAGCCTTTCCGGCATCCCACCACACCATTTTATTTCTCTCGTTTATCCCTGCGAAAATATTGGTATGCAGGCGGTAAAAGCAAATGTCTCCTGGTTTTAATTTGTTTTTATAATCCCGGGGTAATTTATTTACTTTTATCAATCTATATCGTTTTGATATAGCTGCTTTTGTTCCTGTGCCCTTATAGACAACTGTTCCGTTCTTGTTGCAATAAAACAGTTGCCCCGGTTTGAGGATGCCTAATTGCTGTAGGCAATAGCATACATACGATGCACAATTACTTACCTTTTTCTTCTTTGCTCCTGCCCAGCTATTCGCAACGTCTTGAGAGTATTTAAATTTTTTATCAACAAAATACTCTGCTGTTTCTCTTGCTTTGACGAGTAAAGACAATCTGTCCATTATTCCATCGCTCCTTTTAATTCGTCTGCAATGATTGCTGTGTATTCTTTTGCGTAATTTGCCGCCGCCGGTTTCAAATATGGCTGTGCCCTCTGGCCGTTTGTGATATGCCACTGCCCTTTATCATCCTGATAAGTCCATGGGGTCTTTCGCCCTCCCTTGTAATACACGCCAGTTCCCAACTCTACATAGGCGGCATATTCTTCGTTACTGCCTATTGTCTCTGTGAGATTTTCCAAGTCGGTCCGATGCGTAATACTGTTTCTTAATGCACCCGTATCGACCGGGCAAAGGTCTTTTGCGTGCCCTTCTGCGGCGGCTCCTGCCTGTTCTAACGCCCTTGCAAGTGCCATAGTGGTTTTTAAAATCACCTCATCTACATGGCTTACAACATCAATATCTGACATCATATTCGCCCCCTTTGCGTTGCTAACCATTCGTAGTAGGTCATATCTTCTATAACCTCGTTTCTGCCTGTCTCCGGGTTTCTGACGCGTATCATTCGCGGTTGTGCTAGTTCGGCGGGTAGCGCAGTTCTCTGCGTACAACGACAGTTATAAACTTCCGCCGGGATTCCGCTTGGGTCTCCCGGATACATAAGACCGTTTGAGTAGGCCATGTTAAATGATACTTCCTCGCCATCCATCGCTCTGTGACTGTCTCGCGTTCTCAAGTCCTTTGTTGCTGTCCAGTGTTTAACCACATCAATCCCCATCTGGTAGGCTTCCTCGTATGCCGCCTGCCTGCCCCCATTCTGCGCTCCTGTGAACGCTGTGCGGGCGTTTCTGATTGCGGCAGTATGATTCATGCCTGTAACGTCTTGGAACCTTCCTGCCAGCTTTCCTACGCTGTCACCCTGTAGAATTCCTTGCAATAGTGCGTTCTGCAACTTTTTCATGTTCCATCGCACGTCCTTGCTTTTTAGCACTCTTCGGGGCGGGAGAATCTTCTGCTTTCTGACCGTCAGCCGCTTAACCGTATGCTCGTCAACCAAATTAAAAGCAATATCTCCAATCTCTTTTATCTGCCTGTCAGGTACGAGAGATTTAATCATATATGCCTCAAAATTGCGATTGAGGGCAATAACAAGGGGGGTCTTCTCGTTGATGTACGCCGCGGCAATCTCGTTTGACTCTGTCAGCCGCCGCGCCATGTCCTCGCGTAGTGCTTCCCACCTCTGCCCCCTACCATACTGGTTCATTAACCATGCTTCAAATTCTTCTTTCGTGTACTTCCCTGCCTGATATGCCGCGTATTCTTTAGCGTAGCGATTAGCAAACTGTTTAAAATAACTCCTTGCCTTGCTGTCAAGCTCTTTTTCAGCCTGCTTATACACGTCTGTTAACCGCTTTTCAAGCTTTTGCAGCTCCTGTTCTGTCCACTTGTCCGAAGGATACATGACTATTCATCCCCTTCTGGATTTTCCGGCTCATCGGGTTCAGTCGGCTCCGTGTAGCGGCTATATGATTCCTCGTCTTTTTTTGCAAGAATGTCTGGCACTTCCTCTGGCGCAACAAACGGTAATTTTTTCAAAATGGTTTCTTCATCCAGATAATTCGCTGCCTCAAGAATCATGTCTGTTCGCTCTTTCTCGTTGCTGATTCTGTTCCGTTTAAATTGCGGTTCATCATCAATCCCCGCAAGCTCAAGAATCTTCTCGATTGCATCGCCCACAAAGTACTCAAAATCATCCGCATTATCGTCTAACGGCTGATATGCTGCGTCGATATGATCGTTTGTTGCTCCGGCGGCTATGGCGTGTACGTCCAATGCCCCGAAGTCCTCATAAATCTCTGACCGCATCTGTGTAAGAAACTCTTTTCTCGCCGTGTAAGGCGGCTCCTGCGTGTATGCCTGTACCTGTCCTTCCTCTGCCTTGGCGATGTGCTGGAATTTGAGTCGGTCCCTGAATTCCGCCAGTTCGTCGTCTGTCATACCGTCAGCGTTAGAAATGAGCCAATACATCTGCGCACAGTCGTCTAAATCATTGGCAAAACCACTTTGTACCGCGTCGTAGGCATCAATCTTTGACCGCATCCCCCTCAGGGTGCTTATATGCCTTTTGTTTCCAAACATTGGTACAATAGGGAGACTGCTATAATTTTCTTCCCCGATGATTTCGGGTTCTAAATTATTAGCAATTTCCACCCTTTGCCTGTACGCCCGTTTGGGAGCGGTCTCTTTTAATTCTCCAAATTTACTCTCTGCACTGTAGGTTGTGTAGCCATCCACCTCGTACAGTACAACCTTAAACGGTTTCTGCTCGTCTAACTGCCAGAATCTTATACCTGCCATCAATGCCCCTGTGTCCTCGTCCCACATTGGGGCGAACTGCGTAAATGGAAATTCGTGCACGTGGTCCACATTCCAAAAAAGGAAGGACTGGCCATGGATTAATGCGTTGTATGCCGCCTCTTTAATCCGCCTGTCGAATTGTTTGCCCAGTTTATCTTTGACACCCATGTCATTAAAAAAGACACCGTTTCCCAGACTGTACGAACAACGCTGTGTATTTAATTTGTGAAAGAAATTAGAGCATATCTGTGCGTTAGACGAAAAATTATCTATCTTTTTTTGACCTAGCAGAGTGTAATAAACACGCTGGAACTGTAAAATAGTCTCGTTTTCCTGTGCATCGTACTTGTCCGCCTTTAGTGCCTCTTTGTATGCTCCTGTGCTCTCGTGGAATTTTATAAACTGATTTATAAATTGCCCTTTGTCTTTTGTGGCAATGAAATCTTGATATGATAAATACATTGTTATCACCCTAGAATTGATTTATATTGTTTTGATTTACTGCGTTTGACGAGTTTTAAAGTCTTTACAAAATACCTAATTGCGTCCATTGCATGGTCTGACTGTTTTATAACTTCATCCCTTCCCTTGTCAGCCGCTGTTGGGTCCCATGCATAGATACCAAACTCCTCAATCGTGTGTGTGCAAGACGGGTCAAACGATAATTTGTCTTGTGTCAACATTGTCTCAACATCCGCTATCCCATCGTTAACAGTGTTATCCGCTTTTTTGACTTTATGCCCTTTGCTACGTAACTCCACGATGAGAGCTGTGGCGGATGGGTCAACGATCACTAGATCATCTTTCTGCCCGCTTAGCGTGTCCTCTAGTCCTTTTACTAGTGCACTGACTGGCTTCATGCGGTTGTTTTCCCTGCCTGAATAGTAGTACTCTTTTATGCAGTGCCAGTTGCCGGTATCTACTCTTTTCTGCCAGATGAGAAAGACGGTAGGGTTCTGCATACCAAAATCACTGCTCACAATTATCTCTCCGCTGGTCTTTGCTTTGCAGACGTGCCTTTCCTCTGAAAACATATCGTACACAGGCCCTTCTGCCACTACCCATTTGCCCAGTATGTAGCGTTGATACCTGTGTGTCCCGGAATACTCTTTTACCAGCTCGTCCACTACCGCTGGAGGTAAACAACCATCATGTATGTTGTACGCCTGCTGGAATATATCGGCATCAGAATCCAGAAACCTCTTAAACCAGTGCTTCGGTCCCGCCGGGTTGCAAGTGCCGTCAAAATAACTGTGCGACGTTCTGAGACGGGATTTCAACATTTCAAAAACTTCCTGATTCCAGGTTGTCACCTCGTCGCCGTAAGCGTACTCAATCGTTGCTCCCTGTATCCTTGCAACGTGCTTTTTGTTGTCAGCACCTAATGCATATACTTTTTTGCCAAATAGCTGTACTGTGTTGTCACTGCGTATCTCACCTACCAACTCCTCGCCCCATATCTCTCGCATAGGGTCAAGGATATTACGCTGTAGTGTGCCCCTGGTGTTCCCTAGCATCACAGCAAGTCCTAATCCTTTTAGATGCGTCAGGCGTTTGGGAATTACTATTGCATAGTCAACAAACGATTTCCCGGAACCTGTTGCCCCGGTCTTTACGTTCCAACGGCGGTTACAGCCTTGCAGGTATTCCGCCTGTTTGCTAGTCAATGGCACTATTGACACCCCCAAGAATCTCAATAGCTTTCGCCAGCGCTTTATCGCTTGCGCTCTCCGACTGTGGCTTATCACGCCACTGTTCCGGTTTCCTGTTCTTTAGCCAGAAGATTTGTGCCGTTGTGTCTGGTGCAACGTGCTTTTTTGTTACTTTTCGCTCTGTCATTACTCCATCTTCGTACTTCTCACTCGTCTCTTCGTAGCTGTACCCTAGTGCCCGTTGTAGCAGGCTTTTTTCCACCTGTCTGTCCACAACATCTTTTCCCTTTTTTAAGGCATCGGCTAAAATTGGAAATTTTTTCTTCCATGTATACAAGGTGTCTGGGTTAATGCCGATGTTTGCCGCAATCTCTTTGTCTGTGCATCCATCTCGCGCCCATCCCTCTAGCTTAAGTAACCCTTCTTGGGTCAGCCACTCCTGGTATTTACTTATCCCATTTTGGGGTCACCTCCTAAATACAACCATAACCCCGTAAGCAATCCATTACGGGGTTATATGAAAGGAAAGAAAATATGAAAAAAATCGTTTACACCAGTTGCATAATGCAACCAAATACAAGTATAAGGAATTGCACCTTAACAGCCGCCGGGGTAAGACTAATAAGCGGATGGTCTCTAAACACTTGTAGACCCGCAACCTGTATGGAACGCAAGGCACCGTGGGATAGGTGTCTTGCGTACTCTCTTTTACGCGGGTGAGAGTTTACACTTTTACCACAAAAAGATGAGGAGGTTATTTCTCACAAAAAGTTACCAATACTCGTCCGTACAAGTGTATTGTACGACATTTTTTAAGCCATGTTAGACAAACATAAAAAAGAGAGGGAGATAATTCTCCCTCTCTAATATCCTGCATATTTCCCAGCCAAATTGGCGAAAGCACTAAGCCATCTGCGTATAGTCATTTCTGCATATCCGAGCTTATCTGCCGCCCCTGCTATTGTGTATCTATCCTTAAAATATACCAGCTGCACAGCTTTCATTCTGTCCTTGCCGTTATCCATTCCCTCTGTCTGTTTTATCGCCTTGTTGATAGCGTACATCCATAAGGCTGACTGGGCTGTATTTTCTGCGATCAGTTTGTCTGGGTATTTTTTTACTTGTTTGACTGCGTGTCCATACCAATCGTATTTGGGGTTACTCAATTTTCTTACCTCCGCACAACTATCGCTAATATCATCATTACTGCTGCATAAATCTTATCTTCTTTTTTCTCTGCCAGTATCCATTCCGACAAAGCAATCGTTGCCCATATTATGGCTATCACGTTACTTATTACGTTATTTACTGTACTCATATTACTTCCTCCATAAACCACTGCTTTCCATACAAGCAGCAAATATATTATTGCCAATATAACTGTTTCACAAATCTTTTCATTCATATTTACTCCTTCGACTTTCTTCTTATTTCTTTTTCATTGTCTACAGTCATTGCTACATCAAATATGCTCATCGTTCTATCTCCCCGTTTCTTCCAACTTTTTTAAACCTCACTCTTTGTAGTGCGTCAGGGTACTTTGTTGTATTGACTCCCGAAAAAAATTGTTTTAAATCTCTACTCCATGTAAGTTGGGAAGGTGTAAAGTCTTTGTATATTACTTCTATCTCAAGAGACTCGGAATTTACTACAACGTCCGTTACGATATATAATTCTCCTTTGAAGTGCCTGTATATACAACCAGTCATTTCTTCTTTCAAATATTGAGCGTTTTTCTGGATTTCCATTGCGTCGGTAGAACGCCCTGTATCATATACAGCAGTTAACATCTTTCTCCCTCCATTTTGTTTTAGTTCGCTCGCCGATACGTAACCGTATTTCCGTTTGTCAGTCTTACAACTATCTCGCAAGGCTCTTGACTTGGTATTCCGTCAATAGCTCTGTAGCGGATCCCCACAATAACGTCAGGATGGGCAAGAACGTCGCACCTCTCGCAGCATTCAGATGCTTTATACTCGCAGTCCTTGCAACTGAATCACATAATTTTAGGTGTCCACTCATCCGGATTTGTTTCTTTTAGCTTGTATATTCCTTCTTTTATTCCAAGCTGACACTCCTCACACCTTCCTGTGCAAGCTTTTCTGATTGTTTCTAATGCGTTCATCATTTCTTTTCTGTCCATTTTTGTTCCTCCTGTTTAAAAATATGTGATCGTATCCGCGGCGTTGTTTGCCATCAGCTCGACTCGTTTTAAATATCTTAATTGTTGCTGTATGTATGGGTCCGAGTCTTTGCCTCCCATTGACCTCCAGTCAGATATTCGCTTATCTACGTCCTGAAGAACATTAATCGGAATCATATCAAGATTGATATCTTCAAGGCTAAGCTGTTTCATTTAGTTTTATCCTCCTTCGTAGCTAAATCAAAATTGACAACTGTGCTGGCGGTTCAAAATTCATCCACAACACTTCTTGTTTTTTACTTCCCGCTTGGGAATAATTTATATGAGTCTCTTTGTGCCAGTCCTTTAACAATAAATCATACATTTTTGATTCATAACCGCTAAGTAAGACAAAACCTTTATGTTTTTTTAATTGGTACAACAAATCCTCATGATCATCTTCTGTCATTTCTCGCTTATATTGTTCTCCACCGCTTCGTGTATCGAGCAGATACGGTGGGTCACAATAAATCAATACATTTTCATAGTTAAATCTGGAAATAACATCCACTGCCTGTCTATTTTCAATCTGCACTCCTCTAAGTCGTTCTGTTACCTCAATAATTCTATCCGGTAGGCTTTTCCAATCTAAAGCTGCATATGCTTTTTCTCTTCCTTGCACATCATTTTTCCATCCAACTTTAGCCCCTGTAGTACGATAACCATAGCCCATGTTCAAACGAATTAAAAATTTGACTGCTTTATCCAAACTGCTTTCCTTATCATCTGGCAAATATGCATTATCATATATCTGTCGTGCATATGGAGTATAATATACTTCATGGGCCAGCTTTTCTGGGTCATGTTTCACCCAATAAAATAAGTTAACAACATCCCCATCCAAATCATTAATCGTTTCTATGTCTGAACGCTGCTTAGAAAAAAATACAGCTCCGGAGCCAACGAATGGCTCCAGATAACTACGATGTTCTGGAAAATAAGAGAGTATCCAACTAGCAATCCTCCATTTACTTCCAGGGTATCTTAAAAGGCTCTTTATTTTTATCACTCCTTTATATATGCTCATGTGGTTCGACCGGTTCCCAGTGTTTTTCAGCCTCCTGCTCAATCAATCGGTTATACCGCTCCACAAATTCATCCTCGCTTATTTCATCTTTTATGTATTGTTGTGATAAACCCATATATGTATCCGGTTCGATTGTATTATCGCTCATCTATGCCTCCGATCGTGTATCAATTTCGCTCCAATCAAATTTACAACCACATTCGACGCAATATTTATCTCTGCTTTCTGCATCTGACACCACCTGTGTTCCGCACAGAGGGCATTCCCAATTAATACCAACAATTAATACATCTAAGATAATCGGTTTTTTGGGGATCTGCTTTTCCAATGCTTTGAGCGCCATCAATATGGCTTTATCATGTTTTCTTGCCGTAATGGCACTTTTTGGTGGGCCTGTGTGTATATCCTTTTCTAAAATCCCAATCGCCTCTTCTAATGTCATTATTCATTCCTCCTTATTCTTCCGCACACTTTCGTCCACTCCCTTGCAAATCTCTTTTCCGCCAAGTCGCTTGGGAAAAACTTTGTTTTTTTGTTTTTGTTTCCTCTGTTTCTCAGTTCCCTTTCTACTGCTTCAATTTTTCCCCTTGATTTAGGTGTTTTGCGTAGTTCGGTCATTGCTTCCCTTAACTCTTGCTCTGTGCATTCCACCAAAAATGTGGCTCGGTCAAGGCTTGGTATTTCATATAGTTTTTTAACTACTTCATTTTGTATTTTATTAAATTCTTCATCTTTCAGACCGTATGGCATTTTTATTCCTCTTTTCTTAGTTGCTCTAAATTGTTATAGTCAACCATTCGCTCATATAAAGCTGTTTCCCCACTATCCATTTTCACTTCAATAGCTAACGGTTTCCCTTTTAACTCTCCGTCAACAGTAATAAACGCGGCGCCGACAATAGCAACGGGTTTTTGTGCTGCTTTCCATTCCACTTTTTCTTCTACCGTCATTTTCTTTCCTTTCCCCTCCGGAATAAATCCGGAGGAATCAATGGCATATAGCTCCTCATGGAACCGTTAACGTGTTTCTGTAATGTGTATCTATCCTTAACCCCGGAGGGTGTCCAGCTGTTTTATCCATTCAAGCGACCCTTTGTTGAGCAGTAGGCAGTTTTCACCTGCATTTCCCATATCAAAAATACATCCCTCGCAATACTTGTGTTTATTGCAGTACTTTCTGATCGTTTTTGCCGCTTTTCTTGCTTTTGAGTCTCCTATTTTTCCCATCACGCCACCTCCCTGATCGTGATGCCGTACCTTTCAAGCATCAGTTTTCTCTTGATGATATACTCCGGATTTTTTCTTGTACGCGGGGATTTTACGTCCTCAACAACAATCTTGCCCTCTTTGTCGGTGTAACGGAAATCTGCTGTATATGATACAGGGCGTTCTGTGGTGCCATCCTCTCGCTTCTGGCTACCTACGAGGATGTATCTCGGCTGTCGCTCTAATCCTGTAATTTCCCCCGCTTCTTGCATCGCCGCTAGTTCCAAATAGCGATGCATTTCTTTCTTGCTGTCAAACTTTCCAGCTGTCGTAAAAATCTTTTTGTTTCTAAACTTGTTCACAAGTAATTCCTCCCAAATGTTTTTATAAATTCTTCCCTCGTTCCGTTATTCTCCTCCCAATACTTCTGAGCTAGCTCCTTGAGGTACCTGTCCAGCGGTCCATTGGGATTGCGGTGTATCGCCTCGCCGCCGTTGGTATGGTGGTTTAGACACAGATACACCGTAAAACCGTACTTTTCAGCTTGCTTTCTGTTACTACTGCCATACAAAACATGATGCCTGTGTAAATTTCGGGTAGTTTTGCAGAAAAAACACTCTTTTTTTGATTGCAGTACACTATTCATCGGCAGAATCCTCGCTCGCGAAATGATATTCCATTAAATCGGCAATCATCAGGTATTCTTTTGCGATTTTTCCATCTCGTGTTTCTTTTACTTGTTTTCTAAATGCTTCTAAATCTCCATGGAAACATCCACAATTAACCATTATTTTCTTGTTTTTGTCTCTGTAAAAAGTTGTACAACGGAATTCCGTTCCAAAACCTTGCACTAATGCATAATCTGCGTTGCCGGACACCCTTGCGTCTCCGTACACCCTTGCGTCGCCGAACACCCTTGCGTCGCCGAACACCCTTGCGTTGCCGGACACCCATGCGTCTCCGTACACCCTTGCGTCGCCGAACACCCTTGCGTTGCCGGACACCCAT
>ERZ1026856.475-NODE-475-length-25219-cov-5.765141_pt1 | contig 25219 bp, 16 predicted proteins | sample MGYA00380158_ERZ1026856 | MGnify/ENA primary metagenome ERZ1026856 (study PRJEB33269, sample SAMEA4719794) | human gut metagenome | biome: human-associated habitat; feature: organic feature; material: feces | place: Cameroon | collected 2013-10 ...
GAGCATATTTGTTCCTCCGTTCTGGTTTCTTGAACAATTCCATTTTAACGGATTTCGAAAAAATATGCTCTGCTTTTTTATTTTTTTATAATTTATTTTGTAGGCTCTCTTCCTTACCCCAACTTTTATTACAGAGCCTTATAAATTTAACCTAATTCTGCATATTAATCTGCTCGCCCTTGATTGGTGCATAGGCAATCAGCTTATCTCCGTTTAGGTCTTCCTTATGCATATCTACTCCGCTGATTTGGTGGTTTTCATAGGTATTGTAATAATAAATTCCCTTGTCTGTATTGCAGCAGGAGGTGTACAAAGTAATCTCGTACTTGTCTTTTTCAAGCTTGCAACATCCCCTTTGTTGGTCTACACTGCCGAGAATATGGAAAAACTGGCTTACACTTTCTTTCTCGGAATCTCCGGAAATAGAATTCATCTTTACAAAGGCTGCACGCACAAACCTAGACTGGGAGGACAAATCTCCGGGAAGACCAATAGCACCCATTCCACGACTGTACCGGTTCAGCTCTAAGTCCCTTGAGAAGGTATTGCTTTTGTTTTCTGCCGAAAGCTGCATATAGTTGTTCAGATTAAACATTTGATAGTTAAAGGGTGGATTATTGGTAAGGATTCCTATAGGGTTATCATAGATTTTTAGCCCCTCCTCCACCGATTCTAAAGTAATGCATTCGTTTTTGTCTGCAATAATCCAATGAAGCTGAGCCGTAGGCAGATTTTCCGTAAACGGTGTATCAATCAAATTGATACGCCCTAAAATTTGCCGTGCCTCCTTTACTGTGGAACATTTTCCCAAAATTAAAGGAATCAGCTCAAACTGGGTAATATTGTCCTTTTCCCCCGTCGGCTTTTTGTAATGTGCATTTCCCACAAAATTAAGCCCCGCTATTCCAAGTCCCTTCTCATTGACTGCGTCATAATATAAAGGATAGTCCTGCATAACACACGCCATTCCAATCATTGCATAATGGTTTTTTATCTGACCGCCGTTTCGCAGGTTAAGCACATAGCTTCTTGGTGTAATTACTATCTTATCTCCATAAGAAATCTCATAGTCTAAGGTTCTTCCAAAATAAAAATCCTTTGTTTTATAGGTTGCTGCCGTACACATATTTTTTCCCTCCGATAATCACTTTTATTGCTTAATGACAGGTTTGAACAACTGCTGTTTTAAATAGCTTGCCACATATTTATATTTACCATACATATGTCACTCTATCTAATAGGAAAACCACAGATATTCCTATTAATACCAGCCGGCCTCTCGTACAAGTACCTTTTCTGTCCATGCGTTTTTAACTACCTTTACCTCAAAGTGACCTTTTTCCTCAACCTTTATTGTTTTTGTGCCTGTCTGCACCTTTTCTGTTTCTATGCTAAATTTACCTGTATGACCTTTGGAAATTTCTATGCTGCTGTGGTCGTGGTCAAAGGTAATATCTTTGCCGCAGTCACTGCATATTGTAACCTTTTTAATACTGTATATAGGCCTTTCGTATGTAAATCCGGCTTGGTCTACTACCCAAACCTTTTTTGTTTCTGCGTCGTGCTTAACATACTTATACTCTGCATTATGCCATGCTTTGCCTGCATGGCTGTTTTCAGTGGCTGTGCCTGAATTTGATGAGCTTTGTGAACTGCTTTGACTGCTGCTTCTGCTTGTTGAGGAGCTGTATGAGTAGCTGTAGGTGGTTTGCGAGCCGGTGCTTTTGTTTTCATTTGCATTGTCGTTTTTATCAGCTTTAGACGAGCTGACGGATTGGTTTTTGTCCTTACTCTCTTCTCGGGAGCTGTTTTTACTGTCATCCTTATCCTTCAGCTTTTCCTTCAGTATTTCAAGAATATCATCTTCGGTGCTTTCATCGTCAGTCTGTTCCTTGGTGCTTGCTTGCTGTACCTGACTTGAGCTTGAAGATGAGCTGCTTGAAGAGGATGAATCATTGTCAGAGCTTCCGCAGGCAGTAGCAGCTACTGCTACCGAGGCTATAATTATAGCCACTAATACTTTCTTTAATGTTTTCATAATATTTCTCCTTTCAACTAAATGAAACATATTAATATTTTATAAATAATTAACTATGCCCTACATAAAAAGCAGTGCCTTTTGGTGTGAATTAGATACTTTTCAGCACTATTGCACACATCGTATCAAACATTGCACAATAAAGGGTGACATAATGAAAAATATATGGTATAATGTGTGCAAGTGCTGACAGTTCTAAAATAATAACCGTTGGTTTATTGTGTATAAACAGTGCAAAATAATTTATGGAGGCATAATATAATGAGCGAAAAGAAAATCCCTTACAAAATCTATCTTGATGAAAGCGAGATTCCTACACAGTGGTACAATGTGCGTGCTGATATGAAAAATAAGCCGGCACCACTGCTAAATCCGGCTACACTAAAGCCGATGACTGCACAGGACCTAAGTCCTGTATTCTGCGACGAGCTTGTACAGCAGGAGCTTAACGACACTGACCCGTACATTGACATTCCGGAAGAAATTCAGAATTTCTACAAAATGTACAGGCCGTCACCACTAATAAGAGCTTATTTCTTGGAGAAGGCGCTTGGCACACCTGCAAAAATTTACTACAAGTTTGAAGGTAACAACACCAGCGGAAGCCACAAGCTAAACAGCGCTATTGCACAGGCTTATTACGCTAAAAAGCAGGGCTTAAAGGGTGTTACAACCGAAACAGGTGCCGGCCAGTGGGGTACTGCACTTTCTATGGCGTGCTCTTACTTCGGACTGGACTGCAAGGTTTATATGGTAAAGGTGTCCTACGAGCAAAAGCCCTTTAGGCGTGAGGTTATGCGTACCTATGGTGCAAGCGTAACTCCTTCACCGTCAACCGAAACAGCTGTGGGAAGAAAAATCCTTAAGGAGCACCCGGGCACAACAGGCAGCCTTGGCTGTGCAATCTCTGAGGCCGTAGAAGTGGCAACCTCTACACCGGGTTACCGTTATGTACTTGGCAGTGTGCTTAACCAGGTACTTCTTCACCAGTCTGTTATTGGTATAGAAGCAAAGGCCGCACTTGAAAAATACGGTGTTAAGCCTGATATTATTATAGGCTGTGCCGGCGGCGGCTCTAACCTGGGCGGTTTGATTTCTCCGTTTATGGGTGAAAAGCTTAGAGGTGAAAAAGACTACAGATTTATAGCTGTTGAGCCTGCCTCCTGCCCTAGCTTTACAAGAGGTAAATTTGCCTACGATTTCTGCGACACAGGTATGGTATGCCCTCTTGCAAAGATGTACACACTTGGCAGCGGCTTTATTCCGTCTGCTAACCATGCCGGTGGCTTGCGTTACCACGGTATGAGCTCTACCCTTTCACAGCTTTACCATGATGGACTAATGGAAGCAACCTCGGTTGAACAAACCTCAGTATTTGCTGCAGCAGAGCAGTTTGCAAGGGTTGAGGGTATTTTACCTGCACCTGAAAGCAGCCACGCAATAAGAGTTGCTATTGACGAAGCACTAAAGTGCAAGGAAACAGGCGAAGAAAAAACTATTCTGTTTGGCCTAACCGGTACAGGCTACTTTGATATGTTAGCTTACGAAAAGTTTAACGACGGCGTTATGACCGACTATATACCAACTGATGATGACCTTAAGCCGGGCTTTGAGGGTATTCCAAAATTCCCGGGTAATGAATTTTAATTTGAACTAAAAAGTTAAAAGTTAAATTTTACAGCACATTATGTGCATTACTTTCTAAAGCAGGTGTTGGCTTACAGTCTCACCTGCTTTATTTTATTGCTTTTTTGGGGCAGACATAAGTGTTGCCGGCAGTGACGAACGAATCATAATTACAAAGTAATTAATAAATGTTTCTCTTGGGCGTTTATCCCTTTCTGCAAACCAGTCAACTATAGCCCCTGCTATTGCCTCGGCATACAGGTTCGCTAAAAAATCCTTAAAATCGTCTGTAACGCTTAGCCCGTACTCCTGTTCCACACCGTCTATAAGACTGCGTGTAATTTCAAGAAAATCGTCATCCAAAAATCGTTTCATTTGAACCATTCCCAGACTGTCAAAGGCACAATTAAGAATATGTGTATTCTTGTCAATATAATCTATTACAAAGTTAATTGCGTCTTCATAATCAACCAACAGGTCAAACTGCTTTACAACCTCTATAGCCTCTTGCTCAAACATCCACTTTAGCAGTGCATATATATCCTCAAAATGATAATAAAAGGTTTTACGGTTCAGCTTGCAGTCCTCTATAATCTCACTGACTGTTATTTTTCCAAAAGGCTTTTTCATCATAAATTTTTTCAGCGAAGCCGCCAAAGCCTGTTTTGTTTTTAATGTTGCCTCTCGATGCTTCATAAACCATCCCCCTTTGTTTAGTAATTATACACTTACACCCTGCCCTTGACAACGGACATATACGGACATTTGTCCGTAAAACCTAACTTTTTGCTGTAAAAAAGAAATTAATCTACACAAACCACTGCAATTTGTTGGTTTTATAATTAATATTTTTGCTGTATACTATATTCAAGTTAAAGATATACGCAGATATTCGGGAAGGAGTCGCTTATGATTACTAGGCAGTACAAGATTGTTATGAGCGTACCCTTGGGCAAAAGATACGGTACTCTTGCATTTACCGAAAACAACGGGTCAATTAAGGGTACCATGTCACTTTTTGGCAAAACAGAGCCTGTCGAGGGGACGCTAAGTAATGACGGCAAAGTGGAGCTCAGCGGCATTTTTTGTACGCTAATCAGAAATATCCCCTTTAAGGCTGTGGGAACAGTTGCCGAAAACAAAATTTCACTCAATGTACAAGGGCAACGAAGCCACTTTAGAATAAACGGTACAGAGGTGTAAAAAACACCGCTTCGTACTTTTAGCCTTTTCTTACTTTATATATTGAGTAAATATATCCATAACTAATACATTCTCTAAAACAAACAAGGTGGCTTACAGCCGCCTTGTTTGTTGTTTGCCGAAAAAACTATTTTCCCCCTTGCCATTGGTGACAGGGTTTGTCAGCTTAATATTTGTACCAAAGGCTATTACTCCTGTAGCTGAAGCTTAAAATAATAGTAAGCTGCCTCCTGAATTTATATTTTCCTCTACCGCATAGCATATCATCACTGCCCTTGCAGTCATCTGTCTGTACTGCTCTTTTAAGCTTTTCTGCTTTTAATTTTTAATTACAGAGTAAAAATAAGCTCAAGAATATTTTCACCGTTTATATAGTTATACACTATGTCGGTGCAAAGCTTTTTTACAATAATTATTCCCATTCCGCCCTTGTCAAAATCGTCAAAATCCTTTTTTGGCATAGCCTTAAGACAGTCAAATTTCTTACCGTTGTCTTTGAAAATAATGCTTACCTTATCATCGTTTTTATTGCACGAAACCGATATTAAATCAGCACCGGAATAATTTACAATATTTGAGAAAACCTCATCACAGGCAAGAAAAATCTTCCTTTTCAGCTTATCCTCTAAATCCGTCTTAAAAATATACTCCCGTATTTTTTCCAATTCCGAGAGTCGACAGTTCAGCTTTAAAGTGCTGTCTTGGCGCTGTACTGCAAGCATTGTTATATCGTCAAATTGCTCACCTGCGTTTATAAATTCTATCAATGAGCTGCTTATACCTTGGCATAAGCCTTTGGCAGTATGTTGTGTACCGGTGCAGGCATCTAAAAGTCTTTTTTCACCGAAAAACTCTTTATTCTCGTTGACAGCCTCTGTTACACCGTCAGTATAAAGATAAAGAATATCTCCGTTTGAAAAAGGGGCGGTGTACTGCTTATATTCAGAATCATCAAATACACCCAAAGCCATACACGGAGGGCAATTAAGAAATTCTGCTTTTCTGTTTCTGATTATAACCGGCTTGTTATGACCGGCATTTACATAACAGAATTTGCCCGATGCTTTGTCAAAAATCGCAATAAACGCCGTTACAAACATCTCCTCCGGATTAGATTGGCAAATATCAAGATTTATTGATTTAACGGTTTCTGCAATATCTGAAATATCCGTAAGCTTTTCCCTTATAAGGGTTTTTACAAAAACCATAAACAATGACGCCGCTACGCCTTTGCCGGAAACATCGCCGATAACGGTACATACACTTCCGTTTTTAAGAGGAAAGCTGTCGTAGAAATCTCCGCCAACCTGTCTGGCAGATTTCATTCTTGCCGACACCATAAAATTATCGGACATACAGATATTTTTTTCCTTGGATATAATACCGTACTGTATCCGCCGTGCAACCTCCAGCTCTGTTTCTGCTTTTGCCCTTTCCCCTGCAAGTGCTTCTATTTTATCAACATAGCTGTCAATATCCGCAGCCATTTCATTAAAAAAGCTTGCTATAAGCTGTATTTCGTCATTTGTTCCCAGGTCTATAGGCTGAAAGGTCTTTTTGCCGACTTTTTTATCAGTTATGTAAGCCTTCATACCGTTAAAAACCATAGTTATGGGATTGTATACTTTCTTTTTGATAAATAATGCCATTAGTGCAAACAATAAAAAAAGTACAATAATAACAATAGACATCTTCAGAACTGTTTGGGATATAATTTCAGTGTAGATTTTTTCAAGAGAATAATCCGCACACACTAAGGCTGCGGGATTATTATTTTTGTCGTAAATACAGTTAAACGATGACGCAAATCTTCCATATGTTTCGTTGCTGTACTCATATACGGTTGATTCTCCGCTGTTCCATGTTTTTACCTCTGCATCAAAAAGCTTATGCTCTACAATCGTGCCGGCTTTTCTGTCTGACAACACCTCTCTGTTTTTCTCCTCGTCGGCTGCAACCACCATAACATATTTTATTTGATTATTTTCCGTATCCGGAATGTATATAAATATATATTCTAAGCCCTCGCCTATACATATGCTTCTAAGGCTTGACTGTAGATAACTATACCTTTTGGATGACGGATTATTTAGCAGACCCTCCATATCATAGTCACTTGCAATTTGGGATACAATATACGACGCACTTTTGGCAATATTTGTTGTGAGTCTTGTGGTTCGCTGAATGTTGTCAATACAGCTAAGCGAACCAAAGACCAAAATAGCCGCCAAAAACACCGCACAAATATAAACAACTATCCTCTTTAACAAAGAATTTTTCATTTTTCTATATTAATTTTTTGGTCAAAGCCTGTTAATTTAAAAACATCGTACACCTCGTCGGATACATTTATAATTTTAAATTCACCCTTGCCCGACATTTTTTTATAGGCAGAAACCACCTGACGCAGGCCGGCCGAGGAAATATACTCAAGCTTTGCAAAATCAAAGACAAGGCTTGTAATGTCACCACCGAGCTTAGATAGAGCCTCCTCAAGCTGAGGTGCTGTCTGCGTATCCAGCCAGCCGATAATTTCCATTGTTGCCTTATTTCCGTCTGTTTTATTAATAATATCCATTTTAATAACCTCCAAAAATCAATCAAAAAATGCAAGCTTATCGAGTGCTTCTATTGCACTTGCAAGATATTTGTCGTCTGTAACAGGCCACTTATAGTCCAATCGGTAAAGAGCCTGAGAAGTAAAGCTGTTGCTGTAGTCCAGTATGTAAATATCATTTTCATTATGAGATGTATAAGCGATAAGTCCTGAAACAGCGTCGGAATTGCTACTGCTCTTTGCAAAATTCTTTACAGCGGCTTCAAAGTCCTCATCTCTTACAATATCAATTTTAAAGCCATAGTCACGCATTGCGTAAATTAAATCCGACATAAATATGCGGTGGCTGTTGCATGCATGGAATACTGTAAATCTTCTGTCAGTCTGTGCAAGCTTCAAAACCGAAAGTGCTGTAGAATCAATAGGCGAGAATTCCGTGCTTTCGTGCATACTGCCCATTGGGAATTTACCGACAGCCTTGTAGCCCTTTAAGCTTCTTAGGAAGCCGTTTGTAATAAAGTTAATCTGGAATTCTCCGTCAGAATTTCTGCTCATAAGGTTGCCCACACGAATAATCTTTCCGTCAAGGCCTCCTGAAACAGCCTCAAGCACTGCCCTTTCGGCAAGGAATTTTGTTCGGATATATTCGTTTGTGATGCTCTGACCAATGTACAAATCATTCTCACAGAAAAGCCTTGACATTGGCGGGACTCCGTCCGAGCCCTCTCCGCCCACAGATACAGTAGAAATTTGAATTAATCTGCGTCCGTTATTTTTGCAAAGCTCTATAAGATTTTCAACGCCCTTTACATTTATTTTTTCAAGAACATCATCAGCCGCAAAATGCTTAACACAAGCCGCACAGTTAATAAGGGAGTCAAATTTATATCGGGCAAGAGAGTCAACCTGCTCTTTTGATGTTATATCTCCGTCTATACATACTATACGCTCCTTGAACATCTCCCTGCAAGGATTATCAAAGTAATACATCAGCATATTCATCATGCGTTTTTCAGGAGATTCATAGCTTCCCTTTCTTACAAGGCAATATACCTTACCGTCATAATTGTCAAGATATGCTTTAAGAATATGTATTCCCAAAAAGCCTGTTGCACCTGTAAGCATTATGTCGCCGAGCCTCTCCTTTGTTATCATATTCACATTATCAACGGTGTTGCCGCTTATAACGCTCTGTATTCTGTTGTAATTATAGCTTGAAAATTCGTTATCACCTGAGGCTTTCTCTGACGGCTCGCTGTCATCGGCAAGCTCTGCAAGCTCCCTTACAGTAGGGTACTTAAATATGTCGGCATATACAACAGAAATATTCTTTGAAAGACACATTACAGCAACCTTTGAGGCTGTTAATGATGAGCCGCCTAAGTCAAAGAAACTGTCGTTTATGCCTACACCCTCAACGCCCAAGGCTTTTTCAAAAATTTTGCAAAGCTCTGTCTGCAAAGCGGTTACAGGTGCTTCGTAATTATCGCCTACTATATTTACATCAGGTGACGGCAAAGCCTTTTTGTCTATCTTGCCGCCCGGAGTTATAGGCATACTGTCAATATGCACAAAGAATGACGGCATCATATAATCAGGAATTAACGGCTCAAGGAATTTCTTAAACTCTTCGTCAGGTATACTTTCACCTGTATAGTAAGCGGCAATATATTTATTTCCACCCTTTTCAATAACCTTAACCGCCGAGCTTTTTACAAGCTCGTTTTTGAGCATTGCACCCTCAATTTCACCAAGCTCTATACGATAGCCTCTGATTTTTACCTGGGAATCAATTCTGCCGATATACTCAATATTTCCGTCGCCCTTCATACGAACCATATCGCCCGTTCTGTAAAGCCGCTTATCGTCATTGCATACAGAGTACGGATTTTCTACAAAAACAGCGGCTGTTTTTTCAGGTAAATTATGATAGCCCCTTGAAATCTGGCGGCCTGCATGGCAAAGCTCGCCGGAAGCCCCTACAGGCAGTCTGTTTAGCTCTTTGTCAAGAATATAGCTGCGAACATTAAGCTGTGATTTTCCTATTGGTATATTATCATACTGCTTATCAACAAAAAATTCAGTTGACGAAACTGTATTTTCGGTTGGGCCATATCCGTTTACCATTTTATAACTGCGTTTACGATAATATTTAAACTTTTCGCCGCCAAGGGTTGCAAATCTAAGGCTTGGAGCGTCGTCCAACAATTCTGCCACCAGTTCGCCCATTTGTGTTGGGAATGTAACGGTTGTCAGCTTTTCGTCCTTTATGCACTTGCAAACTGCCACAGCATCCTTTCTTATATTTTCAGGGAATATATACAGAACCGCACCAACGGTAAGCGGGGCAAATAAATCAAATACAGACGCATCGAAGCAGAAGCTTGCAAATTCAGAAGCAACATCGTCAGCGGTTAATTTTCTTGCAGAAGTAATATACTCAATTAAATTCATTAAATTTCTGTGTTCAAGCATAACGCCCTTTGGCTTGCCTGTTGAGCCTGATGTATAAATCATATAAGCAAGATTTTCAGGGGCAGGCGGCGTAAGCTTAGCAGAAAGCTTAAAGTTTTGTGACTCCTTAGCTACATCGTCAAGACAAATTACATTTTTATCGTAGAAGCCTACAAGCTCACGGTACTTGCTTACTACAATAAGATTTTCTGCTCCGGAATCCTTAAGCATATATTCAATTCTGCTTTGCGGATATTCCGGATCAAGAGGAACATATGCTCCGCCGGCCTTCATTGCACCAATATATCCAACAGTGAAATCCTTTGTTCTTCCGCAAAGAATACCTGCTACCTTTTCCTTGCCAAAGCCCTTTTCTGTAAGCTTTTGCGCAACATAGTCCGACATTCTGTCAAGCTCCTTGTAGGTAAGCTCTCCAAATTCATCTCTTACAGCAGGTCTGTCAGGATATTTTGCCACTGTTTCTCTGAACAAATCAACAAAGGTTTTGCCTATATGCTCAGGATTATCAATCATCTTTGTTTCTTCTTCAAACATAAGCCTTATATCCGTTGGCTTAGCGGCACTTAGAAGACCCTTTGCCGAGGTTACAAGGTTGTCTGCAAGATATTTGACAGTTTCCTCACGGTACATATCGCTTCTGTATTCAATCTCAAAGACAAATTTATTTCTTTCAATAGAAATACTTACAGAAACAGGTGCCTTTGCCGCATTAAGCTGAACAGGCTCCTCACTTGCAAACTCTCCGCCTATTGTATCGAACTCAAAGTTATCTCCCTGATAAACAACCATTGCGTCAGCCTTAATATTAAATTCTCGGCTTATTTGTGCAAAGGAGTATATGTCGTTATTCATTGAGCCAATAAGCTGTTCCTGAACGCCTGCAAGATAATCCTTTGTACTTCCGGAAAAATCACAGTAAACAGGCAGTGTCTTTACAAGCATACCCACCGTTTCGGAAAGCCTTGAATCATTTCTGCCGTGATAAATTGTAGTGAAAACAGCTTTATCCTTAAAATTGTATTTACCAAGTGTAAGACCAAAGGCAGAAATAAAGAATACATTTTCGGTAATTCCGCTCTTTTTGCAGAAAGCCCTTACTGCCTGAACTGAAATTTCAGAAATTTCCTTTCTGAAATTCTCCGCCGCAGGGGCAGAGCCTTCTTTATCAGGATAGAAATTATTACTGCCGCCTGCGTTTTCAAATACGGATTTATAATAGCTTTCTGCATTTTTATATATATCACTTTTTAGAGCGTCACTGTTGTCAAGGGCAAGGTCATAGGAGGTATATTCCTCTGTCTTTAGGTTTTCGCCTGCGTAGGCTCTGTTTATATCGTTGATAATAATTGCAAGGGAGGTGCCGTCGGCAATTATATGGTGAATATCAAGGAACAGATAATTGCCGCCGACTGTTCTGTAAAGCTCAAACCTGAAAAGCTGTTCATTAAAGAGCATATACGGACGAACAAGGGTTGCTTTGTTCATTTCATCAATTATCGGAGTTTTATAGCTAAGGCTGTCGTTCCGTCTTTGCATAACATTTCCGTCGTCGTCCATAAACAGACGGGTTTTCAAATACGGGTGGGCCTCAACTGTTTTATCAATAGCCTCTGCAAGTTTTTCAAGGTCAACACCCTTACCCAGCTTCAACAGATATGGAATATTATAAATTGTTGTACCCATATTTGCGGTACACTCAATGAAAATACCCTCCTGCGTATTCGTCAGCGGATAAATTTCACGAACCTCTCTCTTTTGGCTCTTTCCTGCACCTGCAATAAACCTTTCAAGCTTTTGAACGGTAGGATTATTCTTTATATCCGAGGTTTTGATTACTATATCAAACGCCTTTGAAAGCAATATGTTCAGTCTGATTGCACTGATTGAAGTAAGTCCCGAGCAGTAAATATCCGAAGTTATACCAAACTCTGTGTGGCCAAGTGCGTCAGCAACACAGTCAAATATTTTTTGCTGAACCTCATTTTCAGGCTTAATAATTTCCTCTGCCTTTTTCTCCGGCTTTGGAAGCTCCTTTTTATTTACCTTTTGGTTTTGGTTAAGAGGTATTTTGTCAATTTGCATTGTTACGGCAGGCACCATATAAGGCGGTTTTGTTTCTCTTATAAAATCATTAAGAGAATTTATATCTACCCTGCTGTCAGACACAATATATGCGGCAATGTATTTCCCGCCTGTCGGCTCATCGAAGGCAACTACCGTTGCATCCTTTATGCCCTTATATCTTCTTATAACCTCTTCAACCTCAGAAAGCTCTATTCTAAAGCCCCTTATTTTAACCTGTGCGTCTTTTCTGCCGATTATCTGAATATTGCCGTCTGTAAGGTATCTTACAATATCTCCCGAATGATACATAGTTTCATAGCCCTCTGTATCATCATAAATATTTTTCGTATAAACCTCGGCGGTTTTTTCAGGCTTATTCAAGTAACCTCTTGAAACCTGATAACCGGCTATCATCAGCTCTCCGCAAGCACCGCAAGGCAGAATATGACCGAATTTATCGGCTACATAAAGCTTCACATTGTCAAGTGCTTTGCCTATAGGTATGTTATTGTAATATTTATCAACCTCAAAAACAGTTGTAAAGATTGTATTTTCTGTTGGGCCGTAGCCGTTTATAAGCTTAAAATTCTTCGGCGGTTGGCAAGGTACAAGCTTTTCGCCGCCTACTGACAGATATTTAAGGCTCTTGCAGTCAATTCCCATAGCAAACTGTCTGCCCACCTGGGTTGTCATAAAGGCATGCGTAATACCGTTGGATTCAAAATAATTATTAAGTGCAATAAGGTCAAGACGGATTTCTTCAGGAATAATATGAAGCTCTGCACCGTTTGCCAAAGCACCGTAAATATCCATCATAGATGCGTCAAAGCCAAAGGAGGCATATGCCGCTAATTTGGTATTGTAATCTACATCATAATATTTCTTATACCAATGGCAGAAAGCCGTAATATTGCCATATTCAAGCATACAGCCCTTTGGTACACCTGTTGAACCCGATGTGTACAAAAGGATAAATAAATCGTGCAGACCGGGCTTTTTTAACTCAATATTTTTGTCCTCAAGCTGCATAATTTCATCAGTAAACAGCACCTTGCCCTTAAAGCCGTCAACCAATGGCAAAAGCTCTCTGTCTGCAATAAGAAGCTTTGCGGAGGAATCCTCAAGCATATACATAAGTCTGTCCTTAGGGTATGTTGGGTCAAGGGGCTGATATGCCGCCCCGGCTTTAATTACGCCAAAAGGCGCAATAGCCATAAACTCGCACCTGGGAATAAGAATTGCTACAACATCTTCTTTACCAATACCCATTGACAAAATATGCTTTCCAAGCCTGTCGCTTATTTCGTCAAGCTCTTTATATGTGTATTTCCTGTCTTTAAATACAACCGCTGTATTGTCAGGCTCTGCCTTAACAATATCAGCAAATGCATCTGATATTGTCTTTTGCCTGTCGTACTCACTTTCTGTACTGTTAAATTGCGCTATTTTATTAAGTGCATTTTCTGAAATAATTGAAATTTCTGAAATATACTTTGATTTCAGCATTGAGGACATTGCCGCCTCGTATGCTTCAAGAATTTCGTCTACGAAAGCCTTGCTGTACATATCACTGCGATATTCGGCTGTAAGTACATACTCGTTGTTATAATCCCTTACCTGAATAAGCAGCGGCATTTTCGGCATATCCAGTGAAAGGTCAATGCCGTTAGCTACAGTATCGCCTATTGGGTAATCGTCACTAAGCTCTGCCTGATATGCAAAAACAAGGTCAGAATTAAGCCCGTATTTAGCACAAATATCTGAAAATGGGAAAATATCATTAGCCATTGACGATACAAGCTGTTGGGATAGCTTGCTCATATATGCTTGTATAGTCGTTTTATTCTCAAACGAGCAATAAACCGGAAGAGTCTTAACAAGCATACACACTGTATTTTCAAGCCTTGAATCATTTCTGCCGTTATAAATTGTAGCAAAAAGGCTGTCGTCGGAATTTGAATATTTGGTCATAAGAATACCAAACAGACCTGTAAACAGGGTATTTGGTGTAACACCGAGCTTGTCACAGTAGGAAAGAATTTTATTTTCCGAAATTCTTATATGCTTCTCTGTATAACCCTTTTCAGGTTTATCCCCTGAATTGTCGGGAAGCGGAAGCGACTCTGTTTCAAGCCCGTCAAATATGCTGTCAAAATATTTTTCGGCTTTTTTATACTTGCCGTCCTTAATCTGCTGTTCCTCGTCAAGTGCGGCGTCAAAGCCTGTATAGGCTTCCTTTTCAAGCTCTTCTCCTAAATAGGATTTATTTATATCTGCAAAAATTATATCATAGGAGTTTCCGTCTGCAATAATATGGTGGAAATCTGTAAGAAGATATTTTTTGTCCTCGGTTACATAAATTTCGGCACGGAACAGGCGGCTTTTTTCAAGCTTAAAAGGACGAACAAGATTATTTTTGACAGAATTAAATTCTTCGTTTGTAAGCCTTATAATTTTGGGTATAAACTCCTTATTACAAGGGCTTTGCACCATTTCGCCGTTATCATCTAAAAATACCCTTGTAAGCAGGTAAGAGTGTGCCTTTACTGTATTGGTAATAGCATTAGAAAGCTTTTCTGTATCTATATTTGAATCCAGCTTAAACAGGAAAGGAATATTGTATACGGTGCTGTCCGGATTTTTACTGCACTCTGCAAATATACCCTTTTGCGAGCCTGTAAGAGGATATACATCTCGTTTTTCATATGTTCTGATTTTCGGTGCAAGCTTTATGTAATTCTCCAGCTTTTCAACCGTATTATTATCGTGAATGTCCCCTGTTTTAATTGTTACACCAAATTCATCGGAAAGAACAATGCAAAGCTTCATTGCACTTACGGAGCACAAGCCTGCCCTGTAAAGCTCGGTATCAATTCCGAAAAAGTCATTACCCACAACCTTTGCAACAATATCAAAAATCTTTTTCTGCATCTGTGTTTTTGGCTCTTTAAGATTTTCAGGCTGTACAACAGGCTTTGGCAACGCCTTTTTGTCGATTTTTCCGTTTTGCGTCATTGGCATTTTTTCAAGCTGAATAAATACCTCCGGCACCATATAATGTGCAAGTGATTTTGAAGCGTAAGCAATAATTTCATCAGGGCTGATTTTACGGTCAGCCGTAAAATAACAGCAAAGATATTTATTATCAACAGGCACTGTAACGCTTGTCAGCACGCCGTCAAGGCTGTTTATTACCTCTTCAATTTCACCTAATTCTATTCTAAGGCCACGCAGCTTAATCTGGTTGTCTATTCTGCCAAAAAATTCTATTTCGCCGTCTTCATTTATTTTTGCAAGGTCGCCTGTTTTATATGCTCTCTCTCCGTTAAGCTCTATAAATACGGCGGCGGTTTTCTCAGGAAGATTAACATATCCTCTGCCTACGCCTAAACCTGCAATAACAAGCTCGCCGCTTTCGCCGTCAGGCAAAAGCTTGTTATCCTTATCAACAATATAAACTTTTACATTTGAATTAGGCACGCCTATAGTGATTTTGCTATTGCTGTCAATTACCTTCATTGTACAGCTTATAGTTGCTTCGGTAGGGCCATAGCCGTTCATAATATAGGCGTTAGGGTTTACCGAACGAAGCTTATCGTAAAGTGCCGGCGGAAATGCCTCTGCGCCAAAGTCAAACACCTTTATTTGCGATATAGCGTCTTTTAGCTGTGGCAAATCCACTATATTTGAAACATATGTAGGGGTTGTTGCCATTACATCCACATTGTTTTTTATAATAAGCTCGCCAAGCATAAGCGGGTTTAGAATTTCCTCGTCACTTGCTATAACTGCTGTAAGACCGTTTGTCAGCGGAATAAATTCCTCCATAATAGATACATCAAAGGTCATTGCCGCCATTGCAAGAACCACTGTTCCTCGCTCTGTAAACCCTAAAAGCTCACCGTTTTTAGGGTTTGGGTTTACAAAATTGGCAAGATTAATATGCTCAATAATAACTCCCTTTGGCTTGCCTGTTGAGCCTGATGTATATATGCAATAGCAAAGGTCATGCTCCTTTATTTCTACATTCGGGTTTGCCGTGTTCTTATTTTCAAGAAGCTTATCCAGAAGAAGCACTTCACATTTCAGCTTAGAAAAAAGCTCCTTGCGTTTTTCTGCAATATCGCTTGTTGTAATAACAAGCATTGCCTGCGAATCTTCAAAAATATACTCCACTCTGTCATCAGGGTAATCCGGGGCCGCTACTACAAAGGCACTGCCGGACTTTAAAATGCCCTGTCTTACAGAGTAGAAATCGCAGCAGCGTTCCAGCATAACCCCTACAAGCTTTTCACGGCCTGCACCCTTTTCAATCAACGAATTTGCAATCCTGTTTGCTCTTTCGTTAAGCTGTGTATATGTTAGGCTTTCGCCGCCGGATATAACGGCAGTTTTGTGGGGATTAAGGCTTACCTGCTCCTCAAAAAGCTTCGTTACCGGTCGAAAATCAAAGTCAAACCGTGTATCATTTATTGCTGACATTTTTAATCACTCCTAAAAAGTTATTATTGTGTTGTTCATATCTATAGCACGAATATAACTCATAGATTTAGATATTTTCTTAACAAGCTCTATACCGTGTATATCAAATTCATTGCTGTCATTTTCATAATCAAGCGGATTAAAGTTGATACCGTTATCCCTTATTCTAAGGCGAAGTAAATCACCCTCCAGGCAAAGGCTGATATCAATCCAGTTTGAGGACTTACCTCCAAACTTAATAATATTCACTGTCATTTCTTCGGCACAAACAGCGGCAAGGTTTGCCTTGCTGTTAGGAATATTATTTTCTGCACAGAAGCTTATAATTTCCTTATGCACCCTTTGCGCTTCATTCATTGTACTCTGAATTGAAAAATCAAGGTTTATGCCCGGATTTTCCTTTGGGACAATATAGAAGGATGAATGCTTGTATTTTATCCTTCTGAAAATATATGCCGCAAGTACGGTTATTGCCTCGGAAGCAACAAAACCAACGGCAATACCGTCTATACCGATTCCGTCAAGCTGCTTCCATATAAGTATTCCCACAAGTGTTGCAGGCAAAACCACAAGTGCATTCTCCAAAAAAGTAACAAGGCTTGCAATTGTTGTTTTTTCAATAGACTCATAATAACTGATTATAAATTTATTCCAAAGATACGGAGCAACGCAGAACGCAAATATACGCAGTGAATTTACCATTTGTACGCCAAGCTCGCCGCCGTCACTGCCAAACATTATAGCTATCTGCTCTGTAAATGTCATCATAAGCACAAACAGCACAGCAAGAACTATGTAGCTGTATTTAAGCATCTTGTTGCACAAAACACGAAGTCCCACATAATCCTTTTCGCCATAAAGTACACCGGCTACATTCGGAATAACGCCTATAATGCCTCCTACAAACATTTCCACTATCATAAGAACATTATCGCAAACGGTAAATACCGCCAGACCGTCATCACCAATAAGATTTATTATAATCATATTTATTCCCAGTGCTTTTACAAAGTTAGTCGCCATAAAAACCAGCATTGGCAAGCCTGTAACAACTGCCTCCTTTATAATTGCAAAATCCTTTAGCTTAAGCCGAACAAAGCTAATATTTCGCTTATCTGAACGAACATAAAAAACAAATACAACCATTGCAATAAGGAAGCCCAGAACTGTAGAAAGCGACGCACCGGCTATGCCCATTGGAGTGAAATTAAGAAATATATAATCCAATACAAGGTTTATAACATTGGCGGCTATTAAATAAGCAGACGCAAGCTCGGGATGATTTTCTGCACCAAGGTAGCTTATCATCATTAAGCCCACGCCAATAACCGGAGCACCAAGCAGGCTTATAAAAATATAGTCCCTTGTATAGTGAAATAAACCACTGCCGGAAACAAGCATTTTCGCTGCAGGCTCGGCAATGAAGAACGACAGGGCAGAAAAAATCAATCCAACTAAAACAGTAACAACAAGAGTTGCCGAAAAAAGCTTTGACGCATTTTCTGTATCTCGCTTGCCAAGCATTATGCCTACAGCTATTGAACCTCCTATGCCAAGGCAGTACCCCGCCAGCTGGATTATTGTTTCAACCGGCAGGCTTGCCGTAATAGCCGACATAGCGTCAACACCAATAAAATTGCTTACAAAAATAGTATCAACAATATTCCCAAGCTGCAACGCAAGGGACATCATTATTCCGGGGACAATGTATTTATTAAGCTTTGAGCTTAACAGCCTTCGGTTTCTTTTTTGCATATCATCTAAACTCCTTATTAAATACCCATCAAATAAATTTACCTGTATCTTGCTCATTACTGCACAACAAATAATTAATTATTCAATATATTTTGTATTCTATCACAAATAGCCGTCTGTGTCTATAATATACATAGATATTGCAATATTTAAAATTTGTTGAGCTGCCGCTGCTTCTTTGCACCGTATATATAAGCTTTTATAGCAGTACAGCGATAAGCCTATAAATATACCTAGCTGACCGAGAACATAATTTTTTGGAAGGCTGAAAGCCCTTATAAGCAAAAAGCTCGCCGGCTATAAATAGCTGCCGCCCCTTCTGCTAAAGCTAACAATACCATAACACCGCCTAATACAGTTATCGGTCATAGGCATTTTTAGTCGGCCTGCTGTAGTTGTAAATTATTTCTTTTTGGCTGTGCTTGCCTGTGTTGTCATTATTCATAAAATATTTTTACCTCCGTTAGTCAGCAAAGGTCATCCCCCCCTGCTTTCCCATAGGTTGGGGGTTTTCAGGCTCTTTTTAGCCCTAATTTCTGCGATAAACAAGCCAAAAATCAGGGTTTTCATACTGCACCATTTTGTCGTTTTTGAAAAGGCAGAAATGGTGCAGTTGAGGTGCTGCTTTTTTTAGAATGATTCTCTTTATTCTAAATATATGCTGTTAGAACCTTAAAAGAATAATAGGCGTTTTTTCTTACATTATTTATAAGGAAAAAAATAGTATTATCTGCACTGCTCTTAGTCGGCACTCTCTGCCTAAGCCTGCGGAAATTTGCACAAAGGGAGCCGTCTGTTTTTAAAAAAAACAACGCAAATGCTTTGGCACCCTCTATCGACATCCTCCCTCGCAGAAAAAACAGCAGAGGTTTTTTCCCACAGAATACCATACCCTTTGATACAAAGAAAGAGGGTGTACCGGCAGGCACAACCAATTGGATTTCCCCAGGCTGTGCTTCATGGGTAAAATTATTTAATAAGCGGATTATTTACAGCCCAATTGTCAGTATGTGTATACACATACTGTATGCTAATGAATTAGCTCCGGTAATTATTTCCACATTAAATAAATTATTTATTTTTATTGTTGTACAAGGTATGTTTTTATGGTAATATTAACATGATATGAAGAAACTATTTATAAAAAATTAATGAGCAAATTCCTATTCTTTTTGTCGGTTTATGCTCTAACACAAGGAGGAAAAAATGGAAAAACATCTGAAACGAAACTCTTTTAAGGGCTCATTTGGCTTTGTTTTGGCAGCGGCCAGCAGTGCAGTGGGCTTGGGAAATATATGGAGGTTCCCTTATCTTGCGTCTAAGGACGGCGGAGGTCTGTTCCTGGTGCTGTATATTATACTGGCACTAACCTTTGGCTTTACACTGCTGACAACTGAAATTGCAATAGGCAGAAAAACCAAGCAAAGTCCCCTTACGGCTTATGGTCAGCTCAAGAAAAAGTGGAAATGGCTTGGCGTTGTCGCCTGCTTAGTGCCTGTTATTATAATGCCATATTACTGTGTAATAGGCGGCTGGGTACTGAAATACTTCTTAGCGTATTTAACAGGTCAAGGCACAGCACTGGCAGCCGACAACTACTTTACCTCGTTTATTACAAGCGACATTGAGCCAATAGTAATGTTAATATTATTTTTGGGTGCGTCTGCTTTTGTAATATTCCGTGGAGTAAACAAGGGTATAGAATCTTTTTCAAAGGTTATTATGCCGGCTTTGCTGTTACTGGTAGTAGCAATAGCTGTATTCTCGCTTACACTTAGCCATACTGATTCAAACGGTGCTACACGAACAGGTCTTGAGGGTTTAAAGGTTTATGTTATTCCTAACCTTTCGGGTCTTACCGTTAAAAGCTTTTTCTCAACACTGCTTGACGCAATGGGACAGCTTTTCTATAGTTTAAGTATTGCTATGGGTATTATGATTGCCTACGGCTCATATGTGCGTGACGATGCTAACCTTAATAAATCAATTAACCAAATAGAAATATTTGACACAGTTGTTGCATTTTTAGCCGGAGTTATGATTATTCCTGCTGTGTACACATTCTCGGGCATTGAGGGTATGGACGCATCAGGCCCAAGCCTGATGTTTATATCTCTGCCAAAGGTATTTGCCGCAATGGGCTTTGTCGGCAACATTATTGGCTGTTTGTTCTTTGCAATGGTGTTATTTGCAGCCCTAACAAGTGCTGTATCTGTTATGGAGGCTGTAGTGTCAAGCCTAATGGATAACTTTAAGCTGTCCAGAGTAAAGTCGGCAAGTATAGAGGGCATAATTGCCTTGGTTGTTGGAATTTTGGTATGCTTAGGCTACAATATAATGTATTTTGAGGCGTCGCTGCCAAACGGAGCAACCGGTCAGCTGTTGGATATAATGGACTATGTAAGCAACAACATTCTTATGCCAATAGTAGCTATAGGCACCTGCGTATTAATCGGTTGGATAGTTAAGCCTAAAACCGTTATTGACGAGGTGGAAAAAAGCGGCAATAAAATGGGCAGGAAAAGGCTCTACACTGTAATGATTAAATTTGTTGCTCCGGCAATGCTTGTGTTGCTTTTCTTAAAATCAGTAGGAATATTAACAGTGATATAAAATGGAAGATTTTAAAAACGGACTAAAAAACGGTATTCCCATTGCGTTGGGGTACCTGTCGGTATCATTCACCTTTGGACTTCAGGCTGTAAACGGCGGTATGAGTTGGTGGCAGGCTGTATTAATTTCCCTTACAAATGTTACCTCGGCAGGTCAGTTTGCAGGACTTGACATAATGACGGCAGGGGCAGGACTTTGGTTTGAAATGGCATGCACACAATTTATAATCAATATACGCTATTCCCTTATGTCCCTCTCCCTTTCACAAAAGACCGACCCCTCAATTAGAGGGATACATAGATTTTTAATTGCCTTTGGCATAACAGATGAAATTTTTGCAGTAGCTATGGGCTCACCAAATGATGTAAGCAATACATATATGTACGGTTTAATAAGCCTGCCGGTGCTTGGCTGGTGCAGCGGTACACTGCTTGGCGCTGCGGCAGGTCAGCTGCTGCCCGAAATTATACGCAGTGCACTTAATATAGCAATATATGGTATGTTTATAGCTATAATACTTCCGCCGGCACGAAAAAACAAAGCAATTATGGCTGTGGTAATTATTTCTGTTTTGCTAAGCTGCTGCTTCAAGTGGCTGCCTCTTTTAAACAGTGTTTCAGGCGGCTTTGTTATAATAATATGTGCAGTTATAGCCGCAGTGGCAGGGGCAATATTCTTCCCTGTTAAGGAGGAAAAAGCCGATGGAAATTAAAAGCTTTTTTATCTACCTTATAATTATGGCCGGCGTTACATATCTCATAAGAATGCTGCCGTTTGTAATTTTTAAAGGTAAAATAACCAATACATTTATCAAAAGCTTTCTCTACTACATTCCCTATGCCGTACTGGGAGCAATGACCTTTCCGGCTATAATTTTTTCTACCGGAAATTATTCATCGGCTGTTGCCGGACTAATAGTTGCCTGCGTATTGGCATTCAGAGAAAAAAGCTTACTTACCGTAGCGGTTTTTGCCTGCATAGCCGCACTTGCGGTAAATATTATATGCTTGTATATTTAGAATTTTTTGTAGTAAATTGTAGTAATAAATTATTGTCAATGTTGAAGGCTTGTCCTTTTCATCAGAGGCAAAAAATGTACTGCTGCAATTTCTGAAAAAAGAGATGGTCTGTATAAGGATTATAACAGGCTCAAAGGCAGATTTTGATTTTTATATGGTATGATTAGACACAGACTCGACGGATAAGGTTGGGCAAAAATATAAATTTCTTATAATACTTAAGACCAACAAAAAATGCAGAGCATACACTTCAGACAGTTAAAAGTCCGGAGTGTATGCTCTGCTTCATTGTTAAAGTGGTTACACTTTAAGTTTTGGGATTAAAGGACAAGTTACTTAAAAATTCCAGTCATCCGGAGCTTTCAGATACTTGTTTATAGGTTCTTTTATTTCTACCATATCGGTTACCTCGCTTTTAGGCACCTTGCCCTCAAACGCATTTATGATGGCACTTTCCGTCGAAAATGGCTTTTTCCGCCCCTTTCCGCTCGGAAAACCGCACTCTTCGGTGCTCTTATGTCCACTGTTTCCGAGTGCTCCGGAACGGTAGGTGGTCTGTTCTGTGGTCAACAGCAATTCCCGCAGAATAATACACACTACACGCCTTTCGTTATCACTCGAGAGGCGATTGCTTTTTATACGGTTATTATAACTCTGAACAACCCCTGATTCAAGTCAAAATTTGCACCGCAGTAGACAAAGATAAGGGGATTACGGAAAAGCAAGGGGGAAATAGAAAACTTGCAACAAAAAGTTGATAAATACTGAAATCGCAGTATTTTTCTGCCGAAAACTGTTGATGTTTGGAGTAGAGTGTGGTATAATGATTTTCAATGATACAATGTACTAACTATAACTATCTATGAGGTGTAATACAATGGCCGCAAGCTATAAAAAATTGTTCAAGCTTCTGATCGACCGTGATATGAAAAAGAAAGAACTCGCCGAAAAAGCCGGCATCAGCATAGCCACCATCACCAAGATGGGCAAAGACGGCGCAGTAGTCTCCAGTGATGTGCTTGTTAAGATATGCTCTGCATTGGGTTGTACTATGGATGATATTGTAGAAATCATACCCGAAAAGGAGGATAACTGAAATGGAAACATTTAAGTTAGGCGAATTGTTCTGCGGCCCTGGTGGAATTGCGTGCGGTGCTCTGCGGGCAAAAAGTGATGATGGCTCCTTCACCATTGAGCATGCTTGGGCGAATGATTATGATGCGGATACATGTGAAACATATCGTAAAAACATCTGCCCCGAATCTCCTGAAACGGTTCATTGCGGCGATGTACGTGGATTGGATATTCAAAAACTTGGAAAGATCACGGCCTTCTGCTATGGGTTCCCGTGCAACAGCTTCTCTAATGTTGGTAAGCACCAAGGCTTTGAAAATGAGAAGTTTGGGCAACTATACTGGTATGGTATTGAAGTGCTTAAAGCTTATCAACCAAAATGGTTTGTTGCGGAAAATGTATCAGGAATACGCTCGGCAGGTTCAGGTGACTTTGAAATCATTCTAAATGATATGCGTGAGGCTGGTTACAAATTGAATGTTCACCTCTATAAAGCCGAGGAATATGGCGTGCCGCAAACAAGACATAGGGTGATCATTGTTGGGATTCATAAAGATGAATCGGTGAAGTACAGAGTCCCCAATCCTGCAGTATATGCTAAGTGCGATGTAACTGCGAGAACTGCATTATCTAATATTCCAGAAAATGCTCCCAATAATGAAGTAAGAAAACTTGCTGATAAGGTTGTCAGAAGATTATCATATATTAATCCTGGTGAAAATGTGTGGCAAGCAGAGGAAAGACTGGGAGAGGATTTCCCGAGTGAATTAAGAATTCACACCAAAACTAAGATCAGTCAAATTTATCGTAAACTTGATCCCAATAAACCTGCTTATACTGTAACAGCTGCGGGTGGTGGTGGCACATTTATGTATCACTGGACAGATCGAGAATTGACAAATAGAGAGAGAGCAAGAATACAAACTTTTCCCGACGATTATGAGTTCGTAGGTAACTATAGCAGTGTAAGAAAACAAATCGGCATGGCCGTACCGTGCAAATTATCCGAGGTAGTTATAACCGCTGTATTAAATAGTTTTGCGGGGATTGATTATCCTTGGATCAAAGCCAATCTGGAGGAAGATGAATGATTCCAAAAATTGATGATATTACTGGTATTCCGACATTTATCACATCGGATTTTGATGAACCCATTTTATACACACCTGCGAGAACAGAGTTTTCGCAGTCTTGTTCCTCTTTGAAGATTATTACCGCATTTACTGATTGTGATAGAATCTCAACCCACATGATAAAACTTTCTGAAGGTATGAAGAACAGCAGATTGATCAAAGGTCTGTCGGTTGAAATCATACTTGGTATGACCAAATCCAGCCTTTCTCAGAAAAAGCATGAAGATATCTGTCGTATGATTCGATTTCTTAACACATCTAAAGGGATGCCCAAAATCTCGTGCAGATACATTTGCCAAGGCTCGGAAGTGCATTCGAAAGTGTATATCTGGACATATCCGGATGAGCATGTAGGTGATATGCCTTATATCGCCTTCTGTGGTTCTTTGAATTATACCATGAATGCCTTTTACAAGCGCAGAGAGTCTGTTAATATGTGTAACTCTCTTGAGGCTTATTGTTATTATAAGAATCTTTTGCCCGATACAATTGATTGTTTTGATCCGTCTGTTTCTGAGAAGTTAAAGAATGTTATCAACAATACCGCAGAAAATTTTGTTGAACCTGATAACTCTGAGAAAGATTATCTAGTTTATGATAAGGAAACACCGATTGACACACTGAATGTTTCTCTTTTGCGTGCGGACGGCAGTGATACGGGATATGGCTCGGGTATTAACTGGGGTATTCGTAAAAACGGAACAAAGCGAGATCAAAATCAAGCCTATATTCCGTATAATCACAAAGATAAAAAGGCGGGCTTCTTTCCGGATAGAGAAAATCCCGATGATGAAAACTGCCCGATGTTTAAAGTGATCACCAAAGATTTTGGTTCTTTCCATATGAGAATGGCACAGCAAGGAAACAAAGCCTTGCACAGTGTAGAAAGTAATGCAATCTTGGGTGAATGGATTCGTAAAAGAATTGGTGCTCCTGCAGGTGGTTATGTTACTAAGCAAATGTTGGAGCTTTACGGAAAGACATATGTTACTTTCAGAAAGTATGAGGACGGTACATATCTTTTGGATTTTTAACCGTTGAATTTGGAGAATGTTATGCCGAGTGTTTGCAGTCTGTTTAGCGGAGATTGCCAAGCTCACTGCTCTATACAAAATTTGTTTCAATATTATAAATATAACATTTATTATGCAATATTTCCACACTATATACTAATTTATTA
>ERZ1026856.476-NODE-476-length-25191-cov-13.111195_pt1 | contig 25191 bp, 15 predicted proteins | sample MGYA00380158_ERZ1026856 | MGnify/ENA primary metagenome ERZ1026856 (study PRJEB33269, sample SAMEA4719794) | human gut metagenome | biome: human-associated habitat; feature: organic feature; material: feces | place: Cameroon | collected 2013-10 ...
ACGATGCAGAGTATGAAAAGGTAGAAGAAGCGTTCGACGAATACCTTGACAGCTGCGAATTCGATGAACTGGTGACTCTCGACGGAGAAGCAGACGAATAAAAACGAATGAAAAAGGACTGCCGTACCGGATCTTTTCCATACAGGAAATGTTTCGGACGGCAGTTTTTTTCATTCCTATAGGGCAAGTTTTCTACCGTTTCGGCTCCTTCCACCCGCACTCAGCAAGGAACCGGGACGCAAAACCCGGTGTTTCCTTCGTCCCTTTCGTATACGACAGATACAGCTCTTTTTTTGCCCGTGTCATCCCAACGTAGAACATCCTGCGCTCTTCCTCCAATGCCGCCTGATTCCTGCTCTTTTTATGTGGGACGACGCCCTCCATACAGCACGGAAGAAAAGCGACATCGTATTCCAGTCCCTTCGAACCGTGCATCGTGACAAGCTCGGCAATTGGGAGTGTTGCGAATGCTGCACCCGTTGTGCCGCTGGCAGCCGTACACGCTGCCACATCTGACGCGTCCGCCCCGTTCTGATCCATCTGGTCTTCATATGCCGCCATCGCTTCCTCAAGCTCCGTCAGACTCTGAAATTCCCGCACCTGCTCCTGAAAAAAGTCGGCGGCTTCCAGATCCCGTTCCAGTTTTCCGGCTGCATGCGCCCGGGTTCCTGCAGACGCTGTCCGTTGCCCCTGCCGCAATTCTCCCGCCGACGGCGTCTGTCCGGCATTCTCTTTTAACCACGCATCGTACCCCATTCCGCGACGGATATAATGGACTGCTGCATATAAATCCATTTTCGCCAGCCGTGAGATATCCGCTTCCAGGCGGTACAAAATTTCCTGCATATACGGCTTCTGCGCATACGCCCGACGCAATGCTGAAAATGAAATTTCTGCATCCGGTAGCATCTGGCGGGACAGATAGCGGCATGGGCGATTCATAATTCTCAGGAAATCCTTCCGTTTCCGCCCTTCCATCGCAAACTGCAAATATGCGAGTAAGTCCTGACAGACCGGAGTTTCATACGGATTTTTCGGTTTTTCTTTCCAGCGGAACGGAATTTTTCTGCACTTTAGCTCTGCTGCCAGCCACACTGCGTCCGCATTCGTCCGAAAAATCGCCGCACAGCTTTTTCCCTGCCGGACCGCTTTCCCCATTTCGTCGGCGACGGCCTCTGCCTCCTGCTTCCGATCTTGAAAACCGCAGACCAAGACGCTGTGATCCGTGCTGAATGGCAGCCAGATCATGCCGGGAGCAGCAGCGGGAACACCTGATGTAGCGCTCTGTCCAGCCACGATCTGCTTCGGAAATCTCTCCCTGTTTTGTCCGATCAGCTTTCCTGCCGTCTCCACAATTCCGGCGCGGCTGCGATAATTGACCGACAGAAAAATCTGCTTTGCTTCCGGAAAATCCTTTAAAAACTGACGCATAATCGCCGGATCAGAGCCCCGAAAGCCGTAAATTGCCTGATCATCATCTCCAACGACAAACAAATTTCTCTTTCCACCGCAAAGCAGCTTTACCGCTTCATACTGTGCTGCGTTGATATCCTGAAACTCATCCACCAGAAGATAGGAATATTCTCTCTGCCAGCGCGCAAGTTCTGCCGGATTTGTCCGGAATAAATGACAGACCGCCGCCGCAAAATCATCCAGATCAAGCTTCTTTTCCTGCGCAAGCTGCTTTTGAAACGACACAAAAATCCGCATAAATTCCTGTCTGCTGACGTATTCGCTTGTAAAATCAGCTGGAAGTTTCCCGATATTTTTGATAAATCCGATTTCTGAAAGCAGTCCCTGCTCCCATTCCCGGTCTATTTTCCCATCGTTTTGGGCATAAAATTTTTTCGGGAGCGTAAGCAGCGCCGCACGCAGATATTCCCTTTTCTCTTTTTCTTTCAAAATGCTCGACCCATCGTAATGACAGGATATTTTTAAAATGTGAAAAAAGACGGCATGAAATGTGCCGAAGGTAACCGGAAAGAACTGATTGTCCATCCGGGCAAAGAAACGGTCCCGCATCTGCCGGGCTGCCGCTTTTGTGAATGTAATGACTAAAATGTGGGACGGATCTGCATGATGGACTTCAATCAGATACCGTACCCGTTCGACCGTTGTAAAGGTCTTACCGGAACCCGGACCGGCAAGGATCAGTGCCGGTCCGGTATTGTGGGCAATCGCCCGTTGCTGCTGTTTGTTTGCCTGCAAAAAATACTCCTGTTTATGCCTGCTCCAAAAGTTCGATTCCCTTGCGGATTCTGGACAAAGATTCCTCTTTGCCAAGGATTTCCATAATTTCCGTTGCACCTGCAGGAGTCATCTGCTTACCGGAAACCGCAGTACGAACCGGCCACAGTACATAACCGTTCTTGCAGCCCTTTTTCTCCACATAGGAAAGCAGAAGCGCATACAGTGCGTCATTGGTATAATCCTCCTGCTCTTCCAACAACGGAAGCAGCTCTTTTAAAACCTCCAGAGCGCTTTCTTTGGTTGTCTTCATCTTCTTGTGCACATACATGGCAGGATCATATTCCGGAAGAGTCTCGAAGAAATCCACCATCTCTTCGATTTCAGGAAATACTTCAATTCTTGTCTGAACCATATCTGCGATCTTATCCAGATCCTGTCCCTTTGTCAGAGCCTTTTCCAGATAGGGCTTTGCATGCTCCATAAAGGTCTCATGATCCATCTTCTTGATATATTCGCCGTTCATCCATTTCAGCTTGGTATAATCAAATACTGCAGGAGATTTCGACATCCGGTGATAATCAAATTCCTTCACCAGCTCTTCCAGAGAAAAGATTTCATTCTCGCCCTCCGGGCTCCAGCCAAGCAGCGCCACAAAATTGACAACGGCCTCCGTCACAAAGCCCTGATCGATCAGATCCTCGTAGGAGGAATGGCCGCAGCGCTTGGAAAGCTTATGATGCTCCTCGTCTGTGATCAGCGGACAATGAATGTATACCGGAACCTTCCATCCAAAGGCATCATAAAGTCTGTTATACTTCGGAGAAGAGGAAAGGTATTCATTTCCGCGTACAACATGGGTAATGCCCATCAAATGGTCATCTACAACGTTTGCAAAGTTATAAGTCGGATAGCCGTCGGATTTGATCAGGATCATATCATCCAGCTCGGAATTATCTACCGTGATATCTCCGTAAATCTCATCATGGAAGGTTGTGGTTCCCTCCGTCGGATTGTTCTGACGGATTACATAAGGAACCCCTGCTGCCAGCTTTGCTTCTACCTCTTCTTTGGATAAATGCAGGCAATGCTTGTCGTATACATTGATTTCCTTGCCTGCGACAACCCGGTTTAAGGTTGCCAGACGCTCTTTATCACAGAAGCAGTAATAAGCTTCGCCTTTTGCGATCAGCTGCTTGGCATATTCCAGATAAATTCCGCTTGCCTGACGCTCGCTCTGAACATAAGGGCCTACGCCGCCGTCCTTATCCGGACCTTCATCATGCACCAGACCGGTCTTTTCCATCGTACGATAAATAATATCCACTGCGCCTTCTACATAGCGCTCCTGATCGGTATCCTCAATTCTAAGAATAAAGTCTCCACCTTCGTGTTTTGCCACCAGGTATGCGTACAGTGCCGTACGCAGATTTCCTACATGCATCCGTCCGGTCGGGCTGGGTGCAAAACGGGTTCTGATCTTTGTCACTTTTTCATCCTCCATGAACGAAACCGCCCCTTTTCTTTCCTCCGAGACGGTTTCTTTTTTTGTATGTTGATCTAGGGCTTTCGGAAAAGCTCTGCTGCATCCGAAAAATTTACTTTTCCTCGTCCATCGCGTTCTGTGCCGGGATCTTTTTCTCTGCCTCATTCTGGAAGCTGCTTAGCGCTCTCTGTGCCTGCAAAATTGCGATATTGGTACCAGCACCTGCAATACAGCCGCCGGGACAAGCCATTCCTTCAATCAGGCAGCCGTTTTTCTTACCCAGCTTTGCAAGCATCAGGATCTTTTTACAGTCTGCGAGGCTTTCGACATGCTCAATATGAACGGTCGTATCCGGATAATACTCCTGTACACATTTCTCGATGGCACTTGCCACACCACCCGACGCAGCATACCCACGACCTGCTGAGGTCGCATCCATAATCGGTGTTTCTTCCTCTACCTTTGTAATATCAATTCCCTTTGCTTCAAACATGCCGGTCAGCTCTTCAAAGGTAATGACAAAATCCACATCGGAACGAACGGATCTTCTGGAAGCCTCCAGTTTTTTTGCCACGCAGGGACCGATAAATACAACCGATGCATCGGGATGCTCTTTTTTGATCACACGTGCAGTCGCTACCATAGGTGTCAGGGCGTTGGAAATTTTATCGATGGTCTCCGGGAAAAATTTCTTTGCCAGCATTGACCAGGACGGGCAGCAGGACGTCAGCAGAAACGGCAGTTCGCCGGTTGCCACTTCTTTCACATAATGCTCTGCTTCTGTTGCAGCTCCGATATCGGCTCCGATGGCGGTTTCATAAACATCTGCAAAACCAAGCTGCTTTAATGCGGTCTTAATCTTCCCAGGCGTCGCTGCAGGACCAAACTGACCGACAAACGCAGGCGCTACCTGCGCAATGATCTCTCTGCCGGACTCAAGGGCATGGATCAGCTGAAAAATCTGGGATTTATCTGCAATTGCACCAAAGGGACAGCTTACCATACACTGACCGCAGGTGACGCACTTCTCGCTGTCGATAACCGCCCTGCCGGACCCATCGCTGCCGATCGCACCCACACCGCAGGCTGCGCTGCAGGGTCTCTGCTGATGGGAAACTGCATCGTAGGGACACACCGATTTACATTTACCGCAGCGGATACATTTGCTCTGATCAATGACCGACTTGCCATTTACGGTGCTGATCGCACCTCTCGGGCATACAACCTGACACGGATGTGCCACACAGCCCATACAGCGGTCTGTTACGCAATATTCATTTTCAGGACAGGCATTACATGCCGAGGGAATCACCTGAATCATCGGAGGCTCGTAATATTTTTCGTCAATATTGCTTTCCTCCAGCCCCTGTGTCACATGCACCGGCGCGTCTTCCGGGCGAAGCGACAGCCCCATCGCAAGCCGGATCTGCTCTCTTACTATTTCACGTTCCCGGTAAATGCTTTCCCGATAAATCGGAGTTTCAGGATTCACAATTTTATAGGGCAACGCTTCTACATCATCATTCAGATTGTCAGAATGATATGCAAGCTGCGCGATCTCTTTAAAAATCTCTCTCCGCATTTTTCTGACAGGTGTATCAATTCCTCTCATGACTACCTCCATTGGCACCTTTCCTTTTTACCGTATTTTATTTTTGCACAAACCCTCGGTAAAATCAAGCCCCTTTCGCTTCCTGCACCGCTTCTGTTACCTCCCGCGTAATCTGCTCTCCGCCTTCTTCCATCCATTCTTCCACAAATCTGTCAAATGCATCCAGATCTTTCACTCCTGTGATGATTTCCAAATATAGTTTCTTTTCCATTGCCTGAAGCTTCGACCATTTCGTCTTCATGGTTTCCGTCTCCCCGGAAAAGGCACTACTGCGCACCTCCAGGTCCTTATTATCCAGCAGGGCGCAGGCACGGATTCTGGACTCATAGGCCGCCCAGGCCTCCACATCTGCAGACTGGGAATGATCCAGGTAATCTTTGCATTTTACATAATAGGCATATTCGAGAACCTGCAGCTTATCCGGGTCCTTTTCCCCGGTCAGTGCATCGTTGATATCCTCATAGCAGCGGTGCAGCGCATCGCTGTAATCGATATTGATAGAGATCGGCCGCGCTGTAGAATCCACATTGGTCTGGAAATAATATCCAAGTTCTTCGTTATCTTGTTCTTCTGTTCGCATTTTATCGAACATCACGCTTGCCATTTTAAATACGATCTCCGGATGCTCAAAGTCTTTTCGCACCACAACGTATTTGTAGCTCGGATTCTGATCATAATACTGCAGCTTTCCATCCTCTGTCGTCCGGATCAGATAAGGCTCCCAGACCGCATCCGGGTTCTTCTCCACCGCTTCCATCAACGGATTGTTCGGCGCCCACCAGGGAGCAAAAAACGAACCGCACTTTCCGTCTATGATCAGTTCCGCAATATTTGCCATGGTGCGGAGCATAAAGCTTTCATCCAGCAGCTTTTCTTCGTACAACGCCCTTGCTCCGGCAAGGGCCTCTTTTACCTGCGGCTGCACCGATCCATAAACTACGGTGCCGTCCTCCTGCAAAATCCACTGCTTCGGAAATGCATCGTAGGATGCAAAAAATGTGTTCAGCTGAAATTCGTAACGATATCCCGTCTCTCCGGTCAGATCGGAATGACACACCAGACCGATAGTGTTGCCTTTTCCGTTATTCCCGGGATCCTGTTCCACAAATGCCCGTACGATCTCCACAGCATCCTCGATCGTATCCGGCGCTTCAAGTCCCAGCTTGTCCATCCAGTCCCTGCGCAGCCACAGCAGGTTTGGACCGTCTACAAAGCTTGGCTCCGGAAGTGCCATCAGTTTTCCGTCGATCATCGCAGAATCCAGCGCAGACACCTCGTAGCTGTCATACATCGCCATTAGACCATCACTGGCGCAGTTTTCCAGTGCCTCACTCAGATCCGCGATCATTCCCCCTTCGGCAAGCCGGAGCAGAGTTTCCCGATCTTCTACGACCATGACATCCGGAAGCTCTCCTGATGCAATCACCATATCCACGTTTGCCGTATACTGATCCTCCATTGCCTCGAATACGTCCTTGTTCTGGATATTTAAGCATTCCCGGAGATATCTCGTATAAACGTTATCTTCATAGGTATCCTGTTCCGGCATATTGGAACGGTTGCCCCCGGTCATCTTTCCGAGGGTATAGGTGATCAGCTCCGGATATTTTCCGTAAGGCGTGGTTTTTGCCTCCTCCCACGCCTGCTTTTCTTTCTCTGAGGATTCCTCTGACCGTGCCATCTCAGTGCTTACGATCTGTCTGCTGCCGCACCCAAAAAGTGCTGTGCAGGCTGTTCCTGCCGCCAAAACAGCAGCCAGCCAGCGTTTTTTTCTCATCCTTTAGTCCTCCCCGCTTTGCTCCAGGATCACAATTCCATAGGCGGGCAATTCCAGCTTGTTGCCTTCCAGCTTTGCCTGCTGGGTTCCAACGTTTAAACTGCCCTTTAAAGTATAATTATACCCTTCCGGAAGGGCTTGCTGCAAGTCTATTTCCACAGATTCCGTTGCATTATTACATAAAATTACGCTAACCTTTCCCTCCCATTCTGTCAAAAGCGCACCGGCATTTTCCGGAAGCTCTCCCTCCGGAACACGGATAGTTCCCCGCGCGATTTCCGGATTGCTTCTGCGCAACGCAATGGCGTTCTTATAATACTGTAAAATGGATTCCGGATCCTTTTCCTGCTCCTCTGCAGACGGGAACTTCTGCTCCACTGCATCTGCTGCCTGCGGCGCATTCGGCGTCTTAGACAGATCCTGTGCAGACCAGTACATCGGAAGCCGCTTGTTTTCATCCTTTGTTCCGGAGCTCTTCATTCCCAGCTCTTCTCCGTAATAAACAAAGGGGCTGCCCGGCATCATCATCATCAACCCAGCCGCAAATTTCATCTGATCTTCGTTGCTGACGCACTGGGCGCTGATCCTGGTGGTATCGTGATTGCTGATAAACGGTGCATCAATATACTCCGGATTTGCCTGTCTGTCTGCAGTCTGCTGCTTTACCATCCAGGAGAAAAACTGCTGGGGAGTCACTCTTGCCTTGGCAGTCTTTATGATCGCACCATCCTGCTGGGACGCCGGGAAATTAAATAAGCTGTCGATCCCGCTTTTATAATATTCCTGCAGCACTCCCTGTCCTTCCCAGACCTCTGCTACCAGATATGCCTCCGGCTTTACACTTTTCACATAGGTTTCAAACCAGTTTAAAACCTCTATATTCTTTTCTGCATATCCTGAAAAATATTCCTTCGCCGCATCCAGCCGGAAGCCGTCTGCACCCTTATCCAGCCAGAAGGAGGCAACCTGCTCCAGCTCTTCTCTGACCGCTTCGCTGTTCAGATTCAGATCCGGCATACCATCCCAGAAAACCCCCTCATAGTACCAGTCCGAGCTGCCGATCTGATACCAGTTTGGGTTCTGTGCCTGATCTTTTGCAAAATTGTAATAGTTCACATACTTGCACTCGTTTTCGTCCGGTTCCTTATCTCCGAGCTGTTCCAAATACTCACAGGCCTCCAAAAACCACGGATGGCTGCTGGAGGTATGATTGAACACCAGATCCATAATCAACCGGATATTGCGCTTATGACACTCCTTAAGCAGGTTCTCAAAATCCTCCATCGTTCCAAAGGACGGATCGATCTCGTAATAATCTGTGGCATCATATTTGTGATAGGTCGGTGACGGCATGATCGGTGTAAGCCAGATCCCGGTAAAGCCCATATCTTCGATGTAATCCAGTTTTTCCGTGATTCCGTTTAGATCGCCGCATTTGTCTCCGTCACTGTCGCAAAACGAACCGACAAAAATTTCATAATAGCAGCGGTAGGCATCGTCCGGCTCCCTGACAGTCTCTGCCGTTTTCCCGCATCCTGAGAGCAGCTGGCAAAGAAGCACTACGCATAGTATTAAACTCAGTCTCTTTTTCATTCCTATATCCGCCTTTCTGCAGATCTTTGTTTTCAGTAGCAAAACAGGCGAAAACGATATTCGTTTTCGCCTGCTGTAAAACTATTTTCCGACTGTCTGCTGTCAGTCCAAAATAACTGCCATCAGCCCTTAACTGCTCCGGACATGCCTTCTGCATAGTATTTCTGCAAATACAGGAACAGAGCTGCGATCGGGATGGAAACGCAAACCGCGCCAGCTGCAAAGCAGGCATACCAATTTACGATATTTTCCTTGGTCAGCATCGTGTACAGACCGATCGCAACCGTATAATATCTCGGATCCGCACCTGCAATAACCTTTGCGAAGATGAAATCCAGCCAGGGAGCCATGAAAGAAGTCATGATCGTGCTTACAACAATCGGTTTCGACAACGGCATAATGATCTTGGAAAAAACATCCCATTTCGTTGCGCCGTCCACAATCGCTGCCTCATCCAGTGCCTTCGGGATCGTATCAAAGAAGCCCTTGGATACATAAAAGCCCAACCCCGCACTGCCGGAATATACCATGATCAGCGCCAGGAAGATCATCGGACCCTTGGTCAGTCCAAAGCCCTTTAAGATATAATAAACGGCGATCATGGACATAAAGCCGGGGAACATTCCAAGAATCATGGCAACATTCATGTAGGGTTTACGGATCTTAAACCGCAGTCTGGACAGACAATAGGAAATTGCCAAAACAAAGAATGTCGTCAGGATACAGGAACAAATTGCTACAAACAGCGTATTCAAAAACCATCTCGGGAAATTGAACAGTGCGGTATCTGTAAACAGCTTCACATAGTTTGCCGTCGTAAACTTTTTAGGCCAGAACGATGTGATATACTGTCCTTTCTGTTCTCTGAAGGATAACAGGACTACCCAGAAAATCGGGAATACCCAGATCACGGAAAGGATCGTCAGAAACAAATGCACAAGCACATTGGTGACTTTCTTTTTAATGCTTGCCGAATTCTGTCTGGTGTTTTTCATGAGAATCCCTCCTCGTTTTTATAGGAACCGGTCCGTCTGTACGTGATCAGAGACAGCGTTGCCATCAGGACAAAGGTCAGAATACCGATTACGGCACCCAGGTTATAGTCCTTATTATCAATTGTCAGCTTGTACAGCCAGGTAACGAGCAGATCCGTCTTACCCGCAGTACCGCGGTAATAGGTATCGCAGGCCGGCGCGCCGTTTGTCAACAGGAAAATAACGTTGAAGTTATTGATATTTCCCGTAAAGGTTGTAATCAGATTCGGCGTCATGACAAACATCATGTACGGCATGGTGATCTTAAAGAAAGTAACAAACGCATTTGCGCCGTCCACCTTTGCCGCTTCATACAGCTCTGCAGGAATATTCTTCAAAATACCGGTTACTGCAAGCAGCGTATACGGAATGCCGACCCAAAGGTTGATGACAATAACCGTCACTCTCGCCCAGGTCACATTGGTCAAAAACGGCAGCGGTCCAACACCGAACAGCTCCTTTAACAGCAGATTGAATACACCGTGCTCCTGGATCATGGTATTGACTACCAGCAGGGATACAAACTGAGGCACAGCGATGGTCAGTACGAAAATAAAACGCCAGAAGGCTTTGAACTTCGTCCCATCCCGGTTGATGATGATCGCCAGGATAATACCAAAGATATAGTTTAAGAAGGTTGCAAAAATAGCCCAGATGATCGTCCAGCCAAGTACCTTCCAGAAGGTCTCTCCAAGTGCTCCGCCTGCATTTAATACTCTGGCAAAGTTCTGGAAACCTACCCAGTCAAACAGCTGGCCTGGCGGCAGATGATCACGGTCATAATTGGTAAATGCCATCAGGATCATGAATACCAGAGGCATTACCGTAAATAATATGATTCCCAGGAACGGGAAAAACAGGAAGAGCTGATACATCCTGTTATCTTTCAAGTCTTTTAAAATCTGGCCGAAGGTAATCGGCTTCTTTCCTGCAGCCTGCGCTTTCTGCGCAATATAGGAGGAGCGGATTGCAGCTCTCCACAGCAGGATAAATGCGATTGTCACAAAGATCGTAACAACACCATAGAGCAGACAAAGCTGGGAGTTATCTCCTGTCGCATACTCGTAAACCTGTGTTGCTTCATTAAAAACCTTTTTCTGCGTTTCGGTACCCAGCGTAACGAAATTCTGCAGAGCATTTGCCCCGTAGAAAACCATATAGAGAATATATGCAAGTTCTCCCGCCAGGAACAAAAGTCCCTGTATGATCTGTTTTCTCGCAAGATTGCCAGCACCCATGATCAAGCAGGTCAGTTTTGTAAAAATATCGCCCTTTTTAATTGCTTCGGATACCGGTATCACATCCGGAAATTCAGAAGCTTTTTTCTTTTTTCCAAAAGCTGCCATCGTATTCTTCCTTTCCCTCATACCTCTTCAGGCAGACACTGCGTCATCCCAAAATGTCCGTTTCTGAAAGAAAGGCTTCACCGGAAGATCGGGTGAAGCCTTAAAATCAAGACAGAATCTTACTCCAGAGAGCCGCCTGCATTTACGTTTGCAATGAAGGTGGTCAGCTTATCCTGTGCATTGTCGTGGTTAACCTCACCAGCTACGATTGCTTTACCGAATGCTTCTGCGGGGCTCCACCAGCCGTTCATCTCAGAAACCAGAGGCTGAGCAACAGAGGTGTTGTTTACAGTATCAGTAATAGCATTTAACATTACATCGTCGATACCGGTAGAATCCAGCGGAACTACGCCACGAACTTCGTAACGCATCTTCTGGCAGTCAGCATTGCCAAGATATACAGCCAGTGCAACTGCAGCGTCCATGTTCTCGCAGGTAGGATTTACACCAATTGCCTTGGAGCCTGCATAGGACTTCATTGTACCTTCATAATCGCCAGCCTTGAAGGAAGGAAGCTGTGCACATGCGAAGTTGTCGCCCAGAGCTTCTTCAATTGCTTCACGATCCCAAGAACCGGTAAAGAATGCGCCCAGCTTGCCTTCGCTGAACAGGCTGATTGCCTTACCTGCTTCTTCGTTGGCCTGGTTTGTGAATTTCGGATTTGCAGCAAGGTCAATCAGGTAATTGGTTACTGCAAGACCCTTCTCATCATCGAAATCACAAGGGGAGGAACCATCTGTGCCGTCAGGACCAAACATTGTTCCGCCAACGCCGTAATAGAAGGAAGGAATGTACCAGGAATTGCTCAGCTGGAAGCATACATTGGTCACGCCATCGCCCAGATCCTTTGCCATCATGACATCCAGATCCTTTACTTCGTCTTCTGTGAACTTGCTGCTGTCATAGTACATGAACCAGCCGTTATATGCATAAGGAACACCGTATACACCGCCCTGATAAGTAACGGTATCTACCATGGATTCAGAATTGGTTGCCTTAACCTCTTCCAGGTTTTTGCCGCCCAGCTCTGCGATGGCACCAGCCTCTACCAGAATCGGCAGCTGGTCGTTTGCATACATGTAAACATCTGCTGCTGCATCAACGTCCTTGGTTACTTCGTCTTTTGCAACGTCTTCACCGCATACGCCATATTCATATGTAATGTTCCATTCCGGATGTGCTTCATTAAATGCATCACACATTGCAGCCAGCATACCCTTGTCATATGTATCTGTCGGGTTCTGGTCTTCCTGAGGCGCCCAAACCTTCAGGGTAACATCCTTTGTCTCAACAGGAGCTTCTTCTGTTGCCGCTGTCTCTGCAGTATCTGCTGCTGCGCTCTCTGCGGGAGCTGCTGTCTGACTGTCTGTTGTAGCTGCTTTGGATCCGCAGCCTGCAAGAGCTGTTGCAGACATTGCTACGCAAAGCGCCAGTGCTGTCACTTTTTTGAATTTCATAGCTTTTTCCTCCTATACACCACACCTTTTCGGTGTTTCGTGTTTGCTTGATGGTATTATTGTAAACTATAAAAAAACAGCCGTACATATCAATGTTTTAAGAATGATATCATTTTTTTAAGAACTTTGTAGTTTTTGTATATTTGTAAGCTGCCTTGCCGGGAAGTGAATTGTCATTTTTGTACCTTTGCCGACAACACTTTCTACCTTCATCGCATATTTTTCTCCATAACAAAGGCGGATCCGTTCATCAACATTACGAACTCCATAGCCCTTGGATTCCATTGTCAGGATTTTATCCGCAACCTCCTGCTCCATCCCGACACCGTTGTCCTCTACCAAAAACCACACACAATTGTCTTCTTTCCATCCCCGGACGGTAATTTTCCCCCGTCCGTCTGTTTTTTCCTCGATTCCATGATGGATCGCATTCTCAACAAGGGGCTGCAGGATCAGATTCAGCGATTCACATTGCAGGATTTCCGGCTGTACTTCGATTTCGTAATCAAAATCCCCGTCATGCAGCATGCTTTGAATTTCCAGATAGGCACGGGTATTGCTCAGCTCAGCCTCTACCTGCAGCATATTGCGCCCGCGGTTTAGGGCAGTCCTGTAAAACGTGGACATAGCCAGCGTCATCCTGCTGATATCCTCTTCTCCCGCCGCCAGTGCCTTCCAGTTGATCAGAGACAGCGTATTATACAGAAAATGCGGATTGATCTGCGCCTGCAGTGCCTTCAGCTCCGCCTCCTTCTGGGTGATCTTGCCGAGATAAACTTCATTGATCAGCGTCCGTATTCGCTTCATCATGCTGCCAAAGCCACGGTAAAGCATCCCGATTTCATCCCGGTCATTGCTCTCCACCTGCATATCCATGCTGCCTTCCTGCACCTCCTGCATGAAGCGCGTCAGCCGTTCAATCCTGCTGCTCACCATGCCGGAGGTGATAAAATAAGCAAGCACTGCTGCAAGAATACAGATCAGGATGGTCACTCCCGCCATCACTCCGATCGGCCGCATCGCTTCTCCTGCAAGTCCGACCGGCTGATACAGCCACACCGTCCATCCTGTTGCATTTGACTGCTCACAGAGGATGGTATAATCTGTACTGCCCCTATCCCGCTGCTCCAGAAATTCAGCATACGTCAAATCATAGTTCTGATTCTTTCCGGAAAATCTGCTTTCCTCAAAGATCAGTCTTCCATCCTGATCCGTAATATAAAGCCCGCATTCTGAAATCAGCGTCTCTGCATACGGTGTAAAAAGCTTCTGATAATCCACATCCATATACAGGATGTTTACACCCTCTCTGACACCGGAAAATGCCATCTTCCGGGCGGAAAACAGGGTCTTTTCCTGACAATTTACAAACCAGTTAAGACCCGGGTGTTCCAGGGTCTTCTGATACCAGTCCGTCTCCTCGATCTCCGATACCGGTGCAACCGTCGTGTCATGCTTGACCATTCCATTATCCGTATAGATCGTAATCCGCTGCATTCCGCCGTGAAAATAGCTCGAGGACCGCAGAATCGGGTCTACCTTCTGTGTCAGCTGCTCATACTGCTCGTAGGGCGTCCCATATTCCGTGGAAAATACCTCTGCCAGCGTCCGGTCAAAGGCGATATAATCTGACAGACTGTTATAGCCGTCCAGCGTTCTGTCCATCGCCGACACCGACTGCCGCAGATAGGACTGCAGGTTCATTTTTTCCTTATCATTGATAATACTGCGCATCTGCAGAAAGCTCAGTAAAAACAAAAGCATCACCGGCAAAAAGCAAAACAGGGAATAAATAATCGCCAGCTTATACCGCAGCTTGATTCCGTTAACCCAATGCAACAGCTTCTTCATTTTGTTCTGCATCTTGTTCTGCATTCTCTCCCTGATCCCGATACTTCTGCGGCGTCATTCCATAATATTCCCGAAAGCTCTGACAAAAATAGGAAACATTCGGGTATCCCACCTTTTCGCTGATGCTCACGATTTTGTCCTTCGTGCCCTCCAGCATCTCGCGCGCTTTTTCCATCCGGCAGATCTTGATAAATTTGCTTAAATTCTGTCCGGTTTCCTTTTTGAAGATCGTACTCAGGTAGCTGGGTGCCAAAAAAACGCGCTCCGCCAGCATTTCGATGCTTATTTCTTCCCCGTAATGCGTATTGATGTAGCGCTTGACCTCTTCTACCTCCCGATGGATATTGCCACTGTCCGTCTGACTCTCCTGTTCCAGAAGCTGAATGTTTTTTTCTATAATCCGCCGGATCTCATCGATATCCGCAGTCCGGTAAAGCACTTCCATTTCTTCGTTTAAGTCCCGGTCATTTTTCCCAGGAATCGCTTCATATAAAACCTTCAACAGGCTGGAAAAGACGAATTTTACATAAATCTGGGAAAATCCGACATTCTGCCGGTAATTGTGGAACAGCCTGTCCACATGCTCGGAAAGACTTAACATATCCTTCGTCCGGACGTCCTGACGGATCTGCTTGATCAGTGTGCTGTCGTCGAGCTGCACGTCGTCCGCACATTCCACATCGTATTCCGCCATGAAAATATGGCTGTCCAGACCGTAAAAACGGTTTTCCATCAAAAGCTCCGTCTCCCTGCAGCGCTCCGCCAGCTGACTTCTGTTCTTGAGACCGGAGGAAACCGCGACATAACACTTTGTGTCCTTACCGCTCAGCTCCTCCAAAATTCCAAGCACCCGGCGCGCCGTCTCCTTCCAGTCGTCGCTTTCCGATTTAAATAAAAGGATTCCCTGCTGAGGGCTCACATTCAGATAGTCTGCATTTAAACCGGCAAGCTCAAGCCCTCCCAGAAGCTGACCGCTCTTATTTTCAAAGAAATCCCCGCTAACCTCCAGAAGCATCAGACGTCTGTAGCTGTCCAGAAAATCCATCGGATAAATTCCGGCTGCGCGTTTTTCAAGCTCTGCCGCGTCCGTCCCGTTAAAAATCGCATTCAGAATATATTCCTTAAACAGGCTGCCTTCTGTCTGCCTGCGGCTCTTTTCCTGTTTGCTCTCTTCCAGTACCCGTATAATCTTCTTTATCGCGTTCTGAAATTCTGTCGGATTTACCGGCTTCAAAATATATTCCTCTACTCCAAAGCGCATCGCCCTGCGCGCATATTCAAATTCTCCGTAACCGGAAAAAATCATGGCTTTCATATCCGGATAAAGCCGCACTGCCTGCTCCACCAGCTCCAGTCCATCCACAAACGGCATACGGATATCCGTCACCAGAATATCGGCGCGGTTACAGGAAAGCCATTCCAGTGCTTCTTTTCCGTTTACTGCCTCTGTGATTTCAAATTCCTGATCCATTTTACCAAGCAGAAGCCGAAGTCCCGTCCGCTCGATTTTTTCATCATCTACTATTAAAATACGATACATGATCCCACTCTCCCCTGCGCAGTTTATGCGCATTTCTGATACATATACCCTCATTGTAACACTATTTTGACAATTTTTACAACTACAAAAAGAAATCCTGTACGATTCGCCCAATTCGACGCACCTGTACAGGAACCTTTTTTTGCCTCCTATTGTTTTGTATTTTGTGTTTAGCGTGCCGCTTTCCGGTAGCCCGCTGCCTGTGCCTGCGCCTCGCTGTCGAAAATCACGAGGTTCGGCGAATCCTTCATCTCCTCATATGCCGCCTGTCCGGGACAGTGGTAAATTTTCGAGCGCCTGTTCCCATAAATCTTCTGCGCCGAAGGATCTGTGGTATTTTCCTGCGCAATCCTGCTGTTCGTGCCGTCCGCATAGCAGATGGAGATTCCTGGCTGTACATTGTATACAAACACGTTGAAGCATACGCCTTCCCCGTTATCTTCTACCGACCAGCCCTCCATTTTGACGCCGCGCGCCACCAGCTCATCCTGATAAAACACCGGCGTTACCCGGTACAGGACATGTCCCTTTGTTTCTTTTACATAGTCCGCCACCATATTTTCAAACGGCAGCATTCCGGTGACATTCAGGTAACGCGTCCCGGTAATCAGATTTTTCTCATTTGCATTTTCCGCCGTCAGCTGGTAACCGATCAAATGACAGCGATTATACAGATATTTTCCATCGATTCCGTCGTATTCCGACTTCTGCCAGCCGGTCGGCTTCACCTGGCTGATGCTCTCCCGCTCTTTGGTCGGCATCAGATCCTGTCCGACGTTTGCATAAGCGGTCGTACATCTGCCAAGGCTGTCCAGCTCGCCGTAGATTTCAAAGGATTTTGTCGAGTAATCCTTTTTCGTAAAAAGCGGAACGTTATTGTTTAATTCGATCCAGGCCTTTCCCTGATAGGCGGGGATTTCGGTGCCCCAGAAGCCGTCCTCTGGCGTTTCTGCGGCAGATGTGCCGCTGCTTTTGCCGCTCTGCGTGCCAGATGCCATGCCTGCGCTGCCGCTGCTTTGCGCACCCGACGCTGCATCGCCATCGTCTCCTGCCTCATCCCGGACTCCGTTGCTTTCTTCCTCCAGCCATGCCTGTACCTGATCCAGCAACACGTCCCCAGCCTCTTTCAGAACGCTGTAGCCGGTCATCAGCACGGAGATCGCCAACAACACTGTTATGAGCCATGTTCGAAAACCGCCAGAATGCCGTTTGCTCCATTTTTCTTTTTTCATACTCTCTCTTCCTGCCCTTGCCTGAAATTTTCTGTCCTGTCCGCAGGTTCGTCTGTTTTCTGTTAAAATTTCGCCCTGTCTTTTTTCCGATAACGTTCCAAATCAATCTCCTCATGCGAATAGCCTGCAAAGGTTTCGATCAGCTCCTTCTCCCAGCTATCCTCCGGAAATTTCAGAAAAACGTCTGCCGGATAAACGCGTTTCCACCGAAAAACGAGCCATTCGTCGATTGCTTCGTTTTCCAAATCAACTGCTTCTTCGATCAGGCAAAAGGAGGCTTTTCCCGCATTCTCCCCTGCAGGTTCTGCCAGCTTTTCCAAAAGATCCTCCGCCACGCAGACTGGCGCATCTTTCGGGAAAATACGTCTGCTGTAAGCGCTCATCCAAAGGGGGTTTCCTTTTGTCATCGAAAGGATTTTCTCTGTCACCGCGCGGTCACGGCTCTGCCTTCTGCCGTTAAACAGCAGACCGTCCTCCTGATCCAGACATACAATTCCTGTCATCCTTCTTCCTCCCTTCTGTCTCTTAACCTGCGATCAATCTGTCTTACCCTGTCCTTTTCATTCTCAGGCAGAAAATACCCTGTATTTTTCCAATCCATACTGATTTCTTCCAAATGCCCCTTCGGGCAGGAAGCGTTTTTTGCCATTTGAACAAAAGCACTGCCCAGGAAAACTCCTGCGCAGTGCTTTTGTCGGCAAGCAAAACGATAAGCCGGGTTATGTCGTGAATGGTCATCTATCTAGTCCTGCCGTCGCCGGCAGGCTCAAGCGACCTACCTGAAAGCAGATCGGGCAAATCTGTTGCTTTCTATTCGGTCTTGCTTCGGATGGGGTTTACATATGCCCCGTCCGTTACCGGACGGGCGGTAGTCTCTTACACTGCCCTTCCACCCTTACCAGGCAAAGCCTGGCGGTTCATTTCTGTTGCACTATCCTTGGAGTCGCCTCCACCGGACGTTATCCGGCATCCTGCCCTGTGAAGCCCGGACTTTCCTCACCTGTCCCCTTTCGGGCGCCTTACGGCTGACAGCCGCGACCATTTATCTTACTTGCCATGTGCCATTTTAACAGCATTTTCCCTGCTTGGCAAGGAGAAATTCTGTCTGCAGCGTCAATGTCAGCACAGCTTTCATGCGTTTCCGCACGCCTGTCCCATTTTCAGACGCGGAAGCAGCTGCCTCCGACAAACTCCCGCACAATCGAATTTTTCGGCAAATTTTCGCTGCTGACACCCAGAAAATAGTCCAGGAACTTGAGCAGCCGCTTTGCCTCAAAATATTCCGGATCGCCCTTCTGAATACCGTAAAGCAGCGGTTCCGCATAGGTTTTTAAGACGCAGAGCTCGTAAATTAACGCAGAATTAAACGTTGCATCCGCACTTTCCTGAAACGGGAAAATATTCTCTTCCTCGCCGCGCCGCACAGACGGCCACTGGGCAATTGTCTGTCCTGCGCTCGTTCCTCTCGTTCTGGCATCCCGCACCAGCCGGCGCAGCAGTCTTCCGTCTGCTGTGGAAATCCTGTTATGTTCATCCACGTTCAGGCTCGTCAGCGCGCTGATGTAAATTTTGTATTTACTCTCGTTTGGCAGCGCGTAAGACATCTTATCGTTTAAGCCGTGAATACCCTCGATCACCAAAATATCCTCTGCCCCGAGCTGTAAAAAGTTTCCTTTATATTCCCGTTTGCCGGTCTTGAAATTAAACGTCGGCAGCTCGATACGCTTTCCTTCCAGCAGCTCGCACATATCCCTGTTGAACTGCTCTGTATCGATCGCGTCCAGGCTCTCGAAGTTGTAATTGCCGTCCGCGTCCCGCGGCGTTTTTTCTCTGTTGACAAAATAATTGTCCACCTCGATCGGGTGCGGCGTCAGTCCAAACGTCTTTAACTGAATGGAAAGTCGATGAGAAAATGTCGTTTTCCCGGAAGAAGAAGGTCCCGCAATCATGACGAACTTGACACCCTTGCGTCCTGCGATATCCTCTGCAATCCGTCCAATCCGGCTCTCCTGCATCGCCTCCTGCACCAGAATCAGCTCTGCCAGATCGCCGCCGCAGATCTTGTCATTCAAATCTCCAACCGTCGTAATGCCGAGCTTCTCGCCCCAGCGCGTCGAATCCTCCAGCGCTTTAAAAAGCTTTTTCCGCTCTTCAAAAACAGGCAGCTGCTCCGGATTGCGTCGTTCCGGAAGCAAAAGCATCAGTCCGTCCTGGTAAGGAAACAGGTCAAAGCAGTCGATATAGCCCGTATCCGGCACCATGTAGCCATAATTATAGTCGTAATAACCGTCCAGCTCATACACATTGATACAAGAAGCTCTCCGGTAGCGGAACAGCTGCACCTTATCCGCCATTCCCTGTGATTCAAACAAGGCGATCGCATCGTCTGTCGTTTTCGCCATTTTTACAAACGGGATTTTTTGCGCCGCCAGCTCTTTCATCCGCTCCCGCACCTGATCGATGAACGCACTGTCCACCTTCCGTCCATCCCGCGGCGAGCAATACAGCCCTCTTCCGATGGAAAATTCTACTTTCAGCTTACCTTTCTCAGAACCGCCTGCCACATCGGATGCCGCTTTCATCAAAAGCATGACTGCGCTGCGCACCCAGGTATCATGACCGATCCGGTCAGCCGTCGTCAAAAAGGAAATCTCCTCTCCCTCTTTCGCTGTCTGAAACAACTCCCGGATTTTGCCGTCCGCAATCGCAAGTATAATCTGATGCTTTTCTGTTTTCTGTGCCTGTCTGGCAAGTTCCTGATATGTCACCGTTTTTTCCTGCATCTGTACGATCTCCCTTCCGCTTTTGCCAACGGAAACTGCTCCCGGAGCGTGCGCTCTATTGCTTTTCCATTTTCAAAACTTCCAGCACTCTTTCAGAAAGCTGTATGCGTGTCTCCAGCTCCGTGCGGCGCTTTAAAATGCGCTCTGCAGCGTCGTCGCCAGGCATCCGCTGATCGCTGCAGGCTGCCGCCCGATCACCATCCGGCTTCGGCATCGCCAAAAGCAGCGCCTCGTCTGTTTTGATTGTATGTTCCAGGAAGGAAAACAATACCTCGCTGTAGCTGTCCATCAGCTGCCAGCCAAGCCAGTCTCCGGCAAACCGGCACATTTCCTCAGTCAGTCCCGACTGCAGAAGCTTTTCCGCCAGCTGATGTTTTTTGCGCTGCGCATTTTCCAATTCGACATCCCAGTCTGCGCCCGCCCGGACTGCCAGCATCATTGGGTAATACTTGCCCTCTTCCAGCACCATGTTTTCTTCGATGATAAAAAAACGAAGCTCTGTCAGCGCCTGCCGCACCAGCCAGATTTCCGACTGAGGGGAAAGGACGCACCAGGAAAGCTGCGCTGTTTTTTCCGGTACCGCCGTCAGAATCGAAACGATCAGCTTGCCGCCCATCCCGGCGGCGATGAAGCCGTCCGCGCCGCTGCCATAAACCGGTACCTCTTTCAATCCGTCCGACAGCACCGCCGTAATCTTATCCTGCAAGCCGCAGGCTGCGATATGCTCTTTTGCGCGATCCAGCGGTCCTTTGCGGATATCCGCCGCATAGACGTGCGGGCAGATGCTGCGCTGCACCAGATCGATCGAAACAAATCCGTGATCGCAGCCGATGTCCGCAGCGACATGGCCTTTTGGGACGAGTGCCGAAACCGCCTGCATTCTTTCCGATAATTCTATTTTCATCTTAGTCCAGATAATCCTTTAATTTACGGCTGCGGCTGGGATGGCGCAGCTTTCTGAGCGCTTTTGCCTCAATCTGACGAATACGCTCTCTGGTAACGTTAAATTCCTTGCCGACCTCTTCCAGTGTTCTCGCACGGCCATCATCCAGACCAAAACGCAGGCGCAGAACCTTCTGCTCCCTCTCGGTCAGCGTGCCCAGAACCTCAACGAGCTGTTCCCGAAGCAGCGTAAAGGATGCCGCTTCCGCTGGTACCGGAACGTTGTCGTCCTGAATGAAGTCGCCCAGGTGGCTGTCTTCCTCTTCGCCGATGGGAGTTTCCAGAGATACCGGCTCCTGAGAAATCTTTAAGATCTCTCTGACACGATCTACCGGCATTCCCATCTCCTCGGAAATTTCTTCCGGAGTAGGTTCGCGGCCTAACTCCTGAAGCAGCTGACGGCTCACGCGGATCAGCTTGTTGATGGTCTCTACCATATGGACAGGGATACGGATCGTTCTCGCCTGATCCGCAATCGCTCTCGTAATCGCCTGACGAATCCACCAGGTCGCGTAGGTAGAAAACTTGTAGCCCTTGCGGTAATCGAACTTTTCAACCGCTTTGATCAGCCCCAGGTTGCCTTCCTGAATCAGATCCAAAAACAGCATACCGCGTCCCACATAGCGCTTTGCAATGCTGACAACCAGACGCAGGTTAGCTTCCGCCAGACGCTTTTTGGCTTCCTGATCGCCGTTTTCCATTCTTTTTGCAAGCTCGATTTCCTCTTCTGCAGACAGAAGCGGAACCTTACCGATTTCCTTTAAGTACATGCGCACCGGATCCTCGATGCTGATGCCGTCCGGAATACTTAAATCAAGGTTTTCCATGTCCACTTCGTCTTCATCCGACAAAAGCAGTTCTTCATCCGGGATATCATCATCATCGGTAATGCGCAGCACGTCGATACCGCTCTTTTCCAGCGCATCCAGAATCTCATCCATCTGTTCTTCTTCCAGATGTAAATCTGCGAAATGGTCGCTGATCTCCTGGTACTCCAGCACATTCTTTTTCTTTTTTGCCATGGCGAGAAGCGTTTTTATTTTCTCCTCATACTTTGCCCGTGTGTTTTCATCCATTGTCATGTCTGTCTACATCCTTCCTGTATCTGTATTACCTGTTGTTGCCTTATTCGAGGGAAATATGCGTTTTTGCAAGCTCTTCCAGCTGTTTTTTGCCCGCGATCACGCGGTTTAGTGCAGCTACGTCCGTCCCGAGCTGCGCGCTGTCTCTTTCATAACTGTTTCGCTTGACCGCACAGACGATGTCGTGCAGCGCCTTTTCCTGTTCTGCGGTGCTTTCCAGACGCTCCAGCTTCGTATGAAATAAAGAAGCTGCCTCGCGCTGATCCTCTTCCTCTTCAAACATGCTGATAATGGAAGCCGGATTGATGTTGCCCTGCTCCAGCTCCTCAAACAGCCTGTCCGCCACTTTTTCATATAAGCCTTCCGTAAAATCCTTCGGAGAAATATATTTTGAAATCTGGCGATATAGCTGCGGCTGTTCGACCAGCCAGGTCAATAATAATTTCTGGCTGTTTTTGATGCCCTCCGCCGCCGTGTTCTTTTTCTGAACGCCGGATTTGGGGCGGATCACAGGCTGTGCAAGCCCGGTCTGGGCGGCATAGGTTCCCACCAGCCTGCGGAGGTTTTCAAAGCCGATGTGATACTTCTGCGCCACCGCTTCGATGTAATTTTCCCGCTCCACCTCTTCCGAAAAAGTGCAGAGCTTTCTGGCGATTTCCCGATGAAATGCAGTTTTCTGTTCCGGGTCTGATAAATCATAATTTTTCTGCAGCTGGCGCAGTTCAAAGAAAAAGCTGTTCTCCGCATGATCCAGCCGTTTCTGGAACTCTTCTCCGCCCAGCGCTTTAATGAATTCATCCGGATCCTTGTAAGGCTCCAGGTTGATGACCCGTCCGGTCATTCCCGCTTCCTTCAAAATTCCGATCGCCCGAAGCGCCGCGTTGACGCCTGCGCCGTCGCTGTCATAGGACAGCAGGATTTCATTTGCGTAACGCCGAAGCAGGCTCGCCTGTCCCGATGTAAACGCGGTTCCCAGTGACGCGACCGCCTGGGTAAAGCCCGCCTGGTGCATCGCGATAACGTCCATATATCCTTCACAGAGAATCACATTTCCTTTCCGGCTCGTCCGGGCAAAATTCAACCCGTACAGGTTCCGGCTCTTATCAAAAATCTCTGTTTCCGGTGAGTTTAAGTACTTGGGCTTCCCATCGCCCATCACGCGTCCGCCAAACCCGATGACGCGGTGGTTAATATCCTGGATCGGAAACATGACGCGGTTCCAGAACTTGTCATACATGCCGTGTTTTTCATCCACGTTGCAAAGTCCTGCATCCCGGATCAGGTCTTCGGAATAGCCCTTTGATTTCAGATACTGAATCAGGTCGTTGCTGTATTTGTTCGCATACCCCAGCCCGAAATGATTCATCGTCTCGTCGCTTAATTCTCTTTTGCGCAGATATTCCATCCCAACGCTGCCCCGTTCGGTGCGCAGCTGGTAATAGAAATATTTCGCCGCTTCCTTATTGATTTCCAAAAGCTTTGCGCGGCGGCTGTCCGCCTGCCTCGCTTCTTTGGAGTCATCTGCCTCCGGCAGGGCGATTCCGGCGCGCTGCGCCAGCGTCCTGACCGCTTCCGGGAACGTCTGATTTTCGTACTCCATCAAAAAGGTGATCACATTGCCGCCCGCACCGCAGCCGAAGCAATAATACATCTGCTTTCCGGGGGATACGGAAAAGGAAGGCGACTTTTCGTTATGGAACGGACACAGCCCGAAATAGTTGCTTCCTTTTTTCTGCAGCCGCACATAACCGGAGATCACCTCTACTATATCGTTTCTGGTTCTGACCTCTTCGATCAGCTCTTCCGGATAATACATGCTTTTTGCTCCTTTGGTTCTGCTCTTTTGCAGTCCTACTTTTTATTTATTCTGTAAAAATTTCGGATTTCCTTTTTTTATCGGCAGATATCGAAAATAAATTCGGCAATTTTGTTCATCGCGTCATAGGCGTTCTTGAGGGGTGACATCTGGAACACATGCCACATGCCCTTATAAATGTCGATTCGGGCAGAAACGTCTGCCTTGACGAGATTTTTGTGCAGCTGCGTCGAATCCGAAAGCAAAAGCTCGTTGTCCCCGACCTGAATGTATACAGGCGGCAGCCCTTCCAGCTTTCCAAACAGCGGGGAAATATACGGATTCGTCAGCTCCATCCCGCCCGCATAATTTTCGATCATCCGATCCAGGTATTCGTGATCCAGAACCGGATCTACGCTGCTTCTTGTCTGATAACTTTTCCCTGATTTGGTCAGGTCTGTCCACGGAGACATCAGTGCAAGTCCTCTTGGCAGCATTCTTCCTTCGTCTTTTAATTTCAGCGTCAGCGACAACGCAAGATTTCCGCCTGCGGAATCTCCCGCCACAATCACGTCCCGCGCGCCGTATCCCAAATACATCAGATAGTTCCAGGCCTTCATGGCATCTTCCGCAGCCGCCGGGAATTTACATTCCGGCGCGAGCCGGTAATTAAAGCAAAACACATCCATCCCTGTGGATTCTGCCAGCTTTGTCGTCAGCGTCCTGGCATATACCGTACTGCCGGTTGAATAGCCGCCGCCATGACAATACAAAATCACATATCGCTTCAGATGCGCGCGTTCCACCTTCACCCATTCGCAGCTCATGCCGTCTACCTCTGTCTCTTCATAGGCGATCCCCTTTTCTGTGCCGAGAATCGCGCCGATTCTGTCCTGGGACTGCCTGTGTTTCGTCAGATCCGGGCGCTCCACCAGCCCGTGCACCTTCCGGATCAGATTCATCATATTCTGGTTCTGCCTGCTGCTTACCGCCATATCTCCTCCGTATCTGCCGCAGCCGCGGCATGCTTTGTAAAAATAGGTTTTTCCGCCATTTCCGTTCCTTTTTACAGCTTCTATTTCTTCCTTACAAAAAAGAAGATATCATTTTAATTATAGCATATTTTCCTCTATTCTTACAAGATTTAACTTTTTCCTGTTCCTTTTGCCCGTGCTGGTGTATACTGTTCTTACAGTTCACTCATGCGTTTCTGGAAGCAGATTTGGGCTCGCACAAAAATCTGCTTCCAGAAATGCACGAAGGAAGCGCCACTCCATGCGCAAAAATGAGCTGCGAAGCAGCGGAAAGCAGCGTTTTTGCAAATGGCGCGGTGAACTGTAATATGCTGTGTGTTGACGAACGCATGCCAGCAGCAGCGAAAGGATGAATCCGATATGTCAAAATCAAACCCAAAACATACTCCGAAAACCTGGTATCGGCTGGATCTGTCCGCGATTGTATATCCGACGCTGCA
>ERZ1026856.477-NODE-477-length-25183-cov-9.480221_pt1 | contig 25183 bp, 23 predicted proteins | sample MGYA00380158_ERZ1026856 | MGnify/ENA primary metagenome ERZ1026856 (study PRJEB33269, sample SAMEA4719794) | human gut metagenome | biome: human-associated habitat; feature: organic feature; material: feces | place: Cameroon | collected 2013-10 ...
TTCGCTAATCACCAAATTTTCAGACACTTATATTTCGTCGAACTCACGTTAAATATTAAACACTATCTATAAAATAATCCCCTATGTTTGTCGGGTGAGCCATATTTAGTCTTAGCAATGTATGAATAGAGCAAAAAATATCCTATATTACTCCGCAAAGAGTAATATAGGATACTTTATTATCTAACAGTTGTTAGATGAATAGATTATAACGGATATTTATTTCTCTGTAAACAGCACTTGCACCATTGTTTGACCAACAGCTTTAAGAGTGTTTTTGTCGATGTTGTCCATATTGTCGGCTATGGTGTGCCATGTTGGACCGAAGCTGCTCTGAGCGCAGTCTGGATAATATGGAATAACGTCGATACAAGGGATGTTGGCTGTTTGGTTTACAGGAATATGGTCGTCGGTAATCATGCCGCCATCATCCTTAGGAAAATAGCTGCCATAGCCCACTTGGCGTGCTGCGTTCCATACCTTCTTTACTATGGCAGGTGCATATTGCATAGACATGCCTTCGCGATAGAACTTAGCCCCTACTCCACCTACCATATCGAGCAATATGCCATATCGTGGAGCATAGCCTTCTGGCAGGTTGTTGGCAAAGTATTGTGCTCCGAGAGCCCATGTGTCGCCAGGGTCTTCGCCTTCAAACCATTGTGGTGTACCATAGTCTTCGGCATCGAAGCAGATGAAGTCTACACCAAGTTCAAGGCCGCTACCTTTGAGTATGCGAGCCAATTCTATCATCACTCCCACTCCACTTGCAGCATCGTTGGCTGCAATTATAGGCTTATGCCAGTTGGTGCTATCAGGGTCGTTGTCTGCCCAAGGACGGCAATCCCAATGAGCACAAAACATAATTCTTGTTGTAGCCTCAGGATTATACGAAGCCATGATATTGGTGCTACGAAGCGGAGTGCCATCGTAGCCATTGAGAGTGGCCTTTTGTGTTGTCACCTTGCAACCATATTGCTCAAACTTTTGGATAATCCATTTCTCACATTTGTCGTGAGCTGTAGAGTTCATGATGCGAGGTCCGAAGTCGCATTGTTCTTGAAGATAAATATAGGCAGAGTCTGCGTTGAAGTCAGGACCTACTGGCTGCACCTTCTCTATCTCTTCCGTTTCGCTTACTTCAGCCTTGTTTGAAGGAAGAAAATTGAAGGCAGCACCAGCTATGAGCGCTACTATCAGTAATGCTATCATTATCTTACTTTTTTTCATTTCTTTGTTATATGTTTTAATGCCTGTAATTACTTACGGTATTGATGCTTGTTGCTTATATGGTAGCCTACAGCTTTGAATCCTGTACCAGCTTCATCACTCTTAGCCAGTTGCCGCCCCATATCTTTTCCATATCCTCGATACTATATCTGCGGCGCATAAGCTCTATGGTGAAGTTCATAAGCTCTGACGAGTTAGCCAAACCACGTATGCCTCCGTCGCCATCGAAGTCGGTACCCAAGCCCACATGGTCTATTCCCATGATGCTTATAGCATGCTCAAGATGCTTCATAGCATCAAGGATTGTAGCCTCGCCATCTTTGCATACAAAGCCGTGATAGAGAGTTGTCTGTGCTACTCCACCCTTCTGCGCCAGTTTGCGTAGCTGGTCGTCGGTGAGGTTACGAGGATGATCGCAGAGCGACTTACAATTAGAATGACTGCAGACGATAGGAGTAGAGCTGATGTCTAAGGCATCGTAGAAGCTCTTTTCGGCAGCATGGCTTAGGTCTACCATCACTCCTTGCGCATTCATCTCCTTAATAACCTTTTCGCCCCACGCAGACACTCCGTTATGAGTATTTGAGCCACGAGCAGAGTCACAGATATCGTTGTCGCCATTATGGCAAAGTGTGATATAGACGATACCGCGGTTGGCGAAATGCTTCACGTTATTGATGTCGCTCTCCAGAGCTAAACCATTCTCTATACCAAGCATTATCGACTTTCTGCCAGCCAACTTGTTTACGTATAAATCGACAGGAGTGCGAGCTATGCTAAGATATTCTTTGTTGGCAGCAACGATATCTTCTATCTTGCTGAATATAAGCTCAGCATACTCTTTTGGTCCTTCTACAGGAAATTCCACCTTCTCTCGGAAGTCTTCGCCCACCTTTGGCTGTGGCAGATAAGCCACCATAGTGACAGCGTCCTGATGACCTTCCGTCATCTTGTGTAAGTCGACAAGGATGCGAGAGTCGCGATGGTCGAACTTCACACCCTGTGGAAAGAACATCGGAGTATCGCAATGAGAGTCGAGGGTGAGTATGCGATTGTGGATGGCTTTAGCCTTGTTATGTTCTGCGGCAGCATCAACGAGCCATTTGAATAGTGGCTGTCCATCGTCGCCCATACATTCAGGATGCCATTGCACACCCATTATCTTTCTATATTCGCTACTTTCTATAGCCTCCACTACCCCATCGTTAGCCTTTGCGGTAACAATAAACTTTGGTCCACAGTCGCCAACAGCCTGATGATGGAAAGAGTTTACGTAGAGTTTGTCTTTGCCATATACAGCATGCAGCATAGACCCTTCGGCTACAGATACCGAGTGAGTAGGCTCACAAGTATCAGCATCCTGCGAGTGCTTGATGGTGTTAGGTATGGCTTCAGATATATCCTGAATAACCTTGCCATCGAGAGCCATAGCCAAAGTCTGTATGCCACGGCAGATGCCGAGCATAGGAATATTGCGGTTGTAAGCCAAGCGAGTGATAAGAAGTTCGGGAAGGTCGCGCTGAGCGTTGATATGATGAAGCTTTGCCGATGGTTCTTCACCTGCCCACAACGGATTATAGTCAGCACCTCCAGTAAGGATTATGGCATCAAGACGCTCAAGGGTGTTGATGATAACATCCTTATCGGCTACGGGAGGAATGATGACAGGAACACCACCCGCAGCCACTATCTGTTTGTGATAGTAGTTGCGTATGGTGACATCTATATCTGCACAATTACCAGTAAGGCCAATCATCGGGCGATGATCGGCCTCAGGGAAAGTCGCATAGATATTATCGAGATGCGACGATAGGTTAAAGTCTTGCATTACTGTTGTTCTTCGAGGTGAACAGGAATCTCGCGCTTGATGCTCTGCTCAAGAGAGATAAGAGTTTCGGTTGAAACTACGCCCTTGATACCCTGCATACGGTTGTTGAGCAAGTCCATAAGTTGCTCGTTGTCGCGTGCATAGAGTTTTACCAACATGGTGTAAGGACCTGTTGTGAAGTGGCACTCTATGATTTCAGGAATCTCAAGCAATTCCTTTACCACCTCTTTGTACATAGAGCCACGCTCGAGGTTCAAACCTACGTATGTACAAGTGCTATATCCGAGACACTTAGGATTTATATCAAATCCGCTACCTGTTATGATACCACCTTCGATGAGGTGTTGAACTCTTTGATGGATTGCTGCGCGTGATACTCCACACTCTGCTGCAACATCCTTGAAAGGAATACGAGCATTCTTTGAAAGTATGCTCAGTATCTTACGGTCGAGGTTGTCAATTTTTTCCATTTTTAGTTATATATATATCAATATGTTCTTATTACCGAGCAAATATAGGTAATTTTCTTGAATTGACAAACCTTTTGCGCAAAAAAATATGCCATAATGTCTTTATTTGCTTATATTTGCTTACACATAGAATAAAAAAGACAGGCAACATGCCATATTTTGCATGTTGCCTGTCTTATAGTTATTAATAGTTTTAGCTATTATTTCTTCTTCATGATTTTTCTCTTTGCAATAGCAGCCTTTGCCTTCTTTGCAGTTTCTGCGTTCTTGTTAGAGTCAGCTTCTGTAGCAGGCTTTGTTTCTACAGGCTTTTCTATGCTCTTGAGCTCAACGGTGAAGATAAGGGTAGAGTATGGCTTAATCTGACCAGCCTGACGCTGACCGTAACCAAGCTCCTGAGGAATATAGATTTCCCACTTGCTGCCTACAGGCATGCTGGTGAGAGCCTCTGTCCATCCCTTGATAACTTCGTTGCATCTGAATTTATCCGACTTCTGACCATGATGGCGTGAAGTAGCATCAAAAACAGTACCGTCGATCATCTTGCCTTCGTAAACAACCTCTACACGGTCGGTAGCCTTAGGAGTTTCGCCCTGACCAGCTACGAGCACCTTATATTGCAAGCCGCTTGCTGTGGTGTTTACGCCTGCCTTCTTGCCGTTTTCTACGAGCCAGTCAGCATTCTCCTTCTTATAAGCCTCAGTCTTCTGAGTCTGATAAGCCTGTATACGCTCCTGGAAAGTCTTCTCGGCAGCAGAGTCTGTGCAGATGCTGTTGTCCTTGTTGAGGGCTGCTACGAAGCCCTTGTGGAAGAAAGTAGTTGCTATAGAGTCGTTGGCACCTTCCATCTCAGACTTCATTCGAGGGAATATGCCTTCCATTACCTGACCAGCGATAGTAGCGCCAGCAGAGTATGCAACAAACTGTGGGTCGTTGGCCTTGCTGATAGCATCCTCATAGCCTTTTACGAAATCAGCCATGAAGACAGTATCTACATTCATACGATTAATGAGGTAGGGTAGCAAACCCTTTGTGGCAGTCTTACCTGCCATGTAGCTAAGAGAGTCGCTTGCTGTAGCGAGCTTCACCTGCTCAGTAGCAGCTACTTTCTTGTTTTTGTTCTTATCCTTCTTGCCTGCGAAAGCCATGTTTGCGCTTCCTGCAAGCAAAAGAAGAGATAGAATGATAGTTTTGTTCATAATATAATAATGTTATTACTTACCTACAGAAATCAATTCAATCTTGAAGATAAGGGTTGAGAATGGCTTGATGTCGCCAGCCTGACGCTCACCATAACCCAAGTTCTGAGGAATGTAAACTTCCCAAATGCTACCAGCAGGCATGTGGGTAAGAGCCTCTGTCCAACCCTTGATAAACTGCTTAGGCTGGATTTCTACAGGCTGACCATTCTTGTAAGAGCTTTCGAATACCTTACCGTCGATGGTGCGTCCCTCGTAGTGAACCTTAACCTTTGTTGTATCTGAAGGGATAGCGCCGCTACCTTCCTTGATAACCTTATACTGCAAACCGCTTGGCAAAGTTACAACGCCTGGCTTCTTCTTGTTCTCAGCAAGGAACTTTTCGCCAGCAGCCTTGTTAGCACCAAACTCCTTCTTCATAGAAGCAGTCTTGATGGTCTTCATCTTTTCCTGTGCTATCATCTGTGCCTGATCAATAGTCATAATGCCCTTCTTGCCCTTAACACCTGTGAGGAAACCTGCGAGGAGGTTCTTCAAAGAGATAGTCTTTGTAGAGTCGCTACCGAAAGCATTGTAGTTAACACCCTTTACGAGCTGTGTAGAAAGCTGCTGACCAATCTGCAAACCTGTATAGTAAGCTGTCTTCTTCTTGTCGTCGCCAGCATTTGCACCCTCGTTGATACCTTTGATAAACTCGTCGATATAAGCAGTATCGATAACCTGACCCTGCTCAATAGCCTGACGGATGTACTGTGACTGAACCAAACCAATGCAGTAGCTCATAGAGTCTACATCGTTCTTCATGTCAGCCTTAGGAGTTGAATTGCCACAAGAAGCAAATGTTGCGGCAGCAATAGCCAAAGCGGCTACAAAACTAAGTTTTTTCATTTTGTTTATTATGTTTTTGTTTTTTGTTTCTTAATATAATGTGGCGACTAAAAAGCCGCCACAACAGGGTAGGGGTACACGATTAGATAACCTCGATGAGCTCTACATCGAAGATAAGAGCTGCATATGGAGGAATGTCCTGACCAGCGCCACGTGTGCCGTAAGCAAGGTTGAAAGGAATGAAGAAACGATACTTAGCACCTTCCTTCATAAGCTGCAAACCTTCTGTCCATCCAGCGATAACGCCATTGAGAGGGAATGTAGCAGGCTCGTTGCGACGATATGAGCTATCAAAGATCTTACCGTTGATGAGAGTTCCCTCGTAGTGGCACTTCACCTGATCGGTAGCCTTAGGGCTCTTGCCGTTGCCTTCCTTGAGCACCTGATACTGCAATCCGCTTGGCAATGTTACTACACCTTCCTTCTTAGCATTCTCTGCAAGGAAGTTCTCGCCCTCAGCCTTTACAGCCTTCACCTTCTCTTCTCCCTTCTTCTGGAGATATTCCTGAACCAATGCTTGCGCTTCGGCTTCATCGATTTTAAGCTCTGCACCTGTGAGCACATCCTTCATCGCTGCTGCGAAATCCTCAGTAACTATGTCGTTGGCTCCCATGTCTGCCAATTGGCGGCCTATGCCGATACCCAAAGCGTAACTAACTTTGTCCATAAATGCTTTTAGTCTTGTTTTATAATGTGTTAATATCAAAATTCGTGCAAAGATAACATTTTTATTGGTCATACATACATTTATTTTCAAAAAAATAGTATTTTTGTAAATGTTTAGCTTTTATATTAATAGGTATGGCTTGTCATGCTTGAATAATGAATTGCTTTATGAAAAAGAAATTAGTATTCCTTACAGGTGCAGGAATGTCGGTGGAGAGTGGCTTCAAGACGTTTCGCGGCAATGATGGTCTATGGGAAAACTATCCTGTAGAGCAGGTTGCAACACATGAGGGGTGGGAGAAAGATCCTACCTTAGTGACCAACTTCTACAACATGCTTCGCAAGAAGCTATATGCTGCACAACCTAACGAGGGGCATAAGCTTATAAAGAGTCTTGAGAATGATTACGATGTGTGTGTGATAACTCAGAATGTTGACGACTTGCATGAGCGTGCAGGCTCAAAGAATGTTATCCATCTGCATGGCGAACTAAGCAAAGTGTGCTCAAGTCGTGAACCTTATGATGAGCGCTATATAATAGACTTGCCTGCCGACAACTGTACCGTAGAACCAGGCACCAAGGCTGGCGACGGTTCGCTATTGCGCCCATTTATAGTTTTCTTTGGCGAAAATGTGCCAATGATAGAGCCTGCTGCCATAGAAGCTCAGAATGCCGACATCTTTGTTATCATAGGCACAAGCTTGAATGTATATCCTGCTGCAGGCTTGGTGCAATATACCAAGCCTGGCATACCTATTTACCTCATCGACCCTAACGAGGTGATGTCGGGAGCATACAAGAATATCACTCACATCAAGGCTGGTGCAAGCGAGGGTATGAAGAAGCTAATAGAACTTCTATAGCCATTTATTCAATAATGGCTGTACATACGTCAATATCCTGTCGATGATTTTCGATGTTGCCAACGATATTGCTACCAACGCAACGAAAATCACGATAGGGTATCGTAGTATGTAGATTTGTCCATCAAAAATGTAGGTGATAAAGAAGAAATGCACCAACCACATATTGGTAGAATGATGGCCAAACAATTGTAGAAACTTATTTGATTTACCATTTAGCAATATTGCCAATGATAATATTATCAATGGTGTAAATGGTATGTGGATAAGTGCCGAGTTGCCCATACACAATCTTCCTATTATTAATACCACCACGGCTGCAAGGCTATATCTTGTAGCGTTGCTGACTGTAGCCATACGGTTGATAGCTTTTTCTATCACATTATGTTTTACAAACATTATTCCCACGAAGAACATAAATGATAGATAGAGCGTAGCCATGAGCCCAGTAAGCAGTCGCATAAGTATATCTGTGCTATCGTTGACTTTAGCTATTGCCACATATCCAAATACGCTTATTGCTAATAGCATAAAGGTATTTACGATGTCGCCCTTTTTGCCAAATCGCATAATGTATCGTATAAAATATCTTGACGACATAGCTAATATTATATAAGGCAACAGAAACCACCATGCACCATTATAATAAGTGCTTATACCCGTCATATTCTCTACTAATTCAAGCATAGAATAAGGATAATGCTCTGGATTGAAATAGCTACCTATAGGCACGAATATAGCTATTATCACCCATAGGCGAACATATAGGTTGAAGCATCGTTTGCCATTTCCCATGCTCTGACCTGATAAAGCCTTCTTGTTATACACCTTTCCTAAACCATAGCCACTCAGAAATATGTAAGCAGGTACACACATAGAGCAGAATTTCTTGGCAAAATGGTAAGAGAAAGGATTACCATTAAACCAATATAGAAATTCATAGCATGTGCCATTGAAAAGGTCTTCGTTGCTATATAGATGAAGCCAAAGCATCATCAAGATGAGTATTCCTTTTATTTGAAGGGTAGTATCTTTGCCCATTATAGATATTCTTAAATATTAAAGTCTTGAAAACTGTTTTCTACAAAGATTGATATAGTTTTAGCATAGAGGCAGCAATATCATTATTCTCGAAGCGAGTGACATATTGTTGGCTCTTAGCCACAATCTGTTTTTTAGTCTCATTGTTAGCGATGAGAGTTTTTATAGCCTCAGCCATGTCTTGAGGTTTGTCGGGGTCTACATATAGGTTGTCAGGACCGCCAGCCTCTTCCAGACAGCTACCTGTGCAAGCCACCACAGGCAGTCCGCTCTGTATGGCTTCGATGATAGGAATGCCAAAGCCCTCGTAGCGCGAAGGATAAACGAAGCATTCTGCCATCTGGTATATGGCATAGAGGTCGCTCGTGGGCACTCCGCTAAGAAAGTGTACACGCTCTGTTAGATTATTCTTTTTTACGAAGTTTTCTATCTTGTCTGCATATTTAGTGCGTCTGCCAACGAGCACAAGATGGATGTTTTGGTCGAGATAGGGTAGGGCTTGTGCTGCAAGCAAAGCATTCTTGCGCTCTTCGATAGTGCCCACGAAGAGAATATAGCGATTAGGCAGAGCATATTGTTTGCGGGCATGCTCCTTCTGCTCTTCGCTTGCCTTAGTCTTGAAGCGTGTGCCACAGCTTTGATAAATCAGTTCTATCTTGTCTTCAGCCACATTTCCAAACTCCATTATGTCGCGCTTGGTACATTCGCTGATAGCCACAATCTTGTCGGCTTCACGACAAGTATAGCGAAACTTCCAACGATATATCATCACGTCGATGGGCTTATAGTATTCAGGATGGCGCAGGAATATCAAGTCGTGAATGGTAACCACGCTCTTTATTCCAGCCTTATGTATGCCCATAGGCAATTCGCCAGTAAGACCATGATAGATATCTACATGGTCGCGCTTCAGGTCGTTGACGATATTGCGTATTCTCCATAGACCTTTCAGTAGCTTGGGAGTGTTGGTAGGCAACACAAACTGCATATTAGGTTGCATGTTGAGTTGCGAGCGTAGGTCGTCGCGCCCAAGGTCGGGGACATACAGACGAAGGGAGTCTGTATGGTCAATAGAACCGAGGTCGTTGAGCAGGGTGCGACAATAGTTGCCAAGTCCTGTGGCGTTGCGTACTGTTCGTTTGGCATCGAAGCCTATGATAAGATTTGTCATGATGATAGCTATATTTGTGGCAAAATTAGTGTAAGCAGACGGAATGGCAAAACAAAACCACTCTTTTTTTACCTTCTTATCTCATATATCAAAATGTTTTCGTATATTCGCAGACTGAAAACAATAAGGAGGAGACAAAAACTCTAAGCAAAGAGAAATAGAAATATGCAACAATATGACTATCTGATAGTGGGCTCAGGACTATATGGAGCCACCTATGCTTACAAACAAAAACTGCAAGGCAAGCGCTGTCTCGTCATCGACAAGCGCAACAACCTTGGTGGCAACATATTCTGCCGTGAGGAGGCTGGAATAAATGTTCATGAGTATGGTGCACATATATTCCATACATCAAATAAGAAGGTGTGGGACTTCGTGAATAGCTTCGTGGAGTTTAATCGCTATACTAATTCACCTTTGGCATGCTATAAGGGCAAACTCTATAATCTGCCTTTCAATATGAACACCTTTTACCAGATGTGGGGCATAACAACTCCTGAGCAGGCAAAGGCAAAGATTGAGGAACAACGACAGGAGATAGTGCAGAAGCTGAAGGCTGAGGGTGTGAGCGAACCTCGCAACCTTGAAGAGCAGGCGTTGATGCTCGTGGGACGCGATATCTATGAGCGACTGATAAAAGGCTACACCCAGAAGCAATGGGGTAGGGAACTTGTTGACTTGCCAGCTTTTATCATTAAGCGACTGCCCGTGAGGTTTGTCTATGACAACAACTATTTCAACGACACCTACCAGGGCGTGCCTAAGGGAGGATACAACAAGCTTATTCAGGGACTCTTGGATGGCATAGACACTCTTGTTGATGTAGACTTCTTTGATTGTAAGGTTGAGCGACAGCCAGAAGGAGGTTTTATCATTAAGCATGCCGATTTTGAATGCCGTTGCGCAAAGATATTGTATACAGGCAAGATAGACGAATACTTCGGTTATTGCCATGGCGCTTTGCAATATCGCTCAGTAAGGTTTGAGCACGAACTTCTTGATACTGCCAACTATCAAGGTAATGCCGTAATCAATTATACAGAGGCTGAAGTGCCTTACACCAGAGTGATAGAGCACAAGCATTTCGAAGCCTTCGGACAGCAGGTGTATGACAATCCCAAGACTGTTGTTTCGCGCGAATATCCTATGGAGACAGCCGAAGGACAGGAACCATACTATCCTGTAAACAACGACAATAACAACGCTCTATATCAGAAATATAAGGCTATGGCAGATGCCGAACGCGATGTGATATTTGGTGGCAGACTGGCTGAATATAAATACTACGACATGGCGCCGATAGTAGAGAAGATTATTTATTAATAGATTTAGGAAAAAGATTAAGGATAAAATGAAGTTGAAAAGAAATCTGTTTTCATCACCTTTATGCTTTGTGGTAAACATGGTGATGGTTTATGTTGTCTATGAGATATGCCGATTGGTATTCTTGGCAACCAACTGGAGTATGTTTTCTGAGGCGATAACTTGGAGCTCGTTTTGGGAAATAACGCGTGGCGGCTTGATGTTCGACACCTCTGCCATTCTATATACCAACGCTCTGTATGCTCTGCTGATGCTTTTCCCTATTCACTATAAGGAAACAGCCATCTATCAGAAGATTGCTAAGTGGGTGTTCTTGGTGTGCAACTCCATCTGCGTTGTTGCCAACCTTGCCGACTGCGTATACTTCAAGTATACCATTCGACGTACTACTGTAACCGTATTCTCTGAATTTCAAAACGAGAATAATCTTGGTAGCATCTTTGGTGCCGAGGTGATAAACCATTGGTATCTTGTGGTTATTGGCATATTGCTGATAGTAGGCATGTGGTATCTTTATCGTATGCCAAAGGGACAGATTCCTGTTCAGATTTCGAAACCATACAAGGCTAAGGGTATGGTAGAATACTATGTGCTGCAAGCATTATGCCTTGCTGTCTTTGTTCCTTTGTGTGTGGCTGGCATACGTGGTGGCTTCACTACTGCTGTGCGCCCTATCACCATTAGCAATGCCAATCAGTATGTAGACCGTCCGCAAGAGGCTGCTATAGTATTGAACACTCCGTTCTCTATCATCCGCACCATAGGCAAATCGGTATTCGTTGTGCCTAACTACTATTCGCAGCAAGAGCTCGATGAGATATATTCACCTATTCACACTCCTGGCGATTCGCTCGTTGCGCGTAAGAAGAATGTCGTGGTTATCATCATCGAAAGCTTCGGTCGTGAATATATAGGTGGTTTCAATAAATGGCTCGAAGGTGGTAAATACAAAGGATATACTCCTTTCACCGACTCTTTGATGCAGCATAGCGCCACATATCTATATTCTTACTGCAATGGCAGAAAGAGTATCGACGGTATGCCAAGTATCCTCTCGAGCATTCCGATGTTTGTAGAGCCTTTCTTCCTTACTCCAGCATCTATGAATAATGTTAGCGGACTGGCTGGCGAACTGAAGAACAAGGGATATTATTCAGCCTTCTTCCATGGTGCCGAGAATGGCTCTATGGGCTTCCAGGCTTTTGCTCGTGCCACAGGCTTTACTGACTATTTCGGACGCACGGAGTATAATGCCGACAAGCGATTTAATGGCGACAAGGATTTCGATGGCACATGGGCTATATGGGACGAGCCTTTTATGCAGTTCTATGCTACCAAAATGGGTGAGATGAAAGAGCCTTTCATGACAGCTCTCTTCACAGCTTCGTCGCATCATCCTTATGTTGTGCCTGAGGAATATAAAAAGGTTTATCCAGAAGAGGGTATAAAAATCCATAAGTGCATACGCTATACTGATAATGCTCTTCGCAAATTCTTTGAGAAAGCAAAGACTATGCCTTGGTATAAGAATACTCTCTTTGTGATAACTTCCGACCACACCAACCTTAGCGATCACGACTATTATCAGACCGACCTTGGTGGCTTCTGCTCGCCTATCATCTTCTTCGACCCAAGTGGCGAATTTAAACCTGGTATGCGCAATGCTATAGCTCAGCAGATAGACATCATGCCTACGGTATTGAGCTATCTTGGCTACGACAAGAAGTATATGGGCTTCGGTATTGACCTTCTCACCACTCCTGCCGAAGATACATGGGCGGTAAACTATAATAATGGCTTCTATCAGTATGTCAAGGGCGACTATCTCCTGCAATGGGATGGCAGCAAGACCAAAGCCTTGTATCGTTTCCGTACCGACCTTCTGCTCAAAGACAACGTAGCCAACAAAGAGCCTAAGGTGCGCGAGGCTATGGAGCGCCAGGTGAAAGCCATCATCCAGTCGTATATGGAGCGTATGACGCAAAATGAGCTGGTGGTGAAATAATAATAATGTTATAAATAACTCAACTTTCGCAAATGTGGAAGTTAAAGAATTTAAAGAAGTTAGAGAAGTTAAAGCCATATGCTTTATTGCTAAATATACAACCAAAAAGGCTATTGGCTATAACTTCTAACGACCGAAGGGAGTGATAACTTCTTTAACTACTATAACTTCCGTACATGCGAAGGAAGAATAGAAATTGCAGTATGTTGCAAATTTGATGGATGTTTGAAAGAAAAATGCAGTGCGCTTCATTTTTCTCAAGAAAGTTTTGTATATTTGCAGTGTAATTCATTTTCTTTCTGCTTATGATAGAACGTACAGAGTATATGTCTCTTTTGGAAAAATGGAGAGATAAGAAAATAATAAAAGTGGTGACTGGTATCCGTCGTTGTGGCAAGTCATCTCTCTTGAGAATGTTTCGTGAGAAGCTTCTAATTGAAGGCGTGTCTGAAAAACAGGTGCAAGAACTCAACTTCGAAGACTTGGACAATGAGCCATTTCTCAACTATAAGGCTTTGTATTCGCATGTCAAAAAGAATCTCTGTCCAGGAAAGATGAATTATCTCTTTTTTGATGAGATTCAGATGGTGGATGGATTCCAAAAGGCGATAGACAGCTTGTTTTTATTAGATAATGTTGACCTCTATGTGACTGGCTCCAACGCTTATCTCTTGTCTGGTGAGATAGCAACCTTGCTTACTGGTAGATATGTGGAAATCAAGTTGTTTCCATTCTCTTTCAATGAATATCTCCAATCGATGCCTTCTGATACAAATATTGAGGCAGCTTATCGTGAATATATTGAGAATAGTTCATTCCCTTATGTCTTGCAAATCAAAGGCGACCGTGAGATGGTGCGTGAATACCTTGCGGGTTTGTACAACACGATAGTGCTGAAAGACGTGGTGAGTCGCAGAAAGATAACGGATATCATGATGTTGGAGAGCGTTGTTCGTTTTCTGGCTGATAATATTGGCAACATATCTGTCATCAAGCGTATCAGTGACACGATGACTTCTTTGGGAAGAAAAATCGCTTCGCATACTGTAGAAAACTATATCTCGGCATTAACGAATAGTTATATCTTTTATTCTGTTCCGAGATATGATGCCAAAGGGAAGCAATTGTTGAAGACTGGACAGAAGTATTATCTTGTGGATATTGGTTTGCGTAGTGTCATCAATGGTACCAAGGGGGGCGACTTGGGGCATGTGTTGGAGAATGTTGTCTATTTGGAATTGGCGCGTCGGGGTGGAGAAATCTATGTCGGAAAAATAGGTGATGCCGAGATAGATTTCGTTGTTGTTCAAGGTGAGCGAAAATCGTATTATCAAGTTTCACTTAGTGTGAGGGATGAGGATACAATGAAGCGAGAATTGGCACCATTGCAAGCTATACCGGATAATTATCCCAAATATCTATTGACGCTTGACAACGATCCGCAGATATTCCATGATGGTATCAAGCAGCAGTACGTGTTGGATTGGTTGAGAAAGGAAAAATAATAATGTTATAAATAAGAAAACCTATGATATTCGCATCTGATAAAGGACGCATGTGCAACAACATCTTGCAGTATGGTCATGTTTATGCCTGGGCGCGTGAGCATGGTAGAAAGAGTATTTCCATGCGTTTCAGCTACAAATACCAGTATTTCAATATCTGCCACACTCGTGGCCACAATTTCTTCTCTTATGTGGTTGCCAAATATGGCGCTAAATGGGGATTGATACCTACTGTGGTTTATAATGACGACTCGGAGCAGACTGCCAAGAAGAACGAGGAATTTATGCTCTCTCATTCTACCTTCGTGGTGAAAGGATGGTATGTGAGATTCTACGACCTATTCTTGAAATACCGACAAGAGATACTCTCGCTCTTTGCTTTCGACAAGGCGATATTGAACAAGACTCACGCCTTTATGGGTAAGAAAGCTGACGACGAGGTGCGCCTTGGCGTGCATATTCGTCGTGGCGACTATAAAACATGGCATAATGGTCGCTACTTCTACGATGACGAGGTGTATCAAGACTATATACAGCAGTTTCGCAATCTCTTTCCAGATAAGAAGCTAACGGTATACGTGTGCAGCAACGACCCTGCACTCAACAAAGCTTCATATCATGAGGCTCTAAAGGATATAAAAATAGTATTTCCACAAGGTGGACAAGAAGACGACCTCTGCTTGCTCTCAGAATGCGACTATCTGATAGGTGCACCAAGCACTTTCTCGCTTGTGGCTGCTATGTTCCACGATATTCCGCTATGCTGGATGAAAGAGAAGCATGTAAACTTATCGCTGGCAAGTTTCGGCAAGTTTGCTGAGCTATTCAGAAACATTATATAATGCGGCTCTCAAGATGAAGATAGCTCATATTATATCTAATAAGGTGTGGGGCGGAGGCGAGCAATACGTCTACGACCTATGCAGCACCCTTATCTCTGATGGCCACGATGTGGAGATATTCACTCGCCCTATTCCTGCCATCGTTGGCAAGGTTGCCACACTTGGTGTGGCCATACGCGACTATTCGCTAAAGAACATTCTGAAGCTAAGAGATGGCATAGTGCATGTACACAACTTCAAGGATGCACTAAAACTTGCTGTAGCCAAGAAGCTTACGCATAGCAACATCAAGATCGTCGTCACACGCCATCTTGTGCGCCCTGCCAAGACTTCGCGTTTATACACTTGGGTGTATGCTAATGTAGAGAAGATAATCTTTGTTTCCGACCTTGCCCGCAAAGAGTTTCTATCTTCGCAGCCTAAGGTTGATGAGGCTAAGTTGTGTGTGGTGCGCAATAGCATCAAGACTAATGATAATGCCAATGGCTTTGCCGTAGACGATATTAAAGCATCTTTGCCTAATGACTGCACTATATTGATGTATCATGGCAGAATAGCCAAAGAAAAGGGGCTTAATGTGCTCATAGATGCTGTGGCAAGGCTGAAGGATATTCCTTACCATCTGTTTCTCGTTGGTGCTGGCGACGCAGAATATACCAACGAGCTTAAGCAGCAGATAGCCAACCGCAATATCTCTGCCCATGTATCTTTTCTTGGTTTCAAGGATGATGTGCGACCATATATCAGCCAGACAGATATCGGTATTATCCCTACCATAGCTCAAGAGGCTTGCGGATTGTCGTGTATGGAATATATGATGCTTGGCAAATGCCTAATTACAACCAATAATGGTGGACAAGCAGAATATGTAGAAAATGGCGCTACAGGCTTACTCATTACTCCTGGCGATGCAGCAGGTCTAACAGCTGCCATTCGCACAGCCATTACCACAAAAGAGGCTATAGGCAAAAAGGCAAAAGAATATTTCGATAACTATTTGTCGTATGGTAAATTTTATGCCGAGATACTGCGAATATATAAAAACGCTATCAAATAGACTATTGCTATTCAGAAATTCCTTTCTATATTTCCTTTCTATATTTCTTTTCTAATATCTTGCATACAGCTATAAACTGGTAGAAGCCATCGTAGCAAGCACAGATAAAGCCAACTTTGCCATCTCTGATGCCACCTTTTAATATATACGACTTAAAGAAGCGGAACATAGGGCGGTATATTAATGCTGCTATACCATAGTTTTTGTTTTTCTTTTTCTCTACTTCGCTTTCTGTATATTGGTTTGTTTTACCTACCATGGTGCGTACATTCTCGTTGGCAAGGTGTATGAAAGCCAATTCCTTGCGCTTGGCAGGAATCTTTTCTTGTCTACCCTTCACGATAGGGAAGGTATGTACGTATGGGGGCCAAGTAGTGTCTTCTTTGATAAAGAATCGCAGCAGATAGTCAGGATATGTGCTATGCATGAATCGTCCCATGAAATAGTTCTTGCGTGGTATCCACAATCCTTCTGCAGCATCCTTATGGGAAATATGCTCGTAGAGATATTCTTTTAGCTCAGGAGTCACAAGCTCGTCGGCATCTAATACCAACACCCATTTCATAGTTGCGCTCTGAATAGCGAAGGTTCGTGCAGGCTCTGCGCTCACACAATCGCCCTTAGGAAATACCACCACCTTGCAGCCATATTCTTTAGCTATAGCCACGGTATTGTCGGTGCTCTCCATGTCGCAGACCACGATTTCGTCGAAGTCTTTCACAGAGTCTAACACTCTCTTCAAAAACTTCTCCGCATTATAGGTGTTGATAACAACAGATATTTTATTAGCATCCATATCTTCCCTTTTATTAGGTTTATACCTTCGTTTACTGTTTAAATATGGTTGCAAAGATAATTCTTTTTCGCCACATAATAACGACAATTATAGACAATTATAGACAATACCTTGCTAATAGTTCCGTAATCTCTGCGATATCCGTGTGGGACAAACCAAAAAAAGGATGCACCAAAGGTATTTCTTTGATGCATCCTTAAAGTTTGTTTGTATATTAACATGGAGCCTATTAGTGTGTATCAGCTCCATGCTTCTTAGTATGGAGAATTATTCTTCGTAACCCCAATCATCCTCGAAAGCGTATTCCTTTGAAAGAATGTTATCCTTATCCTTGATAGTTGTTGTTGTTGAGATAGTTGGTTCAACGCCTGGTACATCAGAAGCACAGATTATTGAACCCAATTCTATGTTTGATACCTCAATCTGAGGCTTAATATATTTCTTCATAATAGTTTATTGTTTTTAAAGTTTTAGTGGATAAATGATTACTTAACAACGATTTTCTTGCCGTTGTGGATATAGAGTCCCTTTACAGGCTTTGTGGTCTTCACACCCTCGAGAGTATAGTAAGCGCCATCAGCCTTAGCTGTCTTAACGCTATTGATGCCTGTAGCTTCGCCATCAAGGCCGAAGAACTTAGCTCCTGATGCTGCTCTAGGAATACTCAAGTAAGCCTTACCAGCAGGGATTACAACGTCTTTTTCTACCAATGCGAAACCTACCTTCTCACCAATCTTTGTCAAAGCGAAGTATTTAGTACCGTCAGAAGTTACGTCTGATGTAGCTGCTACGAGGTTGTTGCTTGTCAATTCTGTACCCTTATCGCTTGTTACTACGAAGTCATGGTTGCCAGCAGTAGCCTTAACCAAGAAACCTGTATTACCAGGGATTACAGTACCAGCCTTAACCTCGTTGAGCTCGATAGCTGTACCCTCAGCATTTACCTTTACAGTCATCACCTTAACGTTCTCGTCGCTTGGAACTACTACGTTGTTTGTTGTTGCGTATGTAGCGAAGCCTGCCTCAGAGATTGTTGCGGTCTCGGTAGCGTCGCCAGTTCTCTGGATGTAGATATAGTCCAAATCTGCAGATTGATTTGTGCCAGTTGATGTAGTATAACCTGACAAACCTATTTTTGTAGTTTCATATAACGTTAAAGTTGTAGAATATTCTTTTGCTGCAGATGATCTATTTATAGGCAAACTACAAAGAGTGTTTGTGCCATTATCACTATTATCTACGTCTCTGATAATTGCGCTACGATTACCATTAGCTTTTAAATATATAATAACTTTATATTCACCCATAGGCAATTTACATAATTCAGCAGTTTCACCACCTTTTATAGCGCTATATGCGCCATTAGACATGTTTTTATCGGAAACTTTGCCAGTATTATTGCCAAGATTTTCTGTTTCAGCAAAGTATGTGATATCTGATTTCTTCACCTCTATGGTTGCAGAATTGTTCTCTGGTTTAATATTAATATAATATGGTGAAGTTGTTGTCTCATACCATTCATTATTAATCTGATAGAATTTTGAGATTGCGATATCTGCACCATCCGAGTAGGTCTCACCCTTAGCAACTTCTCCTAAATCAGTACCATTTTCTTTAGCATTGATAGTATATCCGAATTTAGTATATTTGCTAAATGTAAGAGTGATAACATTGCTTGCTTCATCTTCTGCAAGTTTTATCTCATTGTTACCTGATTTATAAACATACTTTTCAGAAGCGTCAGAACTATAGAAAGTCTTCATGTCGGCAGCTGTAGCTGTTACGTTGCTACCTACTATAGAAGAACGAGTTACAGAAGTCTTTAGCTCATTTGAAGACTCATCTACATATTTGATAGTATAGTTCGCAGGCTTAACAGCTTTGATTTCACTAGTAATAGAAAAGTTATCAATAGCGTAACGTCTATTGACATTATCAACATTGCTTGTAAAGCCAAATGTTTTTATATCTTTTTTAACATCATCAGCTATATTTCCATTAAATGTCTTTGACGTATTGCCTAATTTAAAAACTATCGTGACAAAACCTGTCTGTGAAATACTAAAAGTTATTATAGGATTGTTTTCGACATTAGAAACGAAGAAATTTTTATCAAATCCATCAGCACCTTTCCCATTATTTTGAAGACTTTGATTTTTGAAAATACTAAATCCGTCTACAGTTTTTCCATTAATAACAACATCGGTAACATTACAATCGTTGGTTTTATAAGTGTATCCAACTAAAACAACTCCATCAGAATTCTTTAATTCCATTGTTGATGTAATTGTCTTATTTCTTACATTATACCAGCCCTGGTATGCTGTGTAAGAAAAAGTTACATTCTCATTTTCTTTTAATGTATATGGCTGATTACCATCGGTATTTGTATCTCCATCAAAATCCAATGTTATAGGCAGATCTCTTCCTGCAGCAAGTACTGTACCTATATTTTTATTTTTAGTAATAACTTCACCTGCAGAGAATATTCCCTTTGTGCCATCATCAAAATTTTCAGTTACAGGGAATGATGTTACTTGAGCAAATGCAGAGTTCACCCCCCCCAATGCTCCAATCGCCATTGTAGCGACCAGCAGCGATTTAAATAGATTTGTTTTCATGTTTTAGTTAATTTGATATTATTAATTTAGTTATTTCCGTTATTAGGTTGCTCGTTTTGAGTAATTATTAATGAATATTCGAGCGAGTAAATTATTGATTGCAAAGGTATTAAATTAAAGAATAAGTGTATAATGGATTATCAAAAAATGTAGGTGTTTCGTCATATATTTAAGTTGATAAGGCTTAAATGCTTAGTAATGAACCATTGTGATGTGTATTTTGGACACGAATCGCCTCTTTTTAGCTTAATATGTTGCACACGGATATCTGCCGAACCACGGAACTATTAACAATGTCTTGGCAAAAGTGGTCATTAAGTTTTATCAAAGACATGCGCCAGCCTTTCGTTTATATTCTGTGCGATTAGCCTCCGCCCCACCAACCTCCGCTACCTCCGTTTATGTTCCGTAGGATAATTTATTCACGCAATAAACGGAAGCAGCAATGGTTGTAACAACCTTGGAAGGATTAGAATTATCCTACGGAATTTAAACGGATGTACCGGACTAAAGAGATACGGAGGCTAATCGCACGGAATGTAAACGGAAGGCTAACGCCCCTGAGTTTTTATCTTATTTAGAAAACGCAGAAAACATGTTTCATAAATGCGACTAGTCGCGAAGACCATTACGACTAATCGCATAGCCCATTGCGAATAGTCGCATAGCCCATCGAGACTACTCGCTGGTGTTTAGTGTTTAATGTTTAGTATTTAATGTTTAGTGTTTAATGTTTAGTGTTTAATGTTTAGGCGGTCTTTTAAACATAAACCATATAAACCGTTGCTTGAGGTAATGTGTAGTGCTTAATGTGTAGAGTGCAATGGGTGTTTATCTAGGTTTATGTTTTATAGTTCTCTACATCATAGAATTAAGAATCATATACGGAATGAATTGAAAAAAAGTATAATTTTAGTCACTAATCTATACTACAATCAATTTTTTTATTATCTTTGCATAAGATAGGCTGCACTCGGCAATTTGTGAGCGAGCTCACATTGCGCTCGCTTGCACTATCTTTGTCATAAGATAGGCTACATATATAATAAAGCTATTATGAATACATTGGAATTACAAACTGAATATCGCGGATTGGTAGATATTATTGCCAATAAAGATGCTGATACTATACGCCGTGCTATTCAAGCGCTGAAGAAGATAGTATCACCATCAAAACACTCGCAAATCACAAAAAAAGATTTGGTGATAGACCCTCGTGTGTCTTCAATGTATGTTGATATAAATCTTCCTGCCACTTTTGATTACAAGGAAGAGTATTGCAAAGAATACATGAAAGATAAATAATATGCTAAATGTATTTCTTGACACAAATGTGATTATTGACTTCATGGCGCATCGTGATGAGTTTTTTGATGATGCTGCAATTATTGTTAGCTTAGCAATCAATAAGAAGTTGAAACTGCATGTTGCATCTATGTCGTTTGCAACAGCAAGCTATATTTTAAGTCGCAAAGTTGATGACTCTAAAGTTAAGATGATTATTGGCAACTTCTGCAACTTCTGTAAGGTTGATGTTGTTGATGCTGATTGTGTTGAGTATGGCGTTACTTCTAAGTTCAAAGATTTCGAAGATGCAATGCAGTTCCGTTGTGCTCAAAATGCTAATGTTGATTATATAATTACGAGAAACGTAAAAGACTTTGAAGAGTCAACAATAACGGCACTTACACCTCACGATTTCTTGCTAAAAATTATGAGCGCTACATAGAGTTTATCTCTATATGTTTTGCGCCAGCCTTCCGTTTATATTCTGTGCGATTAGCCTCAGCTCCACCAACCTCCGCTACCTCCGTTTAAATTCCGTAGGATAATTTATTCACGCAATAAACGGAAGCAGCCATGGTTGTATTTTTAAGACAACAAATACAACATGTACAACCAATACAACCATATTATCCTACGGAACATAAACGGATGTATCGGACTAAGGATATACGGAGGCTGATCGCACGGAATGTGAACGGAGGCTAACGCCCATGAGTATTTTCGTAGGAGATGTCGCACAAGGATTGCACGGACGCACACGGAATTGAGCCCTTGGGCTCTGTTGCTTGCCTTTCTCGCTTACGATTTTAATCCACATTCGGTAGATTCGCACGATTAGTGTTCTTTAAAAATATAAATCCGTGTTGTCCGAGTAATCCGTGTGCGACATAGTGAAAGACCAAGGTAAAGCCTTCCAGGCTATTTAATTCTTCACTCTTCGCTTTTCACTCAAGCTGCTCTTTAAATAGCTCGCAGTATTAACAAAAGATGAAGAAATTGCAAAATATTCAAAACGAAATGGGGAAATGTCGTTTTTATTTCGTTACTTTGTATATGACAATTTAAAATTCTACAATTATGGGAAAAGGAAAGAAAAGCATAAAGCGACTAAGCATGAAGCAGATGGCTGAGAAATTGGCTGAGCTGTTTTCATCGCAACCTGACAAGGTGTTGTCGTTTAAGGATATATTTAGAGCATTGAAGTTTGTTACCCACCCACAGAAGATGCAAGCCATAGAAGTGATGGAAGAAATGGCGTGGGACGACTATCTGACTCAGGTGTCGGACAACTCGTATAAACTAAACACCAAGGGACAGGTGCAGGAAGGAACATTCGTGCGCAAGTCGAATGGTAAAAACTCGTTTATACCTGCCGATGGCGGTACACCAATCTTTGTGGCTGAGCGCAACTCTATGGGCGCTCTGAATGGCGACAAGGTGAAGGTGAGCTTCATGGCTCGCCGAACTAACCATATCAAGGAGGCACAGGTGATAGAGGTGATGGAGCGTGCTAAAGATACTTTTGTGGGCAGACTGAAGGTGGATAGCGATATTGCATACTTGGTGCCACAGAACGATATTTTTGCTCACAACATCATTATTCCAAAGAAGAAGATAAAGGGTGGCAAGACCGACGACAAGGCGGTAGTAAAGATTGTGCAATGGCCAGACGGTGAGCGCAAGAACCCAGTAGGCGAGGTGGTAGACATCTTAGGACAGAGTGGAGACAACGATGTAGAGATGAACACCATCTTGGCACAATATGGTTTGCCATATAAATATCCAAAGGCTGTGGAAGAGGCTGCTGACAAGATTACAGGCGAGATTACTGCCGAAGACTATGCCGAGCGCGAAGACTTCCGCGATGTATTTACCTGCACCATAGACCCTCGCGATGCAAAAGACTTCGACGACGCTTTGTCTATACGTAAGCTTGATGGCGGACTATGGGAAGTGGGCGTGCATATTGCCGACGTGTCGCACTATGTTACCGAGGGTAGCATCATCGACAAAGAGGCTGTGAAGAGAGCCACTTCGGTGTATCTCGTTGACCGCACCATACCGATGTTGCCTGAGCGATTGTGCAACTTCATCTGCTCATTGCGACCAGATGAAGAGAAATTGGCTTATAGCGTAATCTTCAATCTCGACGAAGATGCCAACGTGAGAAGCTACCGTATAAAGCATACCGTGATAAAGAGCAACAGAAGATACGCCTACGAAGAGGTGCAACAGCTGTTGGAAGATAATGGTGTGGTAGACGGAACAGGCGAGCCTGCACCACCAGCTACAGCCGCACATCCATATAAGGGCGAGAATGCAGAATTGCTGATAAAGCTTGATGCGCTGGCCAAGAAGCTACGTGCAGTACGATTTAAGAATGGTGCCGTGAAGTTTGACTCCGAGGAACTTCACTTTGATGTAGACGACAAGGGCAAGCCTATACGCTGCTACTATAAGCGCTCAAAGGATGCCAACAAGCTGGTTGAGGAGTTTATGCTGCTGGCTAACCGCACGGTGGCAGAGAGCGTGGGCAAGGTGGCTAAGGGCAAGAAGGCCAAGACGTTGCCTTATCGTATACACGACAATCCAGACCCACAGAAGTTGGAAACCCTCAGACAGTTTATCGCTAAGTTTGGCTACCGAGTAAAGACCGACGGCACAAAGGGAGCTACAGCACGAAGCCTCAACAAGCTGATGGACGAAACAGAAGGACGCCCAGAACAGAAGATGATTCAGAGCGTGGCGCTGAGAGCCATGATGAAGGCGAAATATTCCGTTCATAACATCGGCCACTTTGGTTTGGCGTTTGAATACTACACACACTTCACATCGCCTATTCGCCGATATCCAGACACCATGGTGCATCGTCTGCTAACGAAATATCAGGCTGGTGGACGCTCAGCCAACGAGAAGCACTATGAGGAACTGTGCGAACATAGCTCAGACATGGAGCAGATAGCACAAAACGCCGAGCGCGACTCTATAAAATATAAGATGGTGGAGTTTATGGGCGACAAGATAGGCGAAGAGTATGATGCCCACATAAGCGGAATAACAAGCTATGGCATTTATGCAGAAATCGACGAGAACCATTGCGAGGGTATGATTCCGATGCGCGACCTTGACGACGACTACTACGACTTCGACGAGCGCAACTTCTGCTTGGTGGGCAGACGTCGCCATCATAAATATCAGCTTGGTGATGCTGTGAAGATAAAGGTGGCTAATGCCAATATCGAGAAAAAGCAGCTCGACTTTGTGCTTGTAGATAATGATCGCCCAAAGACCAACGACGAGGGCGAGGACAATAGGAAGTATTCAAAGAAAAACAGCAAGAAGAATAGAAAGAAATGATAAAAATACACTTCAATCACAAAGAAGAACTATGGAATTCGTGGTCGCATGCTGGCGGCATCGTCATAGCCCTTGTCTTTGGAGTGCTCTTTCTGGTATGGAGTGCGCAGAGTGAGAACGGATGGGCTACGGCAGGCGTGATACTATATCTGTTTGGTATGTTTATGTCGTATCTCGCATCAACCGTCTACCACGCAGTCTCGGCATGGAGCAAATGGAAAGAGAGACTCAGGAAATGGGACCATGCTGCCATATACTGGAACATAGCAGGATGCTATTCGCCAATAACGCTTATCGCCCTTCGCGACCAAGGGTATTGGGGATGGACGCTATTCATCTTTATGTGGGCAGCAGCAATAGCCGGTACCGTGATGAGCTTTGTAAGGCTGAAAGACCATAGCAACCTTGAGACTATCTGCTTCGTGGTGATGGGATTGGCAGGCCTCGTGGCTTTTAAGCCGCTGATAAACTCTCTGTCGCCAGCCGCCTTCTGGTGGATAATAGGCGAGGGCGTGGCTTATATCACGGGTGCCGTGTTTTATAGCCTAAACAAGAAGCGATTTATGCATACCGTCTTCCACTTCTTTGTGCTGGTAGGAAGCATCTGCCACATCATAGCCGTGTGGGATATATTGATGGATTATCTATAAGACAAGGCGACCCTTCAACTAAAAAATACTAAATATTACCTTTGGGTAACTTACCTTTGGGTAATATTTAGTATTTTTTTTGCTTAGCCTTTCTTACTTATCCTTTGTTTTTGATGCCTATACATATTTTCTCAAAAGCAAACAATAATGGAAAATATTGTGAAATCCATTATTTCTTATTATCTTTGCCAATCGAACTAAAAATATAACAAAATGGCAAAGAAAGATGGTGGCGTGACGCCAATGATGCAACAATTCCTTAATCTGAAGGCGAAACATCCAGACGCATTATTGCTGTTTAGATGTGGCGACTTCTATGAAACCTATAGCGACGACGCTGTAGAGGCTGTCTCTTATACACATCTGACGCTGCCGACGATCTA
>ERZ1026856.478-NODE-478-length-25155-cov-45.826574_pt1 | contig 25155 bp, 22 predicted proteins | sample MGYA00380158_ERZ1026856 | MGnify/ENA primary metagenome ERZ1026856 (study PRJEB33269, sample SAMEA4719794) | human gut metagenome | biome: human-associated habitat; feature: organic feature; material: feces | place: Cameroon | collected 2013-10 ...
TATAGGTCTTCTTCAAATTTGAATCCACCAGGTAGTAGTCCTGCTTGCTGTCCATGACAACGATACCATCACCACAAAGATTGGCACATAACCAATACACATGTTCGTAATCATTACGCAGGAAACACACATCCTTACTCTCTTCATAATCCATACGCATCAAACCGTCACCACCTTTATAATAGTACCATACTTGGCAACCACTATCTACGGAAAAATTATGGTGGTATATCAAGTAATACCCACAATTCAATAGGTCATATTGTGAAGGGCGATAAGGTAAAGCAAAGTTCTCGTAGGTACGAGACCTAAAGAGACCATTATATTCAACGAACTCCCATTCTTTAATGGTGATTACCTTGGGAGCATCCTTCGCATGAATGTCCTCGTCGATGACAACTCTCGCCAAGAGGTCGTAGTAACACACAGTCTTTCTGCGAGGTCGGTAGGATAGGATATTACCTTGCAAGAACTTTATGTCATAATAGTTGCCAGGTTTTATCACCTGTTCTCCTTGTCGGTTCACTACCGTCATCTTTCCATCAGGCAGCTTGATGATGGCAAACTCCCCTTTGCTATCCACAAACTCACGATACTGTATCGTTTTGAGCAATTCTTCATGGCTCATCACCATCATCATTTCCGAGTCTTGATGAATCTGAATACCGTCTTGCACCTTGTTCATCAGGAAAAACTCTCTTTCCTTGGCAGTCTCCTTTTTCTTGCCAACTTTCAGCTTTCCTTCAAACATCGCATTCCAGTTCCATACTTGCGAAGGCAGCCCAAACACCCGATACAGTCCCACATTATCTATAATCACGCAGTTCTTCTTTCCTTTAGCTACACGCAATCCTCGTCCCACCATCTGCAGATACTTGGCAAGCGACAAGGTTGGACGAGCTAACTGTACAAATTCCACATCCGGACAGTCAAATCCCTCCGAGAAGATGTCCACATTCACCAGCACTTGGATGTCGCCTTTCTTGAAGGCTTCAATGTCTTGTTGTCTTTCCGTGGCAGGAGTCTTCGAGTCTATGGCAATGGCTTTCACGCCATGTTCCTGATACAGTTTTGTGATTTTCTGAGCATGACTGATATTGATGGCATATACGATGCCCTTCCTGTCCTTGCCAAATTCCTCCAAGCTCCAGTAAAGTCTTTCGATGCTCGGTTTCTTGTTCAGCAACATATCCATCTCCTTGTTCTGGTAGTCGCCGTCTGCTCCTCGCTTCTGCAAGGAATCGATAAGCTGCTGCGTCACACCATCCGATTTGATGCTCACGAAATCGTATGTTGCCAATCTTCCCTTGCTGATAAACTCAGGAACGCCCCACGACTGTACCAGCACGTCAAACAAATCCGTGAATCCCTTACCATTCAATCGGCAAGGTGTAGCCGTCAGTCCAAGGAACTTAGCATTCGGGAATCTCTCCCACATCTCCTTATAGGTCTTGGCAAGCGCATGGTGTGCCTCGTCAATCACAATCATCCCCGGTTCTTCCTCTATCTCGTCATAGTGCTTCGACAACCATTGTATCGACACAGCCTTTATAGGAACATTTGATGCGCCAGCCGACAAACAATCTGGCGAGGGCTTTGATGCCCCGCCAACCTTAGAGCGTAGCGGTTCCGAGCGACGAGGAGGAGCGGTTTCCTCCCTCGCTCCTGAGGAGAGAGGGTCGGGGTGAGAGGTGGAGCCCTCTTTAAGGGTAAAGAGGGACGGGGTGATTTTCGAAAAAACTCTTTCAATAGTTTCTCGAATCTGAGAAACCAACTCCCTTCTATGGGCAACAATCCAAACATTGCAATTGGAATGTTCCCTCAAAAACGATTCTACGACCGAAGCGAGTAGAACCGTTTTTCCCGTACCCGTTGGCATTTGTGCCATCACGGACCGATGAAGGCGCAACGCCTTCTCAATCCGTTCCTTCATATCCTCTTGGTAATCAAATAGCTTGATTTCTTTCATTCCAAAGAAATTATTTTTTCAATAGATTCTCAACAACCTTGATGGCTTTATCAAGGTCAAAGGCTCCTTTGCCTTTGAAAATCTCCCAATCATAAGACTTCAATTGCTTCAATGTCTTCACAAAGACTTCTCGCCAATTGGATGGGTCATGTGGTAATGTCTCCATTACCAACTCATAGCCATCACGCACAATCTTCTTCATGCGAGTAGCCTGTTTCGGATAGTCTGCGATATACCAATCTGAGTAGTTGGCACCACTGAAGACAATAGAAGAGGCTATAAAATTAGCATAAGCATAGTTGTTGCCTTCCAGATAAACATGCGCTTGCTTCATCCAACTTTCCAACACACGCAGACCATAGTTGAGGTCAGTGGAATCCTCCACCGTCCACTTAAACACCTCGTTGATCTTTCTTACAAAATATTGTGAAGGACTCTTACCCGTAGGCTTGTACTTGTAATTCGGTTGCTTACGACCTTCCTCTCTGTTACGCTTCCGCTTCCTTGCTGCTTCCGCCTCAATAGGGTCCTTACCAAGATTGAAATCCAGATTTCCCCATAAATCGAAATCTGAAATCACATCAGTATCTTCCTCGCCATAAGCATCCTCATAGCAACTCACATGCTCACCAGAAGGTGTCGTGAAGTAGGAACAAGAACAGTCATCACGCTCATCCTCCTCGATACCATCCCATAGTTTCTTGTTGTCCCATCTTTCATAGACAGCCATATCCATCCACATGCCAGAACCATTGATATAATATTCACCATTCCATCCCACCATCTGACAGATAAGACACTTCTCTTGGTGTCCATCAGGCATAGGAGTCGTGACAACAACAGGAGCGTACTGCTCGTTATCCTTGTTCATCAAGGTCAACTTGCCATCCTTCGATGCCACCACACGGTAGCAGTCCAATCGAATACCTCTGATAGTGGAAAGGGAATGTGCCGTTACCGCATCTCCCATCCGCTCAAAGCAATGTCCGAGGCGTTGCATCACCGTTACTCCCTCCTTATCCTTCCAGTTGAAAGCAAAGTCAGAGGACACCATGTTGGATGCAATCCGGCTATCCTCATTGAAGAGTTGCAGATATACCTCTTCTCGGTAATGACTATTCGGAAAGAGCAAACCGACAGCTAAATCAGCATGGGCAAAGAACAAAGCCACAGACTTCAATTCGTTGAAATCATGAGATGCCACGCTCTCTTGAACCCATTTCACCAGACCGCTCTCTGGTGCTTTTCCAATGGCTTCACCCACAATCATCTTCACTGCATTCTCTGTTGAAACAGACAACTCCATCAGTCCGCACCAATGTCCCACCATATCTTCCGAACGGCGGTACAGCTGGGCATATACGCCGTCCAATTTCAGATGTCCCATGTTCTCCACATACAACAGTATCTGGATGACATAAAACTCATTGATTTTCTTGCTTCCATCTCTTGCAACGGAGCAAATCCTTTGATATATATCGTAATAGAAAGGCACCTCAGCACGTAAATCCATCGTAGGATAATGCTGTTGCTGCCATCTCTCTGCAAATTCTTCTCTTGTCATAATATTAGTCTAAAAAATCAACATTCAACACTCAACATTCAACATTTAACATTACTATAGGATGCTTCCCAAATAACTCTTGAAATAATATTTGTCGGGATAATCCGCAATAAGCTGTCTGATACCATTCTTGATAATTTTATCTACGGCAGCAGACTTTCTCATTACCCTCTCTATTTGTCCCAACAACCAGTTGAACTCCTTTGTTTTTTCTTTGAGCAAAGCCAATCTCTTGATGTCCTTGAATAGTATCTCACCCACAAAGGCATGGTCTTGCTTGGGTACATACTTGATATATTCCGGATAAAATTCCCACAGGTTCCAATGCTTATGCACAAACATATCTTTGAGCAAGTCCAACCGTTCCTCCTTGATGAGGATCTTGGCTTCTGCATCCTCATAGTCATGCTCCCAATCGGGCATTTTCCAAAGCTCGTCAAAGAATGAAGCCCAATCATTTCTATCTATCACCTCTTTCAGAGCCTCGTAATATTTGATTCGATAGCCACTGACGATAAATCGTTTCTTGCATTCTTCTATCAGCCAATCCTTATCACCTGATAGTTTCAATGCCCTCACCACTTTATCCTCCCATTTCTTGGAGTAGGAGTGAAAGTCATCCTTGTTATCGTCTATCACCTCTACCGCCTTCTTATACTCACCCCATTCAATGAGGCTGTCGATATAATGGTCACGGATATTCTCATCATCACGTTTCTCCCACATCAGTTTCTCTGCCTTTGCACGTTTACCATGGGCTGCCCAGTAATCCGCCTTTTGAATGTAATAGCGATAGTGGAAGTATTTCTCTTTCTTGTTTTTCAGTCGCTTGCTGATATGAGCCAGATACGCCTTTTCATCATCACCGCAAAGCAACGGCATCGCCTCATCCACAAACCACTCAAAGCGTATGAAATAGTTGTCGCCAATTTCCTCGCACTGTTCAGCAATCTCCCCAAGCATACCCAAGCGAGAATCCTCCTCAATCTCATCACTATTGATCAGCAACTCCCTCACCATGTCTGCCGACTGAGTGATAATGTCCTTTAACACCTTGTTTTCTTCTGCCCAAACATCATATCTGGCAGGAGTATAAGCCAAGTGGTCGTGCTTGAACTCTCGGCAAGTGATAGTCATCACATATCCAGCAATCAGGGCAGCATCAATCAGATTTCCTTTCTTCTTCATGCTCTTGGCTTTCCTCATCATTGTCTCCAGGTCTTGTTCTATCTTCCTCCAGTCCAATTGCGGTTGTCCGAATCGCTTGCCCAATACACCAGCATGAGCAAAGCAAGCCTCCACCTGCTCCTTATAGTTACCACGCTCTGGCTTCCAATATTTTTCCACTAAAGCGGTAGCAAAGTCCTCATGCGTAGCGGCATACTGTCGCACAAAGCCTTTCATCTCCTTGCCCGATATTTTCGAGAGTACTTTATCTATCTTGTCTATTTGAGTGTTTGTGTTCATTAGAATTTTATATGTACTTTTATTGAACTTTCAATAATAAATTCATAAAGCAAAGTGTTTGTTGGTAAATATATTCAACTTCCTTTGGATTAATATTGTCATTATGCTTTACATTATTATTTTGAAATCTCTCATATAGTCCTTTTATTTGGATGAATGTATTTGAAATTTCTTTAGATATGCCAACCTTTTTAAAATATGCTCCTATATCACTATTTTGATTCTCTAATGATTTTTCGTTTGAGAGAAGATTCTTTAATAAAAGTTCAAGCGCTAACCTCATATCATCCAATCCATGTCTTAAGTCTCCTTTTTTGCTAAATATATCAACACCAGACTCCAAATGTTTAAAAACATCTGGATATAATCTTACAGCATTTTCCACATAACGTAAGTCAAATACGGAATAATTCTTATCCACATAAATGTTCTTGTTTGCTATATTCTTTACATAAGCCTTATACTGAGCAAACAATTTGCTGGCATATTCATATAGTTGAGGATAATCCTTTAATTTTATACATCTGTTCCAATTTCTTTCTTCCTGCTCTAAATGATCTATATAAAAAGACCTCAATTTAATATTTAAAGGAATCGCTTCTTCTGATAATCCAGAATGTTCTTGTAAATATAGCTCTTGAAACCTATTCAAATATGTTGAAAATAGCTTTTGACGTGTAATTCCAGAGATATATTTAAAATCACGTATATTCTCTTCATATAACAAACTCGAGAGGAATTCTGCAGTTATCCCAAATGCAATTTTGGGATTCTTTTCCTCTTTCTCTTCAGGAGATAATTGGGCAAAAGAACCATTTGGGTCTGGACAAGCCATCATTCCGCACGGAGACATATAATTACCTCTTTTTTTAGCAAGTCTAATGTATGGAATAATACAATTTACTACGAGAGCAAATTGATTATAATCATCTCCTTTGCAATCCAAGTGATAAGGACAATACTTATAAATTTCTGTAGGACTTCCATTTTGTGAATAAAAGAATTCCTCTTTATAAAATTCATCATTCATGTTATTTCGTTTTTAAAAATTGGTAAACAGACTTATTGTTGCAACACTTTGCTCTTAATATCGCCTTCCAATAGTTGAAGCCAAATTGCCCCTGTAGTTTCATACAGCTATCCAATATAACCTCTTTGCACTTATCATCTGCCACACATTTGGAAAAACTTTTGATGAGAGTAGCAACCTCAGAGATTTCTTGATTGCTGTATTGTTCAAACCTTCTACACAAATCCAACTTTGTATAATGATTGGAGATCTTCAAGAATAGATTCTCGTCTATATGATTTCTGTTATCGATATAAAATTTAACTTTCAGCGTTTTGTTATCAATTGCCAAATCCACAAACAAGAACTGTTTATTTGGTAATTCATCCAGATATAAGTTGATGTAATCCCAGTTGTCTTCAGCAAACCATTTATTACTCTTCTTACTGTTACAGTTAGAACAACAAGGTATCAAATTCTTAGGATGGTCAGCAAATACAGGCATTACTGTCTTCGGTACGATATGATCCAAACTACTCGCTTCTCCTATGGTACAATAAGGGCACAACGAATCATCTACACCATCATTTGTTGTTAAACGATCAAACAATTGAGTAAACACCGATGATTGAAAATCATAAAGACCAATGTAATCAGCTTCTTCTTGTTTTGTAAGCCTTATCGGTCTCAATGTTTGCAAAACATTCCGAGAAAACTTTGCATCATAATCAGCGAACGCCTTTTGTGATGTTGGCAAAAGTGCTGTCAATCGCTTTTTTTTATCAACATCCTCTTTGGTATTGCGCTTACTGTTCACTACTTTCTTGTGGAAGTCCAAAGAGTTGTATTGATAGTGCTTAATTTTCCTCATTATTTTTATTTTCTATAAGAGTTCGCAGTAAAATTGTGAGATTCAGACTTACTGGAATATCTTCCGATTGTACCAGCCTCACTATTTCTTCATAGCCCAGGCCATTATCAATCAATCCTTTCAACATTTTGACATAATAAGGAGTAATGTCTTTATTGTCAAACACTTCTTCAGTGAGGTTGGTCAAGTTTTCTCCAAATGACTCCATGCCTATGCGCTTTACTGATGATACATTATTCATTCTCTTCATGACATATACATTACGCGAAAAAAGCTCTTTGATAATTAATGGAGAATGGGTCACGATGATACCATACGACTGATATCTCTCCAACAGTCTATTGATAGCAGTCATCAATAGGGTTATTGCATTAGGATGCAAATGTGTTTCGGGTTCATCAAATAGTAGCAAGGAGTCATATCGAATATTGGCCACCACACTGCTAAACAAATACAAGAATGTATTCTGCCCTGAGCTGAAAATTTCATATTTAGCATCAATAGCATCCAACCAATCCTTCTCCTTTTCAAACTGTTCACAATTTATGATATCGTCAAGTTCCTCTTCTGAAAACAATGGCGACAATATATTTTGCAAATGTCCTAATCTATCACAGCTTTTTATCTCTATTAAATTTTCATGAAGTTTATCTTTTATATCCTCGTCTGCTAGAATGGTTTTATATCCATTCCTCATAACCGACATTCCACAATAAACATACTGAAACTCTACCGTCTGATGAGGTATCTCAAAATGATCGAAAGGACAGTTTGATACAGCAATAACCTTACTGAATATTGGCACTTGGGGTTGAAAGAAATCCTTTGCCTTTTTGTAAATGTTCATTGGCAAGGTCGTAATAAATTGAGTCTTGCCCACACCATTTTTTCCAATGATAGCATAAAGACGATTAGGGATTTGACCTCCATTACGAAAATTGAAGTGGATTTTTACTGGTTCGTCTGCATAATTAGGTTTGAAAAGATAATCAAACGAATATCTGTCTTCTAAATCCATATTTTTCAGCAGATAAGGAGCTTCCCTTTTTGTCCTTTCAGCCTCGTCCGTCCTTATAAGACATTTTTTGTATAACCATGTATTGTTCTCGAATTGCTTCGCAAAATAAGGAAAAACCGAGCAGTCTCGCAAGGCATAGAGTACATTCATATATTCGTCACCGAAAGATTCTTTGATATGACGGTAATAGTCCAGGTCCTGTCCTAAAGAACACATACCTTTTTCTATCTCACACTTGCCATCTACCAAACTTTTATAAATACGAGAATGTCCATCCTTATCTTTCTGTACATCTCCTATTATCTTCAGTTTACCTATGAACTTTCTTTTGCCTAGAGCATCATAATAGCTCAGCCCAAAAGAGGCTTCCGTATCATAGTCATCCCAATTATTGGATAGTAAAGACAAACAAGGATACTCTGAAACTTTTACATCCTGGTTGAAAATATAAGGATAATCAATGTGAGCAACAAATATTTTTAAATTACTTTTATAATTGACAGCTTCTTCCATTTTTGCATCTACAGAAACGTCTGGCACAATATTCACACCATCCACTACAATTGATTCTGTAGGTATTACTTGCTTGAATAGCTCCAATAATTTCTTATGTACATCTTCTTGATTTAGCTTGTCATACAAAAAAGGGCTGACATTTATTTGCAATTGATAAAAGTCTATACCACCATTCCAATTGTCGTGGTTATACCATACACACTCCATGTTTTCTTCTCTAAAAATATGAAGTATATCCTTTTCATTACGCAATTTTAGCAAAGAACGTATGGTCTTATAATATGGCTTCAATACATCATCCGTCTGTTCCATCTAATTCAGTTTTTTACATATTTTTCTCAAGTTCAGAAAAGACATATTTAGCATATACACAACTCTGTCTTCGCCAGTTGTATAAGCAAATAACGCAGAGAACCGCAGAGATTACAAAACTGATGAGCGAATATAATCCTCCAAAGAACATGGAAGCCAAAGCTATCAATGTAAATAACAACTGGACGCCCGCAATATTTCGCGCAAAAACAGATTGCTCAAAATGTGTATTTATCCTATCAGACTGAGAAATCTCTTCTTTTGCCAAAAGAAATGCCTTATGAGCAGTTTGTTCATTGACTTCATTTATACCATAATACGCTAAAATTTTAGAAACATCTTTCAGTCTATAGTCTTCATTGAATCCCAATACTATCTGTGAAGGTCTTTTCATTATTTTTATTCGATAAACGAGACGTTCCATATAGCTGGTACAAATATTGATAATATATCCCACTATATAACCAAGAAATGGCAATAATATCACTATGACATTTGCAAACGTAGAAGTTAAAAGCTTAAAAAATGGGGTTGCCTTGTCTATTCGTATGATTTCTATATCAACACTGATTCCCAAGCTGAGAGTAATGAAATACAATCCAGGAATTATCATTCGTAAAATATCTGAAAATTTATATGTCATAACTGTGCTTATTTAAAATCTTTATTATCTATTCTCGTCTTTACATCCTTTTGGTTGAAACGTGGTGGAGTATTCTTAAAAATACCCTTGGCATCTTGACCTGCATAACCAGGCAGTTGGAATTTTCTCAAGGAATCAATATCCAAATCGTCTATCAATATCGTGGAATTCTTGCCTCCTTTTACTACCACCATGTTCTTCTCCACAGACTTGCTTGGCTTCATGATTCGTGAATCACCATATTCAGATGTATTTACTTGAATAAAGAACGAATGGATGTCTCTCACCCATGAACCAGCTATATCAGAATAATAGTTAGTGTCAGAATTAAGTTCTGTCGCAACTATAAAATCTACTTTAGATTTCATTAAACATCTTTCCTCTATACTTGCCAACTCAAAGCAGTTGTAAACAGAGAAATAGGACTTTTTCCAATGAAACAAATGATATATGCTTTTTACTTCTTTAGGTACATGATAACCATAAGAACGCAATAGCGTTTTTTCCTTAGGAGCATAATGGTTCTTCACCCGTGGAATAATGACACAAGAATTATAATTGTTTTCGGTAAAAGGCAATATTGTAACTACGATGTTCAAAGCATATTTAGAATTTGTTACAAGATATGTCAAACCAGCAATAATTGCTATCTGATTCTTTTTACACTCAGCAGCCAGCAAATCTATCCATTGATATGGAACAGACAACTCGGGTAAGACAAGCACATCACATTTGTTGGCGATAGCCTCATTAATGATACGAAACAAGTCCTTTCGCCTTTCTGAAGAAAGATTTACCTGATTCAATGCAGTCTTTTCAATAATGTCTTTATCTACATTCATATTGGCAATTCCGATTCTCTTATTAGACTTGTTAGCATTCGGACTTATTTTGCCTGTAGGAATTATGTACTCTAATACCTTTGAATGTTCATATTTCAACGATTCTATTTCTCTACTGGTAATCAAATCCTTTATGAGACCAATTTTTTGTTTATAAAAAAGTCTATTCCAATCCCAATTAATGAAAAGGTATTGCTTAAAACTCTCTGTTGGTGCATCAGAAAGGAAATCATTAATCGAATTAGTCTTAGAGAATCTATACTCGTCCGATTTTATAAAAATATGAATATGGCAGATAACATCAAGATGGACAAATAAAGGTGTAAGATAGATGACACCTGTTTCTTTGAGTAATTCTATTTTATAGTCATAATCCTTACGATAGAGATTGCAGTCTTTATTCAACAAACATTTTGTCAGGTTGAGTCCGCCTATCCCTAAATACTGATGGCGAAACATGCTGGCATATCTCAGTTTTATAGCCGTTTTTATTGTGGTCTCTTCCCAATCATTTTCTGCTTCGATAAAGTCCAAATGCATGGACAAAGGTATTGCTTCCGACAATCGTAAAGTTTCATTTAAGCTTTCTCTTATTCCGTCCAGTATCTCCGCATTATCGAAATTACACTGTTCAATTGCGTTAAAGATTTGCTTTTGAAACTTGTTGAGAGAATCGACATCTTCTGTTATTACAAAATATGTAAATACTTTCTCCCAAAGACTATAATATTCCAGAGCAACAGCACCTTTGAAATAGGTGAGAATCTGTTGTACTATGGCTTTTTTGTGTTTCTTGTTTTCCTCCGACTTATAGCAAGCCAAGAATATCATGTGAGCCAAATATGTAGAAGCACCATACTTGTCTTCCGAAAAATCTTTTATATTGCGCAATTTGTTCACCGAACCAGAATATTGCATAGAAAAAGCAGCTTCATCAAAATCTTGCTCTACTGTTTCTTCATCAGGCAAAAATCTAAATTCACTTCGTTGACGCTGTATATTACGCCTAAATTTCATCAATGCAGCCTTGGAACCTGTATGTTCAAAGCTTTCCACGATAATTTTATTAGATTGAATGGAAAGGTATACATCATTCGCCTGTATTTTAAATGTTTCATGATCATGTTCAAGTATTCGAGGTTCAACAAAATACTTTTTTAGAAATTCTAATGCATTGTCTGCTTTTGATTCACCTATAACAAAAAGCATGTCATCTACATAACGCCCATAAAAATCAGGATGAATTTTCTCTATAACCTTGTTATCAAAATCAATCAAAAATAAATTACCAATAACACCAGAAGAAACTAACCCAACAGGCAACATTGTTTTACTACCTTCTATCGGTGCTACATCAGAAGGTAAATACTCCTCACACTTTTTTGTGTATGCTTCATGCACTCTCGATAATAGTATCGTAAGCCTCTTTGAAAATGTTCGTTCATCATCATTTGAAAATACAATGGAATTTTCTTCCAATAGTTTTTCCACAAACTCAGGAAGATTCAATCTAACATGATAAAAATACCTTGTAATATCCAAACTTACAATGGTCACATTCTTATGGCTATCAAGTATCTCGTCAGCTTTCTTCAAAGCATTATCTCGCCAATCTTGATACCCTTGAAAATAAGGCTTGTAGATATGCAGTCCTGATGAAATTTTTGTTTGTTGGTTTTCCGTTTGTGGTGAAGTCAACGAAAGCTTATAAGCATAATTATGCGAGCTTATCAGCTTGGAGAGTTTTACACCAGTAAACATTACCCACAAAGTACTTATCAATTGTATTTCAATTGGGGCATCAATAAATATGTTATATTTGTCAATTTCAAGTTTTTCCTTTTGAATATGATTACTGATTAATTTAATTCCATTATCTTCTTGACCTCCATCATTTTTTTGCATACTTTTTGGTAATACACAAAAATCAATCTCGTCTAGCAAGCGCTGAAAATATTGTTCGTTTGTACCCAAAAGAACTTCGTACAACCCATTTAATTTATCAGCAAACCTTTTCTTAAATTGACTTTTTTTCAAGTTATACAAATCTTCCTCGAAATCGGCTACACGCTTTCGAGAATACAAGGAAGCACTATCATAATAGCTGTAATTCTTAAACTTACGATAGGCTTCGTATATTTTCTGTAATAGATATTTTTCATCCATCATAAGTACACAAATCAAAATTATAATTGAACACTTTCTCCTCAGATAATCCCAAGGTCTTATGCATTACACACATCATCGCCCTTATAACCATCTATATTTCTAAATACTCCAGATTTCTCAGAAACACCTCCAAAATTCAAAAAGCAGAAGATGTTCCCACTTGCATCCAGGCGATCCCAGCCCGCACAAGATGGCGAAGACCGCTTTGGTCCGCCAACCTTAGAGCGTAGCGGTTCTGAGCACCGGAGGGCGGTTTCCCTCTTCTTCCCTGAGGGGAGAAGACCGAGATGAGAGGTAGAGCCTTCCTTAAGGGTAAGGAAGGACGGGTAGGTTTTCGAAAACGGGCTACTAGGCTCCATCCCCAAAAAGTAGCTTAAATAAAAAGGGGATAGGGAGCCGTTCGCCCGTATATCTATTATTTCTTGTTCTTCATCCGCCAGAAGAAATGCCATGTTCTGAAGATTGGCTCACTTAAAGCCTCGGCAGGATAATATCGCACGAAGTGCATATTTCTCCATATCTTCAGGAAGTATTTCTTTGCCATTCCTTGCTGTGTGAAATGCCCATACTTGGTGAAGTGCTGTCCGAAGTTGCCACCATTCAGAATCTCTGCTAACAACAGCTTTCCTCTCTTCTCATCCATCGGAGCTATCATCTTCTCCTCTGATAGTCCCAATGCCTCATGCAGCACATACATCACCGCCTCAGCAAACTTCCACAATCCAAGATATTTCAATTCTCTCTGCAACACATCTAAAGCAGTTGAGGCTGAAGAATCAGTAGTGGAAGCAGAACTGGCAGAAGCATTAGAAGTCATATCCCCACTACCATCCAGGCGGTCCCAGCCCGCACAACCTGGCGAGACCTTTGATGGTCCGCCAACCTTAGAGCGTAGCGGTTCTGAGCACCAGAGGGCGGTTACATCCCCTGTCCCCTGAGGGGAAAGGGGCTTGGGGATAGAGGTGGAGCCTCCCTTAAGGGTAAGGGAGGACGGGTGGGTTTTCGAAGAATTTTGATAGACTTTATAAAAGTCGCAAACTACAAGGAAATAGTCAATGATTTGCCTCATTCCAATCCCTTCATCAAAGAAATGATGATAAAGATGCGTCAGCTGATAAACAACATTGAATGCTGCCGTTGGTATAGCAATTTCACCAGTACCATCTGGCAGGCTAACCACATTTGAGCACTGCAAATCAGCATTCCGCTTGAACCACTTCTGCAATCTGACATTATAAAGAGGATTATTCATGGAGCAAGGAAAGAAATGCAGTTCCACAGGCACACCATCCAGAGAAGTTTCCAAATGATGGAATCTTATATCATCACCAATTTCAAAATGCTTCTTGGCATATTCCGTTATCTGTTCACGACTTGCATTCACCCATACATCAATATCCCCAGGATTACGGGAATACGCATTTGGATACATCAAAGCATTCCCTTGTCCTTTCAGGATGCAGCACCTAAGCCCATCCTCCCTCAGCATTGAGAAGAGCTTACCCGCCACAGCATTCACCTTCATGTTCTGCCTGCGAATCTGCTGCGCCTTACTCATCCAAGCCATCAACAGCTTCCTCTCAATAGGATTCAGCCTCAGCTCCTCAGGATACTTCTTCCCCAGTCGTACTATCCCATCAAAGCAAAGCCCCAAAATCGCCTGTTTAGAAGCAAAGGAATACAGCTCCTGCCAGTCCATGCCAGCTATCACCCTGCTTATATTCCCCTTATATCCCAGGCTATATCTCAGGAAAGCGAAAAAAGCAGTTATATCATTCATTCAACTATTAATCTTTATTAAATTATTAATACCATTTCACCATTTTACGCCATAATGATGTATATTTGCAATCAGAATGATTATTAATTAAACATTTTAGGCTTATGGCACAGACAGCAATGACAGTCCGTATGGACAACCAGCAGAAAGCACAGTTTGATAAACTCTGCGAACAGTTCGGTATGAGTGCGAATACCGCCATCAACATCTTTGTTAAGGCAGTAATTCGCAGTAAGAGCATTCCTTTCTCCATCCAGGCTAAGGAAGAAGAAGACGAGGTGACAGCAAAAGCAAAGGCAGCGTTCCAGTATATGTGTGACACAGCAAGAGAGCACAATATTGAGATGTCGCTCGATGAAATCAATGAAGAAATCAGAGAAGTCAGACGATTAAGAAAAGAACGCAATGGTATATGCAGTCATTGATACGAACATCATCGTGTCCTCGTTTATAACTAAGAACCCTTCGTCAGCAACAAGAAGGGTCATCAACAGTATGCTCAGTGGTAAAATTAAACCATTGTATAATGACGAAATCTTGGCAGAATACTTTGATGTTCTAAGCAGATCCAAGTTTCATTTAAGTGAGGTAAGAATCAATGAACTATTATACTTTATAAAGCAAAACGGAATTGATTCGTCCCGTTTTCCTTATGCTGGCGAAATGCCAGATGAGGACGACCGAGTCTTCTATGAAGTCTGCCTAAGCAAGGAAGATTCCTTCTTAGTAACAGGTAATCTCAAACACTTCCCAAAAGAACCGCAAGTGATTACAGCTGCAGAAATGATGGAAATCTTAGACAACGAACTATAAGATATCATTACAACAGGTGTCGCCAGCTCTCGTAGTAGGCGACATCTGTAATCACGTTACTAAACCATTATCATTTAAGTGATACAAGGTAAGTACTCTTTTGTTATATTATTGTTTCACATCATCACCTGTTGTTTTTTCAAAATATAATTTTACTTCGTGGAGTAAATTCTTTAAGTCATCAACATTTCCTTTGTTAGCAAAGTCAGCAGTTATTTTATTAATAAGTTCTTCTTTTGTACCAAATGTTTTTTCATCATACTTTATTACAACTGATAATAAAGGATTGGTGGAAACTTGTTGGTCGATTTCAATCTTATCCTCTTCAAATACTGTTAAAGCTACCAAATATCCATAACAATAAGAATAGTTGTCATTTATTTTTAAAATGATTTTACCGGGAATTGGCAGCTTAGTCTCATAAGACAATGCACATATATATAACAACACATTACCTATTAAAGAATTATATTCTATAAATTTTCCCTGTTCACCTTTCTGGTCACCGATTGGATTTTGGGCTTGCAAAAGAAGACTATCCAGAGAATTTTTCACATTAGCTTGCCCTTCTTTAACCTCCGAAACGCCACGTTGAACATCTTCTATAGTCTTCTTCAACTTTCCTTCCAAATCAGAAAAGCTATCTAGCTGGGAGCTGATGTTTCTTTCTATATCCCTGACTCCATTTAACTGATCAGATGAAGAATTTCCTGACTGTATAGAATAAACGATTGAAACAACTGCCAATACTATAGAAGTGATAGTTGATGCGAAGGAAAAATTGTCAAAGGCATACCTAGATACACCATGAGGAAAAAGTAATATTACAAACAACAATATTAAGCCTGCAATCAATATAACATAATAAAGATGATGGATTGATATTTGTTTATTCATTTTACTTTTTTCACTAGAGCTCATACTAATCCAAATTATTATTTAACCATTTAGAAACCTCATCTGATAAACCATACCATGCCGCTGGTGCTGAAAGTGCTCCAACAAACAACTTGTCATTTAAATCAAGAGCCTGTTTATATTTATCTCTTAACTCTATATGGCTGGCATTACTCTTTACTATAAATGCCGAATAGCCAATTTTAGCCCAAGCATATTCAGATTTAATCAACTTTATTAATTTTTCATACTTTTGACCTGGTTCTATCAGGTCATACGATACCATATATGTTTTCATTGCTTTTTAAATTAATTATCCTCGAACTAGTTAGCAAGAACTTCCTGAAAGTTCCACTTAAACTGATAGTCACAATTCATCAATTTTTTACTATAAATATTAGTAGGAATCAGAAGTTATCACCAAACTACTACAAATCAGCTCTTCCAAAATTCCACCATAGCCATCTTTATAGTGAGGCGGTCCCATCCGGCACAACCATGGCGAAGACCTTTGATGGTCCGCCAACCTTAGAGCGAAGCGGTTCTGAGCACCGGAGGGCGGTTACATCCTTTCCCTTAATGGTTAAGGGAAAGGCTTGGTTTAGGATTAAGGACCCTCCCGCAGGGGAGGGACAGGTGGGGCTTACTTACCATACATATTCTCATAATACTTCTGATACTCCCCAGAAGTAACATGGTCCATCCATTCCTGGTTCGCAAGATACCATTTTACTGTTTCCTCGATACCCTCTTCAAACTGAAGTGATGGCTCCCAACCGAGTTCCTTCTGAAGCTTGCGAGAGTCGATGGCATAACGCATATCGTGACCCTTTCTGTCAGTTACATAAGTGATGAGATCCATATCCTCGCCTTCCTTTCTGCCGAGCAATCTATCAACAGTCTTGATAACCACCTTGATGATATCGATGTTCTTCCACTCGTTGAAACCGCCGATGTTGTAAGTCTCGGCAATCTTACCCTTGTGGAAAATCATATCGATGGCACGGGCATGATCTACTACATACAACCAGTCGCGCACGTTCTCACCCTTACCATATACTGGCAATGGCTTGCGATGACGGATGTTGTTGATGAACAACGGAATCAACTTCTCTGGGAACTGGTATGGACCGTAGTTGTTAGAGCAGTTGGTCACGATGGTAGGCATACCGTATGTATCGTGGAAAGCACGGACGAAGTGGTCGGAGCTTGCCTTAGATGCTGAGTATGGAGAGTGAGGATTGTACTTGGTAGTCTCTACGAAGAACTCCTCGCCGTAAGCCTCGTGGTTCTTATCGCTAGATGCCTTGGTGGTGAAAGGAGCAGGAATGCCCTCAGGATGAGTCATCTGCAATGCACCATACACCTCATCGGTAGAGATGTGGTAGAAACGCTTGCCCTCGTATCCCTCAGGAAGACTCTCCCAGTAGATCTTTGCCGCCTGGAGCAGAGACAGGGTACCCATCACGTTGGTCTGAGCGAAAGTGAAAGGATCCTTGATACTTCTATCTACATGGCTCTCGGCAGCGAGATGGATGATGCCATCCACCTTGTAGTCCTGCATCAGCTTCAACATCAGGTCGAAATCGCAGATGTCGCCCTTAACGAAAGTATAGTTAGGCTTGTCCTCAATGTCCTTGAGGTTAGCCAGATTACCTGCGTAAGTCAACTTGTCGAGGTTGATGATGTGATACTCAGGATATTTGTTCACGAAAAGTCTTACTACGTGTGAGCCGATGAAACCAGCACCGCCCGTGATAATGATATTCTTCATTTCAATTAATAATTTATAATTAAGAATTAATAATTATTTTGCTTCTTTCAAATTAGCAATACACTTCTCCAGAGAATCCACCCAATAAGGAACCTTTACTCCAAAGGTCTCCTTGATGGTTCGCTTGTCCAATACGGAATAAGCAGGACGAGTTACGGGAGAAGGATACTCCGAGCTATAACATGGCTGGATATCGCATTCCGTATTACCGGCAATCCTTGTAATCATCTGGGTGAAATCATACCAGGAGCAGACGCCCTCGTTTGAGAAATGATATACTCCAACATATTCATCCTTGTTCTGGGCAGCCTTTACCTTATCCAATATGGTGATGATGGCATTAGCCAAATCGAGTGCGTAAGTAGGAGTACCACACTGGTCGAAGACAACCTTCAACTGTGGCTTGGTTGCCGTCAGATTAAGCATTGTCTTGCAGAAGTTCTTGCCAAACTCAGAATACAGTCAAGCCGTACGGATAATCACATAGTCACAGCCAGTAGCCATAATCTTCTGCTCACCATGAAGCTTCGTTGTTCCATATACGCCAGTAGGAGTTCCCTTCTGGTCTGGATTACATGGCACATTATAGGGTTCCTTACCGAAGACATAATCTGTTGAGATTTGGATGAGCAGGCCATCAACCTCCTTCATCGCCTTAGCCAGATTCTCAGGAGCCTCCGCATTGAGTTTTTCAGCCAATGCTGCCAGTTTCTCATCTGTCTCGCAGGCATCCACATTGGTCCATGCCGCACAATTCACGATGGCTTTCACATTATTCTCCTTCACCATCTTGCGGATGGCATCTATATCGGTGATATCAAGGAAAGTAGTTTCCAAACCTTCCACCTGATTGACATCGGTAAAGATATAATGATCTGTTGTATTTTGACTAACGATGCGCATTTCATTTCCAAGCTGACCGTTAGCACCTGTTACTAAAATATTCATGACCTAGTATTCTAAATTCTTCTTTAATGTTTGATTGCCTTCATCCAATATCGAAAGCAGATATCTTCCATAATCATTTTTGAGCATAGGCTGTGCCACCTCACGAAAATTGTTAGAGCAGTTGGTCACGATAGTAGACATACCGTATGTATCGTGGAAAGCACGAACGAAGTGGTCTGAGCTTGCCTTAGATGCAGAGTATGGAGAGTGAGGATTGTACTTTATAGTCAGGTGCAGAAAAAAGCTTCTTGTTCTCAAAAGCAATTTTATTGAAACTTATTCGTTATAATACAAACAAAATCAATATAAGCAATGATACAAAAAAAGAAAAAGATACTTATCCAGCCCGGCTATGAGATGAAAACATCTCAGCAACTTCTCATGCTCCAGATAGACCACCAACTTCCACTTAAAGAAGTTGAGATAGATGGCATTCTTCACCAACAACTCACAGAAAATGGTATTATCTATGCAAACTTGGATGACGCTGAAGAACAAAGAGCTTTGTGTTTGCCATACGTTATAGGCATTGAGTCATATAGAGACTAGCCTTCCAGTTCACGGTAGCATTTTTCCATTTCCTCCACCATCTTAGGAATGGTAAAGTTATCCCGCACTCTCTTCATGCCATTCTCTGCATAGCGCTTGCTTAATTCCTTATCGTCAATCAATTTGTCGATAGCTTCAGCGAACGCCTTATCATCACCATTAGACACTTCGATACCAGTCTCACCATTCAGCGAAACCCAATTCACACCACTGCCAGGAATGGTAAATGTAACAGCTGGAGTACCACAATACATAGCCTCAGCCAAGGCTACACCGAAAGCTTCATTCTTGGTGACAGATGGGAAAGCAAAAACAGATGCTGCATAATGATGCAACTTCAAGTCCTCATCAGACAAACGGCCTACAAAATGAACTCTTGATGACTTACATTGTGCTTTCAACTCATCGGTCAGAGGACCTGAGCCAGCAATAACAAATACGCAATCAGACTTCACGTATTTCTCAGCCTCAATCAAATGTGGAAGACCTTTATACTGGATATGACGACCGATAAAGAACACTATAGGCTTATTGCCATACTTTGCTTTTACCGCATTAATCTTCTCCGCATCACCATCACGCAAGATGAAATTATCCTCATCCATTGCGTTCTGAACAATCCTCACTTTATCCTTAAAAGGCTGCAATGTCAATGAGCCATCACGATATTGCGGGCTTGTTACACAAACCATATCTGCACGTTTAAGCAACGCAGTTTCTACCGGCTTGATAAACGGATAGATATGTTTCTGCTTGATAATATCCATGTGCCAATGAATGATTAGCTTTACATTCTTTGGAATGACACACAACAATACCCAAGCAGGAAAAGGATTAGCCCAATGAAACTGAATAACATCAGGCTTAAATTCCTTGATTGCTTTTTTCAACACCCAGAAGTATGAAAGGGATAAGGCTTGTCGAGCCACGTTGACCCATGTAGCAACTCGATAGACCTTATGCCCATTCACTTCTTCTACAACATCCTTACATTTATCATTGAAGCACACCACTGCAGTTTCATGCTTTACGGCACCCTCCACAAGATACTTGCAGATGTTCTCTACTCCACCTAAATAGGGAGAATAGTATTTTGAGATGTGTAATATTCTCATATATTATTGTTTTTTATTTTATGAATATCAAAATTTCCCAATTACCCAAGAAATTTTTCTATTGATGATTTCTATGACTGGAATACATACAGCTACAACTATTAACGTAGCAACTATACTCATCCCAATTTCTTCTCTTATAACGTCTGTAGGCATTGACACGACCTTTGATAATACCATAAGAATTATTCTTTTTAAAGGTTCATGCACACACATGATAATCAAACTATTTCGACCTAAATATGCTAAATATTGCCCCCCCGAATTGCAAATCTATCTATCTCTAAAGAAAGAATGACCACACACAGACTGCCTAATATTGCCATAAGATAGAACTCTTTTGGTATTATATTATGAGCCATATCTGTGTGAGGATTCAATATAAGAAATATAAAGATAAAAGCCAATAGGCAAATCACACCTATTACCATTGCATATATTGTTCTTTCTTTCAAAACTTTCATCAAAGGCTGATAGAATCTATAGCCTAATGATAAGAGAGGTACAGCTACCACCGCTTCTCCTAAACACCAAGGCAATCCATTTGAAGAACTTACAGCTACATAACAAACTATGATGCACGCTATATCTATAGCATATTCCTTTTTTTTATTCTTAATCTTTGAATAAACCAATTCTGCCATAATAAGGCAAGGCAAGAACCAAAGAACAATATTATACACAAAAGCCGACCTACAATTGATAGCCGTAAAGATATTGGCAAACTGTTGTAGTTTTACGTTCAAGCCTATACCGTCATCGAATATTGCTACATCATGCATCGGACGGAATCTTGATTCTATTAATGCCCAATACACAAAACATATAATCGAAAACACAAAATAAGGAACCAACAAGCTCTTGGCTTTTTTTTTCAAAGAAAACCCCGACTTTGAATATGTCATTGCCGCTCCTGAAAGGATAAAGAACAACGGCATATGAAATTGGTAGATGATTCCACTATTGTGAAATATATGAGCAAAAACTACAAGCAATATGCCTATTCCTTTCACTATATCGATATTTTTGTCACGCTTATAAACAAAAGAATACTCACTAAAAATCTTATTCGTCATTTTTCTTAAGCACTTTCTCGAATATTTCTATTAAATTATTTATATGATATTCACTTGAAAAAATTTGAGGATTAAATGAATCAATTACTTTATGTTGCATAACTTCAACATCTGCTTTCTCAAATTCCATCAAAGCCGATTCTAGAGACTTCTGGTTTCCTGTTTTGAAAACCAAACCATTTTTACCATTCTCAACCATCTCACTTGCAGCACATTCATCAGGAACAATACAAGGAATGCCATAAGATTTTGCTTCTGCAACAACAAGACCAAAAGTTTCATACCACAAAGATGTAAAAACAAAACATTTAGCTTTTTGAAAATACAATTCCTTCTCTTTCCCAGAAACCCATCCCGCAAACTTTACATTAGGATATTTGCGTTCAAGTTCTTCACGCAAATAGCCATCTCCTAGAACAATTCCATTGAGTCCTAGATTCGTCATAGCCTGACAAAACATATCAATTCCTTTTTCTGGAGACAATCGTGACATACAAATGTAAGTACTATTCTTTGCTATATCAACAGGTTGCTGGCACTTGATTTCAACAGGATCCGCCAACTGATATATCTTAATTCCATCCAAAATCAACGGAGAGCAAATACGTTGAGTTAATCCAGATATTGAAACAAAAGCCAAATTATGATTTGACCATAGAGCCTTGTTTTGAACAAACTGTCTTATAACTCTCCATATCTTTTGAAGATAACTACGGGCATCACAATTTGTTGTTATACATTTGAAAGAAAGTGGTTTAAGATGACATATTGACTTTTTTTTATAATCAAAGAAACCACCATTAGGACAAAAGCAAAAGAAATCATGCAAAGTTACAATAACTTTAAAACTTGTTTTGGATAAAACGCTAAATAAAGATGCTGATAGTGCTTTGGTCCATCCATGAAAATGAATAATAGTTTCTGAAGGATTACAATCGAATAAAAGTTCTTTTAACACAAAAGCCGCTTTCCGATTCCATACCCCTTGAAAAGATGCTTGCAATCGGTTAGGGTTTAGCAAAATGTCTTTTTGCTCTAAGCATACAACATGGACACCAGATTTTATTAAGCAATCATCAATTGGTCCAACAGCACAAAGCAAAGTTACATTATATCCTTTTAGAGCCAGCGAACAAGCTGAGGTTATAGCAACCTTTCCTGCTCCACCATTAATAAAGGCATAATCATTAATAATAATAATATTTTTCAACATAATATTTCCTTGTTATTTACTAATTTTTAATTCTTTTGACGTATATGGTATAGCATCTGCGAATGTTGTTACAATCGATAAATATATAAATTGAATAGAGAATAAAATTAAGACTATATTTATAGGTAAAACTCTATTTGTTTGTTGCTTAAATATTTTCACCATCAACAAAGCCGCAAATAATAAATAATACCATGCAACTCTAGTTGCAACATCATTGTAGACGCCGCACATGTACATAAAGAACACTAAAATAAGCAATAGCTTAACAAGATTAACCTGTATAGTTTTCTTTCCGAATAAAGAGAGCAAAAAGAATAAACAAAACAGTATGACTATATTTATTGAATGAACTTTAAATGTATCATCTAAATAACGCTCATATTTAGTTGCCATCAAACCTATATCAATTAATGCTCTAATAATAATAGGAAAACAAATAAAACATATCAATCCAAGAATTGCAACAAAATACAAATGAATCTTACGAATACCATATTTAGAGCCGTAATTATACACCCAATAGACAGGAAGTACCATAACAGCTGAGTAATGAAACAGTATAGCAAAGGTTATTGTTATCAAAAAAGGAATTATCTTTTTCGTTACAACATAATAAAAACTAAATAGAGCCAAGCCTAACGCAAAATATTGTCTGTTGGCAGACATAGACTCAGTATAGCATAGCAACATAAAAACAGAATAAACAACATAAACTGAAATATGTTCCTTTAATTTATAACACAATAATAATACGATTCCTAAAACAAAGATTTGTTGCAAATAAAGAGCCCAAAATATATCATTTGTAAATCTAGTAATTAAATAATTATACAAGACATATAATGGTTCTAAGCCTGATTCACCAACATACAACATTACAAGCTTAATATCATGTGTGTAACACATACTATCAAAGCATGGTATAGCGTAATATGCCAAATCCATTCCAACAGTTGTATCTCGATATCCTGCTATCAAAGAAGGTATTAATACAGCTGCGACATTAAAGAGCAATCGAGCAAAACGATTCTTTATTTTTGAGCCTAAAAAAACAAAGAAACAGGATAAAATAATAACTATATAATAAATAACCATAACTAATTATTCTTGTACTTGGCTAATAGTTGTTCTAGACTAAAATTCAATTTTAGCTTTTCCCTAAATGTGTCCAAGACCCAAAATAGGAAATTGGCAGAAAAACAAGATGTCAAACATGTTGCAAACTTAATTGTAGTACTATTCACAACAGAATCAAAATTATAGTATCTTTTAACTTGACATGATTGCTCTAAAAAAGAATGATGTTCAGAGAAATCAATCTCATTGATTGCCTTCATATCAGCCACAGGGTTATCATCTTGATACATTTTATCTATTAAAAGCATATTTAGAAGTTCATCAAGAGTGCAAGGTGTGTCCTCTTCAGATCTAAACAACGAGTGTGAAGTCGTTTTTTTATAGATACCTATCGGTTTTAAATCCTTGCCATCATAACTGATAACATTAACCCCCGCATATCTAATAGTTGTACAGGAGCCAGCTGAAGCAATAAAAACATCAGCCTTTTGCAATAGTTTTAATGGTATAGGAAACAAATTACCAGTCTTAAAGATTCTTACATTATCAAGGCCTTCAAAAACGTTATCAATTTTTTTACGAATAGCCTTTGAATTACTCTGCCCGATTAAAATTACTCCAAAAATTTTATCCGAATGTTCTAAAAAATACTTTCTTAAGTCAATAAGAGAAGATAAAAAATATGGTTTATCAAATCTTCCGAGACATCCGATAGTGTAATCTACATTTAACATATTCTCATCATAATGAAAACTTACGTCGTCTATAGAATTATTACAGTAGCATGGAAGATAATAGCTTTTTTCTGTTGGAATTACCAACTTATCATCAAATAAAAACTGAAGGGATTTCTGTACAATACCACAAAGCTCCATTCTTTCATATTTGAATTTTAAAAAGTTAAAAGCATTGATATCCACTATTACAGGTTTCTCCGCAAGTAACAAGACAAAATGCTTTGCTCCTATTAGATAGCTAACATATTCACCCCAAGTAGCTTGGTTATAAGTTGAAGACTCTATAATAACTTCATCATATTTATCTAAGTGGTACTTTTTAATTATTGTATTCGCAATTTTTTTTCTCTGAGTTTTAGAAAAATAAAAGACAGGAATTCTTACTGCTGGTTCTCTATTATCTTTAAATATTTTTAATTTGGGTACTATTATAGGGAACATATCGTGCCCACCATGTATACAACAAACTTCAAAGCCTTTTCTTTTATAATAGTTTAATTTATTCATGATATAAACGAAAGATCCGCCAACTCCATAAATAGACTCATTTAGAATTAAATATAATTTCTTTTCTGTCATATCTATAATGATTAAAATATTAAACAATACATAAAACTAATCTTCATGAAGCAACATTCTTATTGCTTCATACTGCATTTATCTTTTATATTACAAACAATTGCTTTTATTTCAAGATATTCCTCAAACTTGAAAAATTCACTTACAACAACCCCCGTTACAACGCCTACAAATATCTGTAAGACCAACACAACATAGTATGGTAATGCAAGAT